>Ga0126371_10000812_pt1 | contig 26204 bp, 19 predicted proteins | sample PanSoiMetaPlot_4_FD_110145 | JGI IMG/M metagenome (GOLD analysis project Ga0126371, IMG submission 110145) | Tropical forest soil microbial communities from Panama - MetaG Plot_4 | ecosystem: Environmental > Terrestrial > Soil > Tropical forest > Bulk soil | place: Panama | collected 2016-02-17 | reverse complement strand
GCAGAGAAACAGCAATCGAGGATCAGGAATTTTCGCAGGAACCGGGCCTGCGCTTTGATAACAGAGGCGAGATCGCCGGCGCGGATGCTGGTCAGGCCTTCGCTGTCTTCGTTGGTTGCGCGAATGGCAAAGGAATAGGTGTGGTCGGAGCCCCAGAAGAGTCCGTGACCGACGTAGTAGAGGATCAGGTCCTGCGGCTCGGCTCCCTCACTCTTGAGACGCATCGAGCGGCTCTCGAGAAAATCCCGGATGTCCTGCAATTGATCGCTGGGCGAGCGGCTGTCGTCAAAGAGCCAGTTGATGTTCTCGCGGGGAATGCCGAGACCTTCAGTGGCGATGAGATATTCGTGGAAGTCCTGGGCGGAGTTGTAAAAGGAGCGTCCCTGAGCCAGTTTGGGCGCACGGCGGTAAGAACTGGCGCCGAAGAGAACAGCCAGTGTCTGGCGGGGGTTTGGCTCACTTGCAGCCATTGCTACGGCTTCCTTGAAAGCGCCTCTGCGATGCGCGGAACGTCCTTACTGTCAAGATGCGAGGCAACAAGCACTACTTCGCCCTCGCGCCTGATCTCAATATGCGCCCCGCTGTTCCGAGCCAGCCAGGCGGCAATTCCCTTGGCAAGAGCGGTTGCTGCCGCAGTTCCAGCCATGACCGCCAGAGTTGCACCGAAATCCTGCGTATCGGCACGCTCGCGTTGACGGTCTACAACGATGGTGGGATCTAAGTCCCGAAGCGTTTCGGCAAGGGTGCCAGCAAACTGATTGCCTTCCGCCGTCGAGGCATCACCAAAGCTGACGATGAACGAGCCGACCGACATGCCGTCTTTTTGCATATCTTGCGACACAATACCTCCTTGTAAAACTTGGGTGAGGCTGCGAGCATTCACAGCATAATCCGCAATAAGGCCCAATGAAACCTGAATCTATCTCGGTGCATAGTTTCATGAGGTGCCCCTTAAAACCATGCCATCGCCTATTTTTGGTTATGCCTTAGCAGTTGAATCATTTGCGGAGATTCTCATTTTCTCCTTGACAGCTTAGGAGTGGCAGGATACTCTCCTAATCATTTTAGGAGGGCATGTGACTGACCAGGCTCAATTGCTTCCGGGAACGCTCGATCTTCTCATCCTGCGGGCGGTTTCGCTCGGGCCACTACACGGGTACGGCGTTCTTCTGCGGATTGGGCAGATCTCCGGAAATGCGCTGCTGATCGAACAAGGAGCGCTCTATCCCGGTCTGTTTCGCCTCGTCCGCCAGGGATTACTCAAAGCAAGCTGGGGCACATCGGAGAACAATCGCCGCGCCAAGTTCTATGAGCTGACGGCTGCGGGCCGCAATCGTTTGCGCGAGGAGACAGACAACTGGAATCGACTTGCAACGGCCATTGGATGCGCACTCGCTGCGCAACCGGAGGAAACATGAGATTCTTTGCATGGCTTCGTTCCGTTGCAGCCAAGTTCTTTCGTCATTCTCAAACCGCCAATGATATGGACGAGGAGCTTCGTTTGCACATCCAGCTCAGGGCCGATGATCTGGAACGCGAGGGCCTGGGTCGTGTTGAAGCAGAACGGCGGGCGCGCATTGAGTTCGGCGGATACGAACGTTACAAGGAGGAATCGCACGAAGCGCTGGGCGGGAACTTTGTCGAGACTCTTGTTCAGGATGTGCGCTTCAGCCTTCGGCTATTGCACAAATCTCCGGGATTCGCAATTACCGCCGTCTTGACTCTGGCATTAGCAATTGGAGCGAATGCTGTGGTCTTCGGGGTGCTCGACGCGCTGGTGCTGCGTCCGCTCAATGTCCCGGATGCGCAAAACCTGTACGCAATCCAGCCCACAATTCAGCACAACGATTGGTCGTCTCATTCATATCCTGACTATCTCGACCTGCGCGACCGCAACCGGAGTTTCGATGGGATTGTGGCTTATGAGATGGCGCCCGCGGGACTGTATGCCGGAGATAGAGCTTCGCCAATCTGGCTCTACGAGACAAGCGGGAATTACTTTGACGAACTGAAGATTCAGCCCTATCTTGGCCGCTTTTTTCATAGTGCCGACGAGCATGGCCCAAACAGCGCTCCCTACATCGTTCTTAGTTATGACTATTGGCGGAGTCATTTCCTGGGCGACCCCAGCGTTGTAGGCCGTGCCCTTGAACTGAACAAGTTTCCCTATACCGTTCTTGGCGTGGCGCCTCCGCAGTTCCGAGGCACAGAGCTGTTCTTTGCGCCAGACCTTTGGGCACCGCTGGTCAATAAAGAACAGATCGAGGGCTACAGCGGACTGACTTCGCGCGGAGAGCGCGGTCTGTGGCTGGCGGGCCATCTGACGCCGGGTGTGACTCCGGCCGAGGCCGCTGCTGATCTCAACTTAGTCGCCTCATACCTGGCGAAGACCTATCCGAAAGACGATGACGGCATTCGCTTCTCACTGGCGCGTCCCGGGCTGATCGGCAACATGCTGGGTGGGCCGGTGCGCGCTTTTGCAGGAGGACTGATGGCGCTGGCCGGCCTGATTATGCTGGCCGCTTGCGCCAACCTGGGGAGTCTCTTCGCTGCGCGCACCGCGGACCGTTCCCGGGAGGTTGCGCTGCGCCTGGCGCTCGGTTCCACCCGCAAAAGGATCCTGCGGCAGTTGCTGACAGAAGCGGCTCTGGTGTCACTGATCGGGGGCGTGCTCGGAATGCTGGCAGCCGTCTTGCTACTGCATTGGCTGAGCGCATGGCAACCTGTCCCGGATATGCCTATCAATGTGCCGGTCAATCCTAATGCGAGCACTTATATCGCCGCCTTGGTGATGGCTGTGGCGAGTGGTTTTCTCTTCGGGATTGTGCCTGCGCGACAGATCATGAAGGCTGACCCGTATCTGGTGATCAAGTCCGGACCTGTGGGAGCGGCAGGTACGCGGCGTTTCACGTTGCGCGATGTACTTTTGACCGGACAGATCGCCGTGTGCGCGATGCTTGTCACTGCATCGTTGGTGGCTGTGCGTGGGATGGTGCGGTCGCTGCACAGCAATTTCGGTTTTGATCCTCAGAACACCATGCAGGTGAACACAGACCTCGACATGGCCAGGTATAGCGGCGATCAAGTTCAGGCCATGCAGAGGCGCATTCAGGATGCGGTCGCGGCCATTCCCGGAGTCACTGCCGCGGGCTATGCCGACGGCATTCCGCTGAACCTGGGCTGGCGCGACTCGACTGTGTTTGCCGACAGCACGACGGACTACAGGCCGTCCAATGGCGCCGCGGATTCGATGGAGTACCGCATCTCGCCGGGATACTTCAAGGCCGCTGCGACAACACTGATTGCGGGAAGGGCATTTACATGGCATGACGATAAGAATGCTCCGCGCGTCGCTGTTGTGAACGAGGAGTTTGCGCGTAAGGTTTTCGGCTCTGTCGATAAAGCCATCGGCGGCTACTTCAAGATCTGGGGTGGCACGCGCGTGCAGGTTGTTGGTGTGGCCGAAGACGGAAAATACAAGACCCTGGCCGAAGATCCGCAACCGGCCATGTTCGTTTCCATTCTGCAATTCCCATCCAGCAGCACGTGGTTGCTGGTGCGGTCACGTCGCGACCCGCAGCAACTGGCAACGGAACTGGAACGCGTGCTGCGAGGCCTCGATGCCGGACTCCCATTCACGATCAATACATGGCATAAGAAACTGGACACCGCGTTATTTGTTCCACGCGCGGCAACGATGGCGCTGGGCATTCTTGGTGTAATGGGCGCAATGCTGGCCGTGACCGGCATCTTCGGAATGGCTGCATATTCAGTAAGTAAGCGAATGCGAGAAATGGGTATTCGCATTGCCCTCGGCGCACAACGGAGGGAAGTGCTGCAGGCCGCTTTGGGGCGGGCCGTCAGGCTGCTGGCATTTGGCTCGGCGGCAGGATTGCTGCTTGGCCTGCTCGCAAGCCGGGTACTGGCGTTCATTGTGTATCAGGCAACTCCACGCGATCCGCTGGTACTGGCTGGAGTCGTTCTGGCTATGTCGCTGCTGGGGCTGCTGGCCACCTGGATTCCAGCACAACGCGCTTTGTCAGTGGATCCTTTGATTCTGCTTCGGGACGAATGAAGTTCTCGTCCTCCGGGAGGAAGTATGAAGATATTGGCTTACTTTCGTTCCGTAATCGCTAAATTTATTCATCGTTCTCAGACCGCGAATGAGATGGATGAGGAGCTTCGCTCGCACATCCAACTCCGTGCTGATGATCTGGAACGTTCCGGCATTCCACGAGCTGAAGCGGAACGGCGCGCGAGTATCGAGTTCGGCGGCTACGAACGCTACAAGGAAGAGTCGCACGAAGCGCTGGGTGGGAACTTTGTCGAGACTCTTATTCAAGACGTGCGCTTCAGTCTTCGGCTTTTGCGCAAATCTCCGGGCTTCACAGTTACGGCCGTCTTGACCCTGGCGTTGGCAATCGGCGCAAACGCGGTGGTTTTCAGCGTTATGAACGGGCTTATCCTGCGACCGCTGAATGTACCGGATGCACAGAGCCTTTACACAATTGAGCGCGCGAGCAATAAGGACATGAGTGAGTCGTACCCCGAATATCTCGACTTGCGCGATCGCAATCGTAGTTTTGATGGCCTGGCTGCTTTTCGAGTCTCTCAGGTAGCGCTGGACACTGGTAACAATCCATCTCTTGTCTGGGGCCTGGAAACCAGCGGCAATTATTTTGACGCCTTACGGATTCAGCCGTATTTTGGCCGCTTCTTCCATGCTTCCGATGAGCATGGCGCGGATAGCGCTCCTTATATCGTGCTCAGCTACGAATATTGGCACAGTCACTTTCACGATGATCGCGGAGTGGTGGGCCGCACCGTTCAGATCAACAAACACCCTTTTACTATTCTCGGCGTGGCTCCTCCCGAATTTCGCGGAACGATCGTGTTCGCCTCTCCCAATTTCTTTGTGCCAATGGTGAACCATGAGCAGGTTAGTGGGGCAAATGATCTAAGCGACCGCGGAAGCCGTTGGGTGTTTATGACCGTCGGACACCTGAAGCCGGGAGTAACCGTGTCGCAGGGCGCAGCTGATCTGAACTCGATTGGCTCATATCTGGAAAAGACCTATCCCAACGAGGAACGCCAGATGAGCTTTCTCCTGGCGCGTCCGGGTCTTTTTGGCGATGAGTTCGGCGAGCCGGTACGAGCATTCATGGCCGGATTGATGCTTTTGGCGGTGCTGATTCTGCTGGCCGCGTGCGCAAACCTGGGCAGCCTGTTTGCCGCGCGCGCCGCCGACCGTGGGCGTGAGGTTGCTCTGCGACTCGCGCTCGGATCAAGCCGCAAACGCGTTCTGCGGAGTCTGCTTACCGAAGCTCTGCTGATTTCGCTTGCCGGAGGCATCGTCGGAATGTCGGCCAGCATTTTACTGCTGCACCGGCTGAGCGAATGGCAGCCTTTTGGGAATTTTCCCATTTACACGCCTGTGCAACCGGACGCCACCGTTTATGGGCTGGCTTTTCTGCTGAGCATACTCAGCGGACTTCTCTTTGGAGTGGTCCCGGTGAAGCAGGTGCTCCACACGAATCCGTATGAGGTCGTCAAATTGGGATCGGCCAGGGCTGCCGCACCGCGCATGACGGCCCGGGATGGATTGCTCGGTGTGCAGATTGCAATCTGCGCGGTACTGGTCACGTCTTCGCTCGTTGCGGTGCGTGGGATGATGCGGGCCCTGAACAGCAATTACGGTTTTAAACCACGAAATGCCCTGCTGGTGGGCGCCGATCTCCACATGGCCGGCTACGACGGTGACCGAGTGGCTCCAATGCAAAAGCGCATGATGGATGCCATCGCGGTGATTCCCGGCGTAGAGGCGGTGGGATTGACGGATGCGCTACTGCTGAATGACTTCAGCAACTCGGATATATTTACCGACAGAACAACAGACCTAAGATCAGTAAATGCTGCTGCCAGCGTCTACATGTACCACATATCTCCCGATTACCTTCGCGCCGAGGGCACTACTTTGCTGTCCGGCAGGTCGTTCACATGGCATGACGACAAAAATTCGCCACGCGTTGCCATTGTGAACCGGGAGTTTGCGCGCAGAATTTTTGGCTCAGTAGAAAGTGCCGTGGGCGGCCACTTTAAGATGCCGGATGGATCGCGCATAGAAGTGGTGGGAGTTGCACAAGATGGAAAGTACGGGGGCATTACCGAAGATCCACAGGCGGCGATGTTTCTCCCAATCCTGCAATACCCTTCGAACTCTGCATGGCTGGTGGTTCGCTCGCATCGTGACACGCAGCAATTGGGCGAAGCCATAAGGAGCGCGTTGCGGCGACTGGATCCAGGGCTGCCGGTTCAGATTGAGGCCCGTTACGATGAGATTGGCATATCTCTGTTTCCCTCCCAGATGGCGACAAAGGCTCTGGGTGTAATGGGCTTGTTGGGCGCAATGCTGGCAGTCACCGGCATCTTTGGCATGGCTGCCTATTCGGTCAGCAAACGCCTGCGGGAACTCGGAATCCGTATCGCTCTCGGGGCACAGCGTAAAGAAGTGCTGCAAGCTGCCCTGGGACGCGCGATCAAACTATTGGCAATTGGTTCGGCGGCAGGACTGCTTCTCGGACTTCTGGCGACCAGGGTGCTGGCCTTTATCGTGTATCAGGCCACTCCGCGCGATCCGCTTGTGCTGGTCGGAGTCGTCCTGGCGATGGCTTTGCTGGGGCTTGTGGCTACCTGGATTCCGGCGCAGCGCGCTCTGTCGATTGATCCGGCAACGCTGCTGCGCGAGGAGTGAGGTCATCGTTGCTTAACCGGAGGAATCGCGATGAAACTGCTGGCTTATTTTCGTTCTGTAACTGCTAAGTTCTTTCGCCGGTCTCAGACCGTGAATGAGATGGATGAGGAGCTTCGCTCGCACATTCAGCTCAGGGCTGATGATCTCGAGCGGTCCGGCCTTCCACGAGCTGAAGCAGAACGACGCGCGCGTGTTGAGTTCGGCGGCTACGAACGCTACAAGGAGGAATCGCACGAAGCGCTGGGCGGGAATTTCGTCGAGACTCTTGTTCAGGATGGGCGGTTCAGTCTTCGGCTGCTGCGTAAGTCTCCGGGATTCACCCTCGTCGCGATTTTAACGCTGGCTTTGGCTATCGGCGCGAATGCAGTGGTGTTTGCTGTGTTGAATGCGCTGATCCTGCGCCCGGTGAATGTGCCGCAGGCGCAGAGCCTTTATGCAATCGAGCGCGGGAGCGACAAGGCCATCAACCACTCGTATCCCGATTACCTCGACCTGCGCGACCGCAATCGCAGCTTTTACGGCCTGGCAGCATATAACGTCACTTCCGTAGGGCTGAATACAGGCAACAACCCATCGAGCGCCTGGATTTTTGAAGTGACTGGGAACTACTTCGACGTGCTCAGGATTCAGCCGTATCTTGGCCGGTTCTTTCATGCTTCCGATGAGCATGGCCCAAACAGCGCTCCCTATATCGTGCTTACCTATGCGTATTGGCACAGCCAGTTTCAGGATGATCGCGGAGTGGTTGGCCGCGTTGTTCAACTCAACAAGCATCCTTTCACCATCCTCGGTGTAGCGCCGCCAGGGTTCAGCGGGACTTTGCTGTTCCTCTCGCCTGACTTCTGGGTGCCGATTGTGGACCAGGAACAGGTAGAGGGATCGAATGCTCTGAACGAGCGCGGAAACCGAAGCATCCTGATGGTGCTGGGGCATTTGAAAGCGGGAGTCACGCCAGCGCAGGCTGTTTCTGATCTGAACTCAATTGGCTCATATCTCGAAAAGAACTACCCCAAAGATGATGGCAAGATGAGCTTTTCACTGACGCGCCCATATCTTGCAGGCGACTGGCTAGCGGATCCAGTTCGGGATTTCATGGCAGGATTGATGCTGCTGGCAGGATTGATTCTTCTGGCCGCATGCGCCAATCTGGGAAGCCTGTTTGCTGCGCGCGCCGCTGACCGTGGACGGGAAATTGCTCTGCGGCTCGCGCTGGGATCAAGCCGCAGGCGTATTCTGCGGCAGGTGTTCACAGAAGCCGCGCTGATTTCTTTAGGTGGGGGCGCTATCGGGTTGTTGGGTGCCATCATGATGTTGCGCGGGCTGAGCGTGTGGCGGCCTCTTCCCAGCGTTGCGTCTCTCCATGTACCCGTGGCCCCGGATGCAAAGGTTTATCTAGTTGCATTGTTGTTAGCCCTGGCGAGCGGGTTCCTCTTTGGCGTTGTGCCGGTAAGGCAGATACTCCGAACGAATCCCTACGAAGTGGTTAAGGCCGGCGCGGTCAGCAAGTCCGGGCAGCGGACGACTTTCCGGGACCTGCTGCTTGTGCTGCAAATTGCGATATGTGCCGTACTGGTCACGTCTTCGATGGTTGCCTTGCGTGGGCTGGCGCGCTCTCTGCACAGCAATCTCGGCTTTGAGCCGCGGAATGCAATACTCGTGGGCACGAATCTGACGATGGCTGGTTACAGCGGCGACGGCCTAGCCACCATGCAAAGGCGCATGATCGATGCGTTGGAAACGATTCCCGGTGTAAAGGCTGTTGGGCTGGTTGACAGGCCGCCTTTGTACTACGGCGCGAACAGCGCTAATGTCTTTGCCGATAAAACGACGGACCTGAGACCGATGAATGCTGCGGCTGAGGCGATGATCTACAACATTTCTCCTGGATATTTCGATGCGGCGCGGACAGCGTTGCTGGCGGGCAGAAGTTTCAGCTGGCATGACGACAAAGATGTACCGCTCGTAGCCATTGTGAACCAGCAGTTTGCCAGGAAAATCTTTGGCTCAGTAACCGGCGCAGTTGGCGGATATTACAAGAGACAGGATGGATCGCGGATACAGGTCGTTGGGGTGGTCGAAAACGGAAAGTATGCAAGCCTTACCGAAGATCCGCAACCAGCCGTATTTCTGCCCAGCCTCCAATATGCGCTACTGAACAAAAATGCAATGGTGGAGAGTGCAATCGTGGTGCGCTCGACGCGCGAGCCCCAGCAAATGGCGGCAGCCATCAGGAGCAAACTGCGCGAACTGGATGCCGGGCTGCCCGCCGACATCCAAACATGGACCCAGGAACTGGACGGCGCTCTCTTCGCTTCCCGCATGGCGACGATTTCTCTGGGAGTGCTGGGTCTGATGGGGGCAATGCTGGCGATTACCGGCATCTTTGGAATGGCCGCTTACTCGGTCAGCAAGCGGCTACGGGAGCTGGGAATTCGCGTTGCCCTCGGGGCACAGCGTACACAGGTACTACAGGCGGCGTTGGGACGCGCATTCAAGTTGCTGGCTCTTGGCTCCGTAGCAGGGCTGCTGCTTGGTCTTCTGGCAACCAAGGTGCTGGCCTACATCGTCTACCAGGCGACACCACGCGACCCACTGGTGCTGGCCGCGGTTGTTTTGGCCATGGCGTTGCTCGGGCTGGTGGCTACCTGGATTCCAGCGCAACGTGCGCTGTCGGTGAATCCTTTAATCCTGTTGCGAGAAGAATGAATCGGCTTTGCCGTTGCAATATGCTTTAACGATTGTGATTGCATCCCAGCCGTACAGCAAAAGGGCCATCCTCGTTTGAGAGGATGGCCCCCACCACCTGCATTCCTAGCTAGAAGGTCGTGCTGACCGTCAGGCGGAAGGTTTTGTTGGGCTCGCGAAGCTCGTAAATCGAGCCGTAGAGCTGGGTGGCTTGCGCGTAGCTGTAGTCGCCTGCGCCTCCGGCGGGAAACATGCTGCGCGTGATCAGGTTCTGGCCGGTGATGTTGTCATACAACCGCAGCGGGTTGTAGGCGTAGTAGATGCGGAACGGCGCATTGATGATCGGCATCATGACCGAAATCTGCGCGCCTAGCGACATGCGCGGAACATAGTTGGTTCCCGGGATGGGCCGAATGTAGCGATCGAACTGAATCTGCTGGCCGCCAACGCAGGCGCCATTGACGTAATTCGGGCAGCCATAGAGCGGGGCATTCAGCGAGTCATAGCCTTGCGGACTCTGCTTCAACTGGCCGATATTCGTGGCCATGTTCATGCCGAAGTCGTCAAAGAACTCGAGCGCCGCCGTGCGGCCCACGAGCGGAATACGGTACTCGATGTTGCCGGTAATCTGCGTGTCGCCGCCTATGGGACCAATGCCATAGACAGGAATGGGAACCTGCACGCACTGGTTGGTCTGCGGATTGGTCGGATCGCGGGGGACGCAGGTGCCATCCGGATTGGTGAGATTGAAGAGGACGCGCGTGGGCACGAAGCCATAGGGCGTTGCCGTGCGGATATCAAAGCCGCGTAGATCGGCCTCGCCGCCGGCATAGAAGCGGTTGAACGGAGGGGCGACATCGCCGCTGATGCCTTGGATGTAGTTTGCCTGAACGCGGTAGCCGAGGACGTTGCGTCCATCATTGTTAAAGTGGAACCACTTGACGGGACGGAATTGCTTGTATTCGACGACCGGCTGGAAGTAGCGGACGTTGCCCCAGAGTCCGGCAAGCTGCAGCGCAGCCTGGAACGAGGAGCCGGTGCGCGGCATGTAGCTGGAGTCGAGCTTGTTCCAGGCATAGCTGAGGGAGATCATGCTGTTGACGATGCCCTCGAGCGAGTTTCCGTTCTGGATGCCGCTGCGGAAGGCCAGCGTCTGAAAGAGGTTCTGCGACGCAGCGCTGAAGGTCGTGACCGACGAGCGGTTGAGTGAGTAAGTGACGCCGACATTCTTAAACGTGTGCCGGATGGGAAACCTTCCGGAGACGGTGAAGCCGGTGACGGACTGGTTGTAGTTCTGGGTCAGTGAGTTCACAGCGGCGGTGGTGTTTACATCCGCGCCGGAGAGGTTGTAAGCCTTGGCTGAGTTGTAGTCGTATTTGCTGGAATAGACCGAGACGCCGAGTCCGATGGGCTTGTTGCGCAGGTACGGCTCATTGAAGCTGAATTGCAAGTTGCGCGAGAGATTGCCGGCGCTGGCCTGGACGCTAAGCGTTTCGCCAAGGCCGAGGAAGTTGTTGGTCTGGTAGTTGAGGCCGAGGAACGTGCCTGACAGGCCGCTGACGCCACCGTTGAGGCCGATAGCGTTCTTGCCCTTTTCCGTAACTTTGAGCAGAAGATCGACGGTGCCCGCTTCGGGATTCTGGTGCGTCTCCGAGTCCTGATCAACCTTCAGCGGGTTGAAGTAGTCGAGCTGGTTGAGACGCAGGAGGCTCAATTCCCAGAGGTGGCTGTTGTAAACCTGGCCTTCTTCAAGCAGCAGTTCGCGGCGGATGACGAAGTCACGGGTGACGGTGTTGCCCTGGAACTCAATGCGCGAGACATAGAAGGGTTTGCCCTCTTCGAGGTCGATGACGAAGGAGACGGTCTTCTTGTCATCGTCAATTTTGGGCTCCGGCGAGGCCGAGAAATTAATGTAGCCGAGCGTGCCGTAGGCTTTTTGCAGGTTTTGCAGACCCTTGCTGAACTGGGTGATGTTGAACCAGTCGCCGTCCTTCACCGGGAACTGCGCGCGCAGCGCCTTCACGTTCAGGTTGGGAATCTTGCTGCCCTGGAAGGTGATGGTGCCCAGGCGGTAGCGGGCGCCTTCGTCAACCGGAATACGGATGTCAATGCGCTTCCCCTTGCGCGGACGGAAGGTGAAGAATGAGAGGCCACTCTCGTTGCGGAGGTGTGTCAACGGCTCACCGGTGGAGGCGCGGAAATAGCCGCGGTCCTGGTAAGCGCGGCGCACGCGCTCGGCGTCTTCTTCCAGCTTGCTGGCGTCGTAGGTCTTGGCAAACAGGTTCTCAAAGATGATGGAGTGCGGAATGCCGATGGGCCGCAGGTTGCGCATGGCTTCACGCAGCTCGCGCGAGCTGACGTGCTGGTTGCCGGTAAAGCTGATGTTGCCTACCTTGACCTTGGGGCCTTCCTTGACGATGAAGTTTACCTGCACGGAGGCGGGCGGAATGGTCTTGACGTCGGCTTTAACGGTGGCAAACTGGCGGCCGTGCTCGGCGAGCAGCTCCTTGATCGCCGTCTCGACGCGAGCGATGCGCGTGGGATCGTACTGGCTTTCGACGGAGAAGCCGACTTTTTCCTTCTTAAGGCGGTCGAGGACGTCGGACTGCGTGACCGAGTTCAGGCCCTTGTAGTTGATTTCCCGGATGGTGGGTTTTTCGCGGACATATACGTCGAGAATGATGCCGCCCTTAGGATTGTCCTCGCGCTCGATGCGGACGTCTTCAAAGTAGCCGGTATTCCACAGGGAGTTGAAGTCGCGCTCGACCGTGGTGGGGTCGAACTGCTCATTCTCGTGGCTGAACATGCGGGCAAGAATTGTCTCTTTAGGAATGCGGCGGTTGCCGATGACGCGAATCTGGGTAATGGTCTGCTGCGTCTGTGCCCATGCCGAAAAGACAGTGAAGCAAAGAAGAACAAAGGCCAACGGCTTCAGCGCGAGGCGGAATTTGCGGCGCGCGTTCTGGCTGGTTTTGAGTGGAGAGCTTGCGCTCTCTCGCATGACGGGAAAAATAGGCACACCCTCACTGCAAAAAATCAGGTCCAACTTGAGGAAAAGGTGATTATAAGTGACCGGAGGCGCTGTTCCCAACTCCGGAGGACGGTTGCGTGCGTTTCCGGTCATCGGGGCGGAGCCAATCCACCCGGGTCAGGTCCCTTAACTTTCCAGTTCTGCATGGACATCGAAGCCATCACCTTTCCAGACGATTCTGAGAAGGTTTGGTTTGCAACAGATTTGGCAATCCTCGACATAGAACTGCCTTTGGCCGGCTGATTCGTCAACCACAGTTTCATTCCACTCTCCACAGCCAGCGCATTGGAAATCCGCAGCGAAGGGCATCGATAGGTCCGCTCTTAGTCTATCGGAATGAAGGAGATTTCGCTGGCTGGAGGATGATGGGGCGGGTGGAAAATGGTCTTACCGCTCAACTCTTGTGAAACCGATGGAATTGTCAATGCGACGGGGCGTAATAGCCGGAACGGACGTTGATGCTGTCTACACGCTCAGGACCCCTTAACTCAATGAGGTGGAAGGAACCGTCGTGTTTCAAGTCTGCAGGTCTGTAGACGAGGAGGTATTGATTGCCGAGGTCTGCTTCAATGACGCGCAGATCGCTGGTTGTTCCAGCTTCAAAGCCGTCGTCGAAGAAAACCCGGCCACCGGTTTGAGAAGCCAGTGCAGCCAGGTTCGTTGGGCCAGAGGAAAAACTGAATTTCGGTTCCGTGCGAAAGACATAGATGGCAGTATTCATGCGCTGGCATACGTCAACGGCATCTTGAAGAGAAGTATGACTGGCGTTGTCTTCGCCATCAGAAAAGAGCAGGATAAAGTTCCTGCTGGCTGAGTATTTGGCATTGCCAAACTCATAGAAACACGCTCGATAGATGGCGTCGAAGAGTGCCGTTCCGCCGAGGGGGTTCTGGCTACCGACCGAACTCCTGCAGCAAGAGGAGCGAGATCGCCAGTCCAGGGTTGCGTGATTTTCGATATGTAGCCGAACCCCATAACGAAAGCCTGGTCAGTTTCTGGCGCAGCAGCCATTGAACAGATTCCGTTGATATTTCCCGGTCATGACGAAGATGTTTCTCCATGGACTCGCTCGAATCTAGGAGAATTCCGGCGCGGATGGGAGCATCTGCAGGGATTGAAAGGCAAGTATTTTTTGTGGCGGTTTGCCGTTGTTGAGAATTGTCAGTTCTTTGAGTCTCAGGTCATTGATGGGGAGGCCATGCGCGTCTGCTGCGTGAAGGGTGAGACTGACTTCATCAACCGAGACCCTAAGGTTGTATGAAGGCATACTTTGCGCGCCCGTGTTTGCTTGTGAACACGCACACGGCACTTGAGTGAAGAGCATGAGAATCAGCGTGATGCACAGAATCAAGGCTGATGCACTTCGATCCATGTGTATATTATTATAATATACACATGGATCGGGCGTGGATTACCGGCTTTGATTGGGACAAAGAAAACGCGCGTAAGAACGAAAAGCATGGCGTAGCGCAAGTGGAAGTCGAGCAGGCGTTCCACAACGCCCCGCTCATCGTCGCGTTAGATACAAAACACAGTCAGCAGGAGGACCGGCACCATGCGCTGGGCCGGACCGATACTGGCAGAAGATTGCATATCACGTTTACCTTGCGCGCGAACCAAACGCTGATTCGTCCTATTTCTGCCCGCGATATGAGCGTGAAGGAGAAAGCGATTTATGAAGAAGCACTCAAAAGCTATTCCTAAATTCCGAAATGAGGCAGAAGAGCGCGCGTTCTGGGAGTCTGCCGTGAACGACAGCGCGGAATATGTGGACTGGAGCAAAGCGCAGGTCGTGAGTTTTCCAAATCTTCGCCGCTCTACCGAAACTATCTCGCTGCGTTTGCCGGAAAGTCTGCTGAATACCATCCGCGCTGAAGCGAAGAGACTGGATGTTCCGTATCAATCACTGATGAAAGTCTGGTTAGCGGAAAAGGCGGCTGCTTCCCACAGATAGGTCAGGCTTTCCGCACCTCCACCAGCGTCGAATAAAACGTAGGTCCACCGCCGAAGTCGGTCAGGCGTTGTGAGGTGAGCAGGTTGCTGTTGTGTCCGCCGGGCGAGAGCTTGTTCCATGTGAGGCGGCTGGCGACCACGCCTTTCGGAACGCCGCCATTTACATGGGCGGTCAAGTGAAGGCTGCCGCGGTCATTGAAAACTTCTACCAGGTCACCTTCGGCAATACCGCGCGCGCTTGCGTCGTCGGCATGCATTTCAAGCAGATTCGCATGCGCCGACTCCATACGCTGATGTCCGGGCAGGTTGGCGAAGGTCGAATTCATGTAGTTGTCGGCCTTACGCGGCAGGAATTCGAGCGGGTAGGCGGACTGTTTGGTGTGGCGCGATTCCTCCGGAGGGATGAAGCCGGGCAGCGGGTCAATGCCCTGCGCCGCCAGCGCTTCGGAAAAGAATTCGATCTTTCCGCTTGGCGTCTGGAATGGGCCGGCGGCGAAGGGCAGGAACGGCCGACCGTCCTTCTCTTTGGCGAATTGCAGCCGCTGATGGCCACCCGCGGCGTTGAGTGTTTCTTCGGTCACGCCTGCCATCCACGGGCTTTGCTTGTCAGGCTGGCTGATGCGAAGCGCCTGCGCGATGAGGTCGTCGGAAGTATCGCGGAAACAGGCATCGGTGAAGCCCATGCGTTTCGCCAGCTGACCAAAAAGCCAGACATTGGAGCGGGCTTCGCCGACAGGATCGATGGCCTGATTTGATATCTGGACATAGTAGTGACCGTAAGCGCCCTGCACGTCTTTATGTTCGAGGAAAGTGGTGGCGGGGAGCAGGAAGTCGGCATAATCGGCAGTATCGGTGAAGAACTGCTCGTGAACGACGGTAAAGAGATCAGGCCGTGCCATGCCGCGCAGGACTTGTGTCTGGTCGGGCGCGATGGCGGCAGGGTTCGAGTTGTAGACGAAGAGCGCCTTCACTGGTGGGTCGCCGAGTTCGGTAAGAGCGTGGCCCAGTTGCGCCATGTTGACGATCCGGGCGTGGCGCTTGAGCGGGCTTGAAAGCATCAGATCTGGGCGCTCGATCACGGCCTTGTCCCAGGAGAAAGCTCCGCTGGTCGAAAGTTGCAGCCCGCCGCCCAGATGCTTCCAGGACCCGATCAGCGCAGGCAGCATGGCGACGGTGCGTGCGGCCTGTCCGCCGTTCTGGTTGCGCTGAATGCCGTAGTTCATGCGGATCACGGCAGGCATCGTGGTGGCGTATTCGCGGGAGAGGCGTTCTATATCGGCAGCCGGAATGCCGGTCCAGCGCGAGACACATTCGGGTGTGTATTCGGCAGCGCGTGCCTTGAGTTCGGCGAAGCCGTGCGCGTTTTCGGTGATGTACTCGCGGTCCTCCAGGCCATCGCGCAGGATGACATGCATCATGCCGAGCGCAAGGGCAACATCCGTTCCGGGATTGATGGCGATGTGCCAGTCGGCGACCTTCGCCGTGCGCGTCTGGTAAGGGTCAATGACGATGAGCTTTGCGCCGTGACGGCGGGCCTCTTCGATAAAAGGCCAGAGATGGATGTTGGTGCCGTGGACGTTCGCACCCCAGGCGATGATATAGCGCGCGTGGCGGAAGTGTTCGGTATCCGTGCCGAGCTTGCGTCCATAAACGGAGACGAGCGCATCGCCGCCAGCTGTCGAGCAAATGGTGCGGTCGAGCTGCGAGGCTCCCAGCCGATGAAAGAAGCGGCGGTCCATTGAGCCGTAGCCAAGCACGCCGATGGTTCCTGCATAAGAGTAGGGCAGGATAGATTCCGGGCCGTGCTCGTCGCTTATTTTTTGCAGGCGCGTCGCGATGGCGTCGAGCGCCTCGTCCCAGGAAATGCGTTCGAAAGCTTCAGCCTCTTTACCTTGTGGGAGTGATCCTTTGGTAACTCCGGCGCGGCGGCGCATGGGGTAGAGTAAGCGGTCGGGCGAGTAGACGCGGTCGAGATACTTTGCCACTTTGCCGCAGAGAAATCCCTGCGTGACCGGATGGTTCGGGTCGCCCTGGACGCGCGTCGCCCGTCCGCTCTCGTCGACCGTGACGAGGACTCCGCAGGAGTCCGGGCAGTCATGCGAGCAGACGGTGTGGACTGTTTTCGCGGCAGCCATGTTTAGATTGTAGGCTGCTTTACCAGGGAGAATCTACCGCAAAGGACGCGAAGAATCGCAAAGGCGCGCAAAAGGAAGACTGGAATTTGGAATGGAATTTTTTGCGGTTGCGCTTCAGACTATCTGAGAGTGTGCCTGTGGAGATGACGATGAGGGGAATGACGCGATTTGTGCCTGGAATGTTGCTGATTGTGCTGTGGCTTGCTCCACCAAAACCGGTTTTTGCGCAGGATGCCGAGAGCGCGATCCGGCAGGTTCTCGCTGACCAGGTGTCTGCGTGGAACCGTGGCGATATCGACGCATTTATGCAGGGATATAAAGACTCGCCAGAGACAACGTTCATTGGTAAGACGATGCGACAGGGCTGGCAGCAGGTGATGGATCGCTATAAGGCCAGCTACTCGACGAAAGATGCGATGGGTGCGCTGGAGTTTTCAGACCTGAAGGTCCGCATGTTGGGAACTGATTACGCGGTCGTTACGGGGAAGTATCATCTGACGCGGGCGGCAGCCGGTGGCGGTGACGCTTCGGGGATTTTTTCGCTGGTTTGGGAGAAGTCGGCAGAGGGGTGGAGGATTATTCTGGATCACACGAGTTGATCGGGTTCTTATTGGAATTGTCATCCCGATCGAAGCCGCTGCGTGCCTTTGGTGCTCCGCTCAGGATGACAAATTAGGTCACAAGATTACAAAATATACCGCGACAGATCCTGGTCTTTCACGATTGATGACACCATGTGTCGGACGTATTCGGGATCGATGACGGCTACTTTTTCACGACCTGATGAGGTTTCGCGCTCGATGATGGGAAGCGGAATTTTCGACCCATTATTTTCGGCGCTGGCGGCAATGTCGATTACGTTGCTGTCGCCCTTTGCTGCCTTGGTGAGGTCGGGGGCGAGGAAGCTGATCTCGTCCAACACGCGCTCCATGATGGTATGGAGACGGCGGGCGCCGATGTTTTCCGTCGTTTCGTTGACACGGAAGGCAAAGCGGGCCATCTCTTCGAGCGATTCAGGCGTGAATTCGAGCTTTAGTCCCTCGGTTTCGAGCAGCGCAGTGTATTGCTTGGTCAAAGAGGACTTTGGCTCCTGCAGGATGCGGATAAAGTCTTCAACCGTGAGCGATTGCAGCTCGACGCGGATGGGAAAGCGGCCTTGCAACTCGGGAATCAGGTCGCTGGGCTTTGAGACATGGAAGGCCCCGGCGGCGATGAAGAGGATGTGGTCGGTCCGCACCATGCCGTAGCGGGTGTTGACCGTTGTGCCTTCGACGATGGGAAGGATGTCGCGCTGAACCCCCTCTCTTGAAACGTCGGGCCCATGGCCGCCTTCGCGCCCGGCGATTTTGTCTATTTCATCGAGGAAGACGATACCGGAGTTTTCGACGCGCTCGACGGCGGTGCGCGTCACCTGGTCCATGTCGATGAGGCGGCCTTCTTCTTCCTGCACCAGGTAGTCGAAGGCTTCGCCGACCTTCATCTTGCGCTTTTTAGTGCGCTGGCCAAAGATGTTCGGCAGGACATCTTTGAGATTGATGTCCATCTCTTCGACGCCCTGGTTCGAGATGATTTCAAAGGACGGCGCGTTGCGCTCGCGCACGTCGATTTCAACCATGCGGTCGTCGAGCTTGCCTTCGCGGAATTGCTGGCGCAGCTTTTCGCGGGTTCGCTGATGCGACTCGTTGCTGGGCGCGGGGAAGGTCAGAGTGCCGTGCTCGCTCTGTGGCGTTGAAGATGCTGGAGCCGGTGTCGGCGGCGGTAGAAGCAGGTCGAGCAGGCGCTCTTCGGCATTCAACTCCGCCTTGTCTTCCACTTCTTCAAGCTTTTCTTCGCGCACCATGTCGATGGCGATCTCGACCAGATCGCGGACGATGGCTTCGACATCGCGCCCCACATAGCCGACTTCGGTGAACTTGGAGGCTTCGACCTTCAGGAAGGGCGAATTTGTCAGCTTGGCGAGACGGCGCGCGATTTCGGTTTTGCCGACGCCGGTAGGCCCAATCATGATGATGTTCTTGGGCATGATCTCTTCGGCGAGATCGGGCGGGAGCTTCTGGCGGCGCATGCGGTTGCGCAATGCGATGGCGACAGCGCGCTTAGCGGCGTGCTGGCCGACGACGTACTTGTCCAGTTCAGCGACGATTTCGCGGGGGGTGAGCTCTTCGAGCGCGAGTTCCTGGTCTTCAGCGGTTCCGGGTAAATAGATGGCCATGTGGCAGCCCCTAGGCGTGCAATTCTTCGATAGTGATGTGGTCGTTGGTGTAAATGCAGATCTGTCCGGCGATCCTCAGCGACTTTTCAGCGATATCGCGGGCGGACAGGTCTGTGTTCTCATAAAGGGCGCGGGCAGAAGCCAGCGCAAAAGAGCCGCCGCTGCCGATTGCTGCGATACCTTCGTCCGGCTCAATGACATCGCCGGAGCCGCTGAGCAGAAACGTCTGGTGCGGATCGGAGACGATGAGCAGGGCTTCAAGATTGCGCAGCATTTTGTCGGTGCGCCACTCCTTGGCCAGCTCGACGGCGGAGCGGCCGAGATTGCCGGCATATTGCTCCAGCTTGGATTCGAAGCGGCTGAAGAGCGAGAAGGCGTCGGCAGTTGAACCGGCAAATCCGGCGAGGATCTTGTCCTGATAGAGGCGGCGTATCTTCTTTGCCGAGTGTTTGATGACCGATTCGCCGAGCGTGACCTGCCCGTCGGCGGCCATGACGACGCTGCCGTTGCGGCGTACGCAGATGACCGTAGTGGAGCGGATGCGCCGACCGGTAGCGGAGTCTAATTCAAGGGGAGAAACGCCACGGGAAAAGGTGGCGGCGGACAACTTTTTCTTCGACATGCTCAGGCCTCAGTATAGCGCACCGAAGCCTGAGCAATGATGATCTGGAAACGCCGCGGTTCCTAGACGTTGGCTTGTTTTGCGGCGAAATCGCCGATGATGGGCAGCTTAAAGTACTGCCCTTGGCTGGCCTTAAGGATGCAAAGCAGCCATGCGATGAAGAAGCCCACCGCAATCACAAAATCAATCAGCGAAAACAGGAAACCGATGAACGGGATGACGTGCAAAGCTATAGTAAGGATAACCGTGGCTATCCACACTGCAATCCATGCAACATGCAGCGCGATGCACTGGATGGCATGAAACTTGACCAGGCGCATCCTGTTATACGGCTCAATCACCAGAAAGATGATGGCCGGAATGATGGTGACATACGAGATGGCCGCGGCGGCATTTTCCGATAGTCCGCCTGCGGCGGGCGCAGCGGGCGGCGCCGCATAGGAGCCTCCACCGGCTGGAGCGTAGCTTGTGGGAACTGCTGGCCCACCGGCAGAGGCGGCAGACAGAGAAGTTCCACAAAAGCCGCAAAATGTTGCCTGTGGAGCGACTTCGTTATGGCAGGAAGGACATTGCATGGGATTTCTCTCCTGAGAGTTCTGTTTCTAAGGATGCTACGGGGTGAACGTCCTCGGAATTGCCAACCAGCATACGCCCGCGGGCATGTAATGGAAGACATATTTTTTCGCCAGCATTCTTAGACACAGTCGAATAGTTATCGGGAGTTGGCTGGCGTTTCGCGGACAGCTTTGAAAATCGCACATCAAAATGTCCGGGGACGTGCTGTTGCCGGGCCGGTCTGGGGTATTCTGCTGCTAGACGGTGTTATGAACGGCTTTTCCCTGCGAGACCCTCAGGTTATCGGAACATTGGCGGCTGCCGGTCTTTGCCTGGGCGGCGTAGCTATCTATTATGCCCTGCGGAAAAAGCCCACGGCGGAGGAAATTGAGCGCCAGCGCCGGGCATATCTGGTGCAAACCGGGCGGATTATCGACGGGACACTGCTCGACATCTCGGAGCTTGATGCAACCGAGAGTGGACGGCCCGGCGGGATGCAACTGCTTCTCTACAAATACGAGATTGGCGGCGTGGAGTATGAATGCTCGCAGGAGGTGACCCCACTGCGCGACCTCGTGGATATCCATGACTGCCGTCTGGGCGTGCCCTGCTCCGTGCGATATGACACGCATAAGCCGGAAAACAGCATAGTTGTAGCTGAAACGTGGAGCGGTCTGCGCGGACCGGCGAATTCGTCCCCGAAGCGTCAGGTGACGGCAAGCAACTCGCATTCGCCAGCGGCACCTCAGGCTTGACTCTTTCTGATCGGGCATGAGTCAGATACATCCTTGAGCCAGCGTTCGCCTGAGTCGCGGCGCGATGGCAAAGCTCAAGCGGAGAGCGCCAAAGGGTTACCTCGCTATTTTTTATATATCATGCTTGAATGGCCACCCGGCTAGCCTCAGGCGGCTGCTGTTTTGCCGATACCCAATGCTTGCTTGCTCCGCAGCAAGCACATATCTGACTTCGAGCAACGACTAAATTGGCAATCAATATCAGCATGAATTCAACAAAGAAAATTCCTGCCAGCGAGGTGAGAAGAGTGAAAGCCTATACCAGCAGCAATCCATGGAAATGCAGTAGCGCGAATTGCAAAAACTACGCCAACTTCAAAAATGAAGATGGAAAGCAGTTCTATTGCGGAAATTGCGCAAAACGCGTACTCAGAACAAATGCCTATGAAGCTGCAGCTGCGCTGCTTCGATGGATTGATTCAGAGCGTGGTATCGGACGCTGCACATCCCAAGCTGCTTATAGCTATCCAGCAGAGTTGTTCGATAGTTACTGACGCGAATTTAGATTGAGACAACATGCTACAGAAGCAACCGCACAGCAGAAGAAAGACCACCCGATCCTTGTCGGGTGGAACAGCGGCAGGAACTTCACAGGGCCCGTCTTCGGCGCGTCGACTAATTTAGCGGCCTAGCAAGCATTATCGAGCGCAGCTTACACTAGAGTCTGACGATGCACGTACATGGAGCACCAACGGCCCGGATGCAGCGCGTGCTGCGCTTTTCGCTGATGGCGACGCTCGCCTACGTGGTGCTGACGTTTGCCGCCGGGCTGCGGGCACATTCGCTGGCGCTTATTTCCGAGGCCGGGCACAACGTTTCTGACGCGTTGGCGCTGCTGCTTTCCTTTGTCGCCGTGTACTTTCAGAGCCGCCCTCCAACAGACGCAAAGACCTTTGGCTATCAGCGCGCCGGCGTGCTCGCGGGATTCGTGAACGCACTTACGCTGATCGTGATTGCTGTGTTAATCGCGATCGAAGCTGTGCACCGGTTGAGTGAGCCAGTACATGTGCAGCCTAGGCTGATGATGATTGTGGCCGCGGCCGGCGTGCTGATGAACGGCGTGATTGCGGCGCTGCTGTGGCGCGTGAATACGGATGTGAATATTCGCAGCACGTTTATTCACATGCTGGGAGACACGCTCTCGACGGCAGCGGTGATCATTGGCGGCGCTGCGATTCTGTGGACGGGGCAGTCGTGGATCGATCCCGCGCTCTCCCTGGCGATTGCCGCGTTGATTGTCTGGTCGTCGCTCTCGATTGTGCGGGAGACGCTGAACATTCTGCTGGAGGGAACGCCGCAGGGGCTTTCGCTCTCGGAGATTCGCGAGACATTGCGGCTGATTCCGGGAGTCGAAGATGTGCATGACCTGCATGTCTGGAGCCTCGGATCACAGACGCATGCCCTGGCCAGCCATGTGACCATCGCCGACATTCCTCCTTCGGAGAGCAACCGCATTCTTGAAGAGATCAAGACGATGCTGCATTCTCGCTTTCACATCGACCACACGACAATCCAGTTTGAAAACTCCGGCTGCGAAGTGGCTCACGGATGCGTGATGGCGGTGGAAGAAGTGCAGATGCATGCGCACCATCATGGGCATAGCCATTAGCTGTCAGTAGGCTTATCCGGTTGCGCGTTGTAAATATCTTCAGCCCGCTCCAAAGTATCGATCTCACTGACCGGCTTGTCTGTACGGATTCGCAGGATGCGCGGGAAGCGCAGCGCAAATCCGCTGTTATGGCGGTCGGAGTGCATGATGTTGTTGAAAGCGACTTCGAGGACAACCAGCGGCTCGACGGTGCGGAATCCGCCGTAGTCTTCGAGTGTGTGCTGTTTGAAAAATTCTGTCAGTTCGTCGATTTCCGCATCGGTAAGGCCGGAGTAGGCTTTGCCTATATTTTTCAACTCGTCGCCGTCTTTTACGGCAAAGGTGTAGTCGCTCAGCACTCCTGCGCGGCGGCCATGCCCGTATTCGGCTCCGGTTACAACCACATCGAGTGTTGCCAGTTCGCGCTTCAGCTTGAGCCACGCCAGGCCGCGCCTTCCCGGCTGGTAGATGCTGTGCAACGCTTTCAGCATGACGCCTTCATTGCCGCGCTCGCGTGCTTCAGTGTAAGAGCGGTCGAGCTGTTCAGCGCTGCACAGTTGCACGGCTGGCGCGAGAATGAGGTGAGCGAAGGTATTGCTGGAGTTTTCAGCAAATAGGTGAGCTTGTCCGCGCTGCGCGCAGTTTATCGTTCCTTCCGCATGCCTTCCTACAAACTGCTCCAGTGCGCTCCGGCGTTTGCTTAGAGGGTATTCCAGCATCAGTTCTTCGCCCAGGTAAAGAAGGTCGAAGGCAACGAAGACGACAGGAGTGCGCTCGCGCATCTCGCGTGAGACGCGCCTTCGTCCGAGGCGCTGTTGCAGTGAGGTGAAGGGCAGGGCGCGCTGGTCAAAAGGGTTCCAGGCGACAATTTCTCCGTCGAGGATGGCGGGTTCATTGATCTGCTCGAAGGCTTCCATGAGTTCGGGGAAGCTTTCGCCGATGTCTTCGCGATTGCGGGAGAAAAGGGCCACGCGTCCCGGCTGCCTAGACTCGCCGCAATGGAGCTGTGCGCGGATGCCGTCGTATTTATCTTCAAGTTGAGCCTCGCGGACAGCTTGCTGAGCTGATGTCTTCTCAGGAGACGAAGGTATGCGCTCTTCTTCGGGCAGAGCTTCGGAAATTCCGGCGTGTTCGGCGGCGATCTCCTGGCTGAAGCGTTCCAGAGCTTCGTCGACGGTAGCAACGGGGCTTGCCAGCATGAATCCGAGAGCGTGGAAGAGACGCATGTGCGCCTGCTGCAGGGTGCCGGATATTGCCATCGACGTGACTTCAGGCAGGCTTCCGGTGAGCATGACGGCGCGGCGTACTTCGGCGGGCTGTGTGTTCCAGGCATGGGCGATGGCCTCTTCAACAAGGCTTTGTTTGACGCCAATGCGCATGTCGCCGGTGATGAGCTTGATCAAGTACTTTGTTTCGAGCGGCGTTGTTTTTTCGAGCAGCTCGAGGAGCAATGGCAGTTTGCCCGTGGGGCCTTTTGCATTGGCTAAATCTGCAAATGCGTATTCGACACCTTCGAGGGTTCGCGATGAAGCGATATTCTGACGGACCTGGAACAAGTCAAAAGCGGCTGCGCCCAGGTCGCCGTTTCGCCGATATGCCGCGTACATGGCGTTGCGGTCTGCGCCGGAGAGTTGCGCTACGGCCTTTGAGAGCAATGAGCCTCCAACATTGAGATTTCTGCTATCGGTCTCGGCAAAAGGCTGACCTGACAGGTAAAGAGCGGCCCGGGATGCGTCTTCGGCCGAGAGCGATTTCAGGTAATCTCCAATCAAGGCGCGCTTTTCGAGCTTCCTGCTGGTGGCGGAAAGCTGCTCGCAGAGTTCAGCAAATGCTTTGAGAGGCGCGCTCATCGTATCGACTATAGCTGCGGAAACGCTTCCGGCGCTTCCCGACTGGATGGATAAGGCTTTTTCCGCAGTCAAAAGCGCGGTAAAATAAAGATAATGCAGTTCGATCCTCAGAACGGCGTTCTTCTCTAGCGGCTCCCGCCGCCGATACATTCGTTCGTCTTTTTCTCCCCTCCAATTCACATGTAACCGCGCAGAGCGCAGGAGAAGCCGTTATGTTTGAGCGTTTAGACCAGATTGCAGCACGTTATGAAGAGCTGGGCGAGCAGCTTGCCTCGCATGAGATCGTTTCTGATCCACAGAAGTATCAGAAGATTGCCAAGCAGCACCGCGACCTCGAAGCCGTGGTCGAAAAGTACCGCGAGTATAAGGAGATCCAGACGGGCATAGCTGACGCGCGGACGCTGCTGAATGAGACGGACGCCGACATCCGCGCGATGGCGGAAGAAGAACTCGCCGCGCTTGAAGAGCGCCTGCCGAAAATCGAAGAAGAACTGAAGCTGGCGCTGCTGCCTAAGGACCCGAATGACGAGAAGAACGTCGTACTGGAAATCCGCGCTGGCACTGGTGGTGACGAAGCTTCGCTTTTTGCGGCGGAGATATTCCGCATGTATTCGCGCTTTGCCGAGCTGCATCGCTGGAAAGTTGAGGTGCTCTCAGCTTCGGAGTCTTCGGTTGGCGGTTTGAAGGAAGTCATCGCCATCATCGAAGGCACAAGGGTCTATTCGCAGTTGAAGTACGAGAGTGGTGTGCATCGCGTGCAGCGCGTTCCGGCGACGGAAACGCAGGGGCGCGTGCATACTTCGGCAATCACGGTCGCGGTATTGCCAGAGGCCGAGGATGTTGACATCAAAATCGAGGCGAAGGACCTGCGCATCGACACGTTCTGTTCTTCTGGGCCGGGCGGGCAGTCGGTAAACACGACCTACTCTGCGGTTCGGATCACGCATATTCCCACGAACACCGTTGTCAGTTGCCAGGACGAGAAATCGCAGATCAAGAACCGCGAAAAGGGCATGCGTGTGCTGCGCGCGCGTCTCTACGAAATCGAGATGGAGAAGCAGCAACAGGCGCTGGCGAAAGAGCGCAAGCAGCAGGTTGGTTCCGGCGACCGCAGCGAGAAGATTCGCACTTACAACTTTCCGCAGAACCGGCTGACCGACCATCGTATCGGGTTGACGATCCACCAGTTGACGGATGTGATGGACGGCAAGCTGCAGCCTGTCGTCGATGCGCTAACCTCGTATTTCAATGCTGAGCGATTAAAGGCGAGGACGGCTTCGGCGGCTTGAAGACTCTTGTAACTATTGAGTGAGGTGTCATCCTGAGCAACGCGAAGGATCTGCTTTTCTTTGTCGAGCAGCATAAGTTTGTAGGCATACCCTTTGAAAGAAGAGCCACCACTCGAAACACAAAGAGATCCTTCGCTGCGCTCAGGATGACAAAGTGCCTCGCAAGAAGCTTCAACTCAAACAAGCCGTGGATCAAGGCGCAGACAAACTCTCAGGCATCTCTACGCAGCCGCGCCGCGATGCGGAGTTGCTGCTGTTGAACGTCATCAAGCGCGATCGCGCTTTCTTGTTGACACATCCCGGCACTCAACTAACACCTGAGCAGGCCATGCAGTATGCAGAGTGGCTGCAGCGGCGCACCGCGCATGAGCCAATCCAGTACATTCTGGGCGAGCAGGAGTTTTTCGGACTTACGTTTGCGGTTACGCCGGATGTGCTGATTCCGCGTCCGGAGACGGAGCATCTGGTTGAAGGGCTGCTGGCGCGCGTGCCGCACGATCAGCCGTTGCAAATCGTTGATGTCGGCACCGGTTCGGGCGCAATTGCTGTAGCGCTGGCCCATTCGCTGCAGCTAGCGCAACTAACGGCACTCGATATCTCGGATAGCGCGTTGGCAGTGGCACAGCGGAATGCTAAGACTCATCAGGTTGCTGGCCGGATGCGGTTTCTTAAGTCTGATCTGCTGGATGCAGTAGCTGGCGAACACTTCGATGCAGTGGTTTCGAATCCTCCTTACGTG
>Ga0126371_10000811_pt1 | contig 26208 bp, 14 predicted proteins | sample PanSoiMetaPlot_4_FD_110145 | JGI IMG/M metagenome (GOLD analysis project Ga0126371, IMG submission 110145) | Tropical forest soil microbial communities from Panama - MetaG Plot_4 | ecosystem: Environmental > Terrestrial > Soil > Tropical forest > Bulk soil | place: Panama | collected 2016-02-17 | reverse complement strand
TGGGCCCGGCGGCTTCCTTCTCCGAAACGTAAGGGTTGTGATGGCATTGTGAGGCGGCTCGGGTGACAGGACATCGGCGTCCGGCCCGCCGCGAGTGAGGTCCGACAAGCGCACCCGGAATTCGTAGGTCTTTCCATAAGTCAGCTGGACGTCCTTATCTCCGACAGGGATGAAATTCTTCTCGCGATTGAGAAGATAGGGCGGTGTAGTGGGGTCTTGCACATCCGGGCGCGCATGCAGGTTTACAAGGTCAGTATCGGTTAGCGCGAGCGAGCTTCCACGCCAGTTCGTGAAGTACGAAGGAAACCAGAACTCTCCGACCTGTTTCGGTGAGATTTGCGAAGGTACGACTTCAACAAGACTTTCGCCGTTGAACTTACCGATGGACAAGGCGCCCAGCCGCAAATCTCCCACACTCTGCACGCGCATTAGGGAGGTCCAGCCGAGCGTTCCAGCAAGTCGGACGTCAACTCGATAGCCCGCGACGCCGTTGGGAGAATCGGTCGCAAGTTCCAGTTGACTCTTGCGCTGTGCCTGCCGATTGAACCACAGAGCTAGCTGTTCATCATCCCAAGCCAGCTGAACCGAATCGCCTCTCTCGTCGTCCTGCGCGCAGTGCACCTGCTTGGCAAAACCATCGTCGTACAGCTCAGCCTCGGCAAAGATTTCATCTCCGTTGAAATCCGCGGCGGGTTCTACCGGAAACAAAACAGCCGCGAACACGGTGCGCGGGGTAGCCGAAAGGGGCGGTATACGCGCAGCATAGCGCGCAGATATTCCGCTGACCGCGGCGTAATCGCTGGTGGGGTGAAGATCAATGTACAGCCAGCCACCCGCAGCGAAGAAATCCTTCTTGGGGGGCACAACCGTGGTCTGTGCAACAAGTCCCAGTCCGCTGGCGAGCCTCGGCTGCCGAAGGGCGAAGGCCAGCACCTGGCCCCACGAAACCGTGTCGGGTGGATCAACCGGCTTGGGCGGCTGGTCCGTCCCTCCCTGGTGTAGCGCGCACTCTCGTTCTTTGGCGTCGGTGAGGTACTGCGAGTGCTGCCGATCGCCGATGAGCGCGCGATAGCTGGGTGTGATCACCTTTCGGAATCGGGAGGCAAGCTTTGGTGGCGTGGCGCGTGGTTTTATCTTGAACTGAGCAACTAGTTCGCCGAAGAGTCCGGATTTCTGAATAGGCGGTTCGTCGACGACAAGCGGACCGACTGGACTTGCGTCCGCAACCAGAGGCAGCCTGTCGAGGCTGCCGATGAGCTGCGCTTCGTAAACCATGTTGGCTGTCGCAAACGAAGGCAAACCCGCTTGTAAGGGGCCCTGGGGGTCGCCTTTGGGCAAACACAGGAGTCGCACGACCAGCGCGTCGCCATCCCAGGATTGCGGGAACGCCAGCAAGCTCAATTTGGCTGATCCAATCGGCACGTCTGCTCCTAGGTCAGCAACGTTGCCGCCGGCAATAGGCCTACACCGGGCACCAAAGCCAAGGCAGCGAGGGGGATGTCCTGTTGGAACTGAGTCTGAAAGTCAACGTCTTCTTCCACGAAGATCGCGACCTGCACCGAGGCAGCAACATGAATCTGGGCCCAGACGGTGACGCTCTTAGGGCTCGCCCGCTGAATGCGAGCCATCGCTTCGGCGCTGAACGAAAAACCTACGAGGCCCCCCAACAACTTTGCGCGAGCCTCAAGTCCCAAAAGCACTCCGGGTTGTAGTGTCTCCGGAATGAGCGTGTATCCATAGCTGACAGTGACCTCGACCTCCAGCAGTCCCTTGATGAGGTCGCCGCCGATGGACGCCACGACGCCCAAAACCAGTTGAATGACCGGGGACCCGGAGGGCTGCAGTTCAATGCCGAAACGGAACAAGCCTCCGGCGTAGAGCAGCGGTGGGATGATTCCTTGTTGCACATCGCCGCGGAGCTCCAGGAAAAGCAAGGCTTCTTGAACCCCGCTTAAGCCGACTTGCAAGGCGCCTTGCGCCAGGAACTGTCCATAGAATTTCCCGACGCCGATATCGACTCGGTCGTCGGGCCCGGTCCCGAGGCGAAAGATCATCTGAAGATGAACGACGAATGCGGGACTCGCGCCGCCGGCTGTGCTGACAGAAACGTCGAAGTTAAACGGCAGGCCGGTGAACTGCGAGAGCGCGTGGAGCACGTCGGTCACGTCTTTCAGCGCTCCGGTGAAGGCGAGGTCCGGTTTGTCGAGTTTCGGCAGCCCTCCAGCGACGGTCGTATATTTCGTAGTGATATTAAGGATTTTGCCAAGGGGATCGGGAAGCGTGAGATCGAGGTCGGAGGTAGGTGCTTGGACGTTGAACACGGCCGGCACCGTGGAATCGATGAAGAGGTTCAGAGTTTCTTTGCGATAGCTGCGATTAACTCCCCAATCGCCGCCTTTCAACAGGTCGCCAAGCGGCGGAGCAGCGACGGTAAGGAACGGGTTATCGATTTTCCATTGGTTATCGGAGCTGACATCAAAGCCCGGCGTTTCGTTCACCTGAAAAGCTTGCGGTGCTCGCGGAAAAAAGCCGGTGGACTGAACGAGCGAGTAAGGATCGGCTACGATCGGAGCGGAGTCAAACAGGACTTTCCCCACCCGGCCTGGATCAACGATGGGTTTCGAGAAGAGCACGCGACTGCTCTCGGTGGCCATGAGAAAGCCGTACTCGATGCGTGGCGTGCGACGCGCATCGGAAGGCTCGCGAAATCGGAAAGGTTCGCCGCTGTTCTGGACGACAGGTGTACCCCGGTGCGGGTCGACGGGCGAGACTTCGCCGGTATTGGGGTCAATGCGCATAACGCTCCACTGACCTGCATGCGGGAGCCGGTTGGTGCCGACCAGCGCCGCGGCGTAGCCGGTGCCGCCGCCATCATCGAGAGCAAGATCGGAGACAATACTGGAAAGCTGGGTTTCAAGGGTCTTTCCGAAGCGCACTTTCCCGTCGATCGGTCCGCTGATGGGGCCCACGCGTTCGAATAGAAGGCGCACTTGGGCAGAAGAAAGATACGGCGGGGCGGCTGGCGGCAGAGGGGCAGGCGGGGGAGGTTGCACCTGGATGTATCCGGGTCGGTCATAGAAAGGGAGGAGCCCTCCAGGTCCTCCGCCGATCACATTGCCGACCTCCGCGTCTCCATCAAAAATCACAGGCTGCACGGCCGAATCAGCGTCCAGACGAATGACGTCGCCCACAATACGGATGCGGCGAATATTCTGGAATGATGCGAGCGCGCCCTTTTCGAAGGGCGTCATCTCCGGCCTTAGGAATTGTCCCGCTTCAATGGCGACCCAGCCGGTGTCGGCGCGCAGCACGCGGCCGGAATTGTGCCGCTCGAGAATAATGGTCCGCACGACGCGGGCGCCGCATTCATAAAGTACCGAGCGAAACTGAATGACCTCGTAAGCGGTGCGCCCGTTGACCACCTCGAAATGAACCTTATTGACGCCAGCGCCGTCGGCCTCCAGTACCCACTCGCTGAATGCACTCAGGCCATAACCGGAAAGGTCGGCCTGATGGAGAGGCAGGACGTTTGTGAATTGTCCGTTCAAAGTTCCGAGGAGTTCGGTCGGAATCACGCTCGTGAGCCCAATCGCGTTCAGTTCGAGATTCTTCAGTTGGCGCATCCTGCCGGGCATGTATCGTGATGGATCGTCTGTCTTTTTTGTGTTCCGAGCTGTAAGACGCACTTGCCGGGCTGAGCGAAGGTCGCCAAAAGTTGGCTCGTGAAGATTCACGTCCGTTCCAGGCCGAATGTCCCCCACGTGCGGCGGATCTGCCTGGCTTAGGAAAGCCACGGCTCGCAAACCGAAAGGCAGCGAAAACAGCGCCGCGCCCGGTTGTCGCCCGTGTACGGCGCGAACAATTTCGCGGGACAAGATAGTCGGCAGGACTGGAACGAGTGTGACCGCATTCGCTCCGATCAATGTTGGTCCGCCGTTCTCCGAAGAATGGACGACTTCCCGAGCGGCGACAACCGGCCCCGGTTCGACGTGAACGGGCTCCCATTGTACTTGTGGTTGCATGAGGAGTCGGACACGCTCGAGCCGTACAGCAAGACGATTGCCGAGAAGTTGCGGCATTTCCTCCGAAGGCGCCTCTAGCGCGACGCCAAACAGATTTTCGTTGCCGGACATGTCCAGTAAATAAAAAGATTCCTGCCGGGACGCCAGACGTTGCTGAAAGACTGAGTACACCATGCTTTCGTCCTCGTCAGCTGGAGCAGGGAGGCGAAGCTCGGGAAAACGCACGGGTGAATTCAATGATGCGGAAAGAACGGGAGTATTGGCTCCGCTCCAGGTGAGGGTGATACGGAGCGCGTTCTCTGCAAAAACGTCCGAGCGCGGCAATCCCAGATTGGCGGCGTACGGATCGGGAAGCGTTGGAATCGCGATATTCACATCGAAGAACAGCAGAGCCGTCCCGTCGGGCAAGCGCGGAGCCTGGTCAAAGCCGGCGAGAAGCAGGAGGCGCCGCGGCGGACGCACAACGAGGTAAAGGTTTTCGAGTGCCAGCGCCGCACGTTCCGACTGCACGTCGGAGGCAGCGGTACACGCCATCCATTGAGTCATGGGAGTTGCGACCACCACAAAGAGGTCCAGGAGGCCCTCGAAAGGAAAGGGCGCGCCATCTGCCCGGCGCGGCAGGTCCCAACGATTGCTGCAAAGCCCCCCGGAGACTGCGGTGGTGTCATGAGCGCCGCGTTCGCTGCGGAACGTGAGTTGCCCGATGGCCTGCCCTCGAAAACGGAGAGTCGTGGTTGAAGTGGTCCATTCGGCGAATTCATATCGCCCCTTGGAATCGACTTGCAGCGCCTTTACTTCCAGCGACCGCCCGTTGGCAGTCAGCACATTCACAAAGCAACGGAACGGGCCGTCTTGCTGGCTCGCGAACTTCGCTTCCAACAAGCCCGTCAAGCGAAGCGAGACCGAGCCACCGTGTGCGGCTTCACCCAAGAGATTCGCGGCGACGCTCGATACACCGAAAGCCCACGAGGAGGAACTAGTCGCTCCGGAGCCGGAGAATTGGATTGTCGATGATTTGTTGCCGGCGATGGTCCATTCCGATTCCGAGGCTTGCACGGGAAGACAGATTTGTTGTCCGTCGAGAAAAGGAGCCGCAGGGGAAGGCGTGAAATGCAAGTCTGAGCCGAATCCAGACAACGCCGCGCTGCCGGTAATTTGAGGAGAGGCATTGGAGTGGATGTCGAGGCGCGTCGGCAGTGTCAAGGCAATCGCGTCAGCATCGGAAGCGGCCGCATCACCCGGAGCGGGCTGTTCGGGTTCGAGAGATAGAGTCCACACCGTGAGGCTGGGCGCAAGGAGGCGGCTCCCACTGCGTTCGATCGGCCGATCGAATTTGAGCGTGCCGGACGAAATACGCAGGCCCACAAACCCTGGAGTGCCCCCAACCAGGAATCGTGCATTGACCCAGACAGTTCCCCCCGGGAGGTTCCAGGTGCTGTTGTCAGCTGCCGCGGACTTCGATGTCAGCGGAACTAAGAGCCACAGTTCGAGGGGAATGGGTGCTGAAGGCGGGCGGAGGTGGACGGCAAGAAATGAGGCCGACTCGAAAGCCGCGTACTGCACAAGCGTTCCCGACCGGTCAACAAAAGGACCGTAAGTTTCGAAAACCTGCCTGGAAACGGACCCTGCTGTCTCGGTCGGCGGAAACTCCTGCCGTTCGAGGCCGCGATGGATTCCGCTCGCACTGAGAGTTCCCGCCTGATCCGCAGCCCTGCGAATTGCGTCGCGCACCAAAGGAGGAGTACTTTCATCGGTTACTGACTGGGCAGGATCTCGTTGAATGGTGCTGACCGCCTGCGAGATCAGCAGTGACTCCAGTGCGCCTGCGGGGGTGCCCGGAGCCGACTGTAGGGATTCGGCAAGTTCGAGCAGCGCTTGCACCAGCTGGGACAAAGCCGGACCTCCTCTCCGGCAGGCGATTCGGAGGCGGAAAATATAGCACAAACACAGGATCGTACGGGTGTCATTATGAGCTCACGAGCGGAGCCCGGCTGCTGGTCGCACTGGGAATTTCAGGTGCTCGGAATTTCACAATCAGGACATTGCTTGCCGCGCAACCCTTCGATTCCTTCATTGGCGATGATGGGTACCATCACAAGAGCACCCACCGGGTCCGCCCACCAAAAATCGAACCGTGCGTTCAATGCCAGTCCGAGCAGAAGAATCGCAGAGAGGTAAGTGCAAAACTCGGCTTGCTTGGCGTCCGCCTGCATAGCGGCGCTGCCTAGTTCACGGCCTATTTTTCTTTTAGCCCTGGAGAGCATTGGCATTGTGACCAGCGAAATGCATGCCAGAGCTATTCCGAGCGGACTATGCTCGGGAGCGCTGCTATGCAAGAGATCAAGCACGGACTCGACACCGATATATGCCGCTAGCAGTAAGAAACAAATCCCCACGATGCGGAGCGTACGCCGTTCGTTCAGCTCACGCCGGGATGCATCCGGATCGACCGACATTCGCCAGAGCAGAGCTGCCCCGGAAGTGACCTCGATAAAGCTGTCCAAGCCAAAGCCCGTCAGTGAAATACTGCTCGCGATTGCGCCGAGTGTGAGCGCCAACAAGCCTTCGACGGCGTTCCACGCTACGGTAAGGTATTCGAGGTTCCGCCCTTTACGAACGATAAGGGCTCGTTTGGCCAACCCATCCATAAGACTATCAATTTCTCTCGAGCAGAGATGCGGCTTTTCAAGCGAGGGCGGTCGCGGACCGGCGTTTGCGGATTACGACTTCACCGAAACGCTCCATTTCTTCGAGTTGCGGGCTGAATTGAAGCAGCACCAGGTCAACGCCAGCGGCCTCAAATGAGGCGAGCTTTTCCGCTACTTGTTCTGGGGTTCCAACTAGCCCGGAACGTAGGCCTCGGTTGGAGACGGAGTAATCCTGCAGGGAGACTTGCTGTTCGAGTTGCGTCCCAGCGAGCCATTGTTGGTAGTTAGCGTAACCCGCTGCTGACTGGTGCACGTCGGTGATGCGTTGCAATTCATCCTGTGCCGCTTGCTCGGTGTCCCGCACGATCCCATAGCCAGCGACTCCGAACTTAAGCGGCGGCAATGCATGCTTCCCGCGCCGGGTCCTCATGTCTGCAATTTTCTCGGCGACCCGCTCCGGGGGATCGCCGTGCATTAGATAAGCGTCGCACTTTTCAGCGATAAGCTCCTTTGCCGCCGCAGATTCGCCACCCGCGTAAAGAGTTGGCCGCGGTTTCGCGACCGGCTTGGGCTCCAGCACGTTGTTCTCAACGCGGTAGTATTTTCCGGAGAACGAATAATGGTCCTGCTTCCATACCCCGTCTAAGACGTCGAGCCACTCGCTAGTGCGGGAGTAGCGATCATCGTGTTGCTCGAAGGCCACACCGTATTGGCGTGCTTCGTCGGCCCACCACGAAGAAACGACGTTCAGTGTCAGGCGGCCGTTGCTGATGTGGTCGATGTTGGCTGCTTGCTTTGCAAGCAGTGCGGGTAAATGAAACGTCGGACGGACAGCAACCATGAGCTCGATCTTTTGGGTGACGGCTGCCAGCGCCGCTGCCGTTGACCATGCGTCCAAGGACGGGGCTTCCACACCTTTGATGTCGTTGAGATTCAATTCGGCGATAAGGGTCAGATCGAACCCGATTTCCTCGCTACGCTGGGCCAGGCGCTTCACATAGCTCCACGTCGCTTCCATGCCCTCATCGGCCACGTTGCGCAGCCAGCCGCCAAAAACCGGAAGCCAATAGCCGTATCTCATCGCGCGCCTCCCGTGGCCTTGATGCTCTCCTTGTTCTTTGACTCGTGACGTCGCGCTTCAGCGACGAGGTAGTCAGCCAATCGCGAATAGGGATTGAACCCGACGACACGAACCGGATCAGCGACAAAATTGGAGAGCGCGTTCACATCGTAATAAAGCTGCCGGCCAGTCCGGTCATCGATCACGTATTCGATTCCTCCAACTTCAACATCTGCGAGCTCCACGATTCGCTCCACTTCTTCGATTACCCTCGGAGGGGGGTGATAGCCCTCAACTTTCATCCCGCTCTTCGGAGCGTCGACCGGACACGCGATTCGCGTGAGTTCTTCGCCGCGAGTATTTTGACAAATGTCCGCTGGGCACAAATTGAAGCTTTCACCAGTGGCGTGAATTCGAATCGCATAGAGATATTTGTGTCCAAGCACTTCGACCCGAGTGATGATTCCGTCGCGTGGAGAAAATGCTTCCTGCACGAGCGCCGTGGAATCGATGCCGAAGTACAGACGATTTTCCTCGACAGCTGCGTGCAATTGGTCCCTTGAGTTGAATTTCTCGATACCCGCGCCGCTGCCACCAATGTTGGGTTTAATCACCACGGGGAACCCGAGGTCCTCGGCCGCAGCCACGGCCTGCGACGGATGATTGATAACCCGGGCCTTCGGATAGGGAAGTCCCAGTCTTTCGAGGTTCGTGAGTTGCAGAGCCTTGGAAATTTCGTGCGCAAAGCAACGATGGCCATTCACAACGCGTACGCCTTTTTGCTCGAGATGTGCGAGGTAATTCAGTGTGTAGAAGATTCCATTAGCCAGGCCGCGCTGCCAGGCGGACGGGCTCATCCGGTTGAAGAGAAGGGAATAGCTCGTTTCGGGGGACGCTGCGTCGTAGCTGTGATGCCGGGCATCAATCTTCACCCAGTGCGCTCCGCGCTCATCGAGTTGCTGGAAAAGGGGCCGGAACCAATCCGGATGTTCATAATAAATGGCTATCGGCATTTCCAGCTTGTATTCATCGTCACCAAGTTCTTTATTCATGTGAGCCTGAACTGCTCCTTTTCCTCGGATCAAGAAAGAAAAAAGCCGCCCCGGGGAGCGGCTTGGGATGCCTTCCTGCTGGAGTTCTTATGGGGTTCCCTGCCGCTAAGTCTGCGTACAAAGACAGCAGGGCGTACACATTTCCTTGCGATTTGACAAACCCTCAGACGGGAAGCTCGGCGTCATCCGCGAGTGCTTGCGGGCCTTCATAACCGGTCTATCTCCCATGATCCGCGAAACACAACTCTCTCATTAGACGGCCGGCATCTGCAAGGCCTCTTTCGACTGCTCTCGTGTGTGCAAAGCGACTTAAGAGCGAAGTATTTTGATCCAGCTCGCAAGCACCCATAGGGGTGCGCCTGTGCCCGCTGCTTGTCGGCGAGACTTCGCGGCATCGCACAAAACTGATCGACAGAGCGGTCGAACTCACCGAAAGCCGCCAGAGTTTGCGATTGCTCAGAACTCCCCGTAGCGGCCTTTCACCGACTCCAGCAGTTTTTTCGTGTTGTATCCCACTCCATCCTTAAAAACAATTTCCACCTTCTCAATATCTGTGATGTGTGCGGCTGGATCACCCTTCATCACCACCAGATCCGCATTTTTTCCAATTGCAATCGACCCAATCTCGTTCTGCCGGCCGAGATAGATTGCGCCATTTAATGTAGCAATCCGGATGGCCTCGACTGGACTGAAGCCGGCCTCTACCAACAGCTCGATTTGGCGTTGATCGCCGAAGCCGGGAAGATTGCCACCAATTCCAACAGGGTCGGCACCGGCCAGCAGCAGACCGCCTGCCGCCAGGAAGGCGCGTTGCAGGTCCATATCGCGGCGCAGCATTTGCGCTTCCCTGCCCGGATTAGTTCTGGGACGATTGCGGCTGTAAAGATAGGCGTCGCGCAACGACTGAGCCATGGCTTCCAATACATCTGTGCGAACCAAGGGACGACCATCGGTGGTCAGATCGACGGCGACATTTGCCGCAGCACCGGATAGCGTTGAGGTGACCGCTACGTGATGTGTGATGAGCGTGGCAAACAGACTGCTCGTCTCCGGGCTTCCGGGAACTAGACGCTCGAGCGTGTCGTCCCCACCGCTTTCGCTGCATGTGTCGGGACTTTTGCCAGGATCCAATTCCGTATTGGCCCGGAATCCATGTTCCAGATTGTCGATACCGATCTCGGCTGCCTCCGCGTAGGTGACGGAGCACAAGTGCCCGGTAACTTTCAGGCCGCGCTTGTGCGCTTCCTGAACAGCAGCCTTTAGCTCCTCGCGTGTAATATGCGCATAGGCCTTGAACGAAGTGATACCGCGTTCGGCCCAGTAGGCGACGGTCTCGCGCGCATCCTCCGGTCCGGTAAGCTGGTGCATTTGCAGATTCGGGTTAGGCCCAGTGCCTTCCAAATACGGTCCGGTAACATCCAGATGGGGACCCGGCAACAAACCTTTTTCAATCGCATCCTTCAGTCGTAAGTCGGTATAACCATCGATGCTGCCCGCCGTGCGGGCTGTAGTCACGCCGTTCGCCAGATATAGACGGGGTGCCGAGAAGCTCATTTGCTGGAAAAGGGCGGGTCGGTCGTAGCTGTAGTCGGCTGCGAGATTTGGAAATGCTATGTAGAACAGATGCTCGTGCATCCCCACAATGCCCGGCATGACTGAGTAGCCTCGAAGGTCCACAATCGTTGTGCCCTCAACGGGCGATTGATCGGCGCCCGGCGAAACATCCGCGATCTTGCCGTTCTCAATCCGAATGTTCCGATCTGCGACAGGTGCGGCTCCAGTTCCGTCAATAACCTGAACGTGGGTCAGGATCACCCTGCGCCCACTGACACTGACGTACTTTTGGACCTGCGGCGAGAGGGTATCGATACGTTGGGCCATGGCCCCACGCGACGACAGCGCCAAACAGCAGAAAAGCAATCGGCAAACGGCACGGAGTCTCTGCGATACGGAGCGGAACGTGTTTTTTTTCACGAGATGACGCATTGCGGCTCCGTACCGTTTTATGTGAACCACCAGCCCACCTACGTTGAGGCGCTTACCTGTGAATGAAACAACAAGCCGTGTGCGACACGGTTGCAAGAACACCAGCGACGAATACCGCGCTGAATGCGACAGTCAGCAAAACATCGGACAAACGGCTTGTCGACTGCCCCTGGGCGGCCAGGCGTTCCAGGCGATAGGACATGAACGACGAAGCCGACGCACGCAGCAATAACCCGCCTTCGGGGTTGACGAGTTTGGTGAGCGCCGAAACCAAGTCGCTTCCGTGGGCATGCTGAACTACCGATTCATCGCAGGAAAGTTCCCTGTAGAGAGCTAAGCGGGAGCCCGTGATCCAGACCAGTGGATGAAACCAGAGCACGCAAAGACCTATTTCATACGCCAGCCAAATCAGATTGTCGCGCCTTTTCGCATGCGTAAGCTCATGAAGAAGGACGGCGTTGAGTTCCGGCTTTGTCAGCAATCGGTCAATTCCCTCCGGAAGACAGATTTGCGGACGAAGAATTCCATTCACGACCGGGCCACCGGAGGAGCGGACAAACCGGACAGGCGTACCCTGCATGAGGAAATTTGCTTTTGCAAGAGCCCCGCCCTGGCAGGACTGAGAGTCGCGGCGGGCAACCCGAACGCGTAAGCAAAGTCGACCCGCCATGACGAGCGCACCCATCAACCACACCGCTCCGACGATCGTCGCATGATCCGCTGCGCGCAGCCCGGCTTCCCCAATCACGCCTAGCGGCTTGGCCCACCAAAGGTGGGCTGCGAACGACTTATCGAGGACCGCGCCGAGCGGCAGGACGAAATTCAAGGAAGTTGCCACCCATACCCAATACTTTGCCGCGTAGCTGCGGCGCACCACCAAGGTTAGAAGGCAAACGGTGAACCAAACCAGAGAGGCATAAAAGAGATGAACACCGATGTAATACACGGGACGGACGATGTAGTCATGCATGGCCTCAGTCTCCCGTGCTGCGCTTCTTCTTGCCGTTGAGCGCAGCGCCTTGCAGCGCTTTTAAGTCTCGCAGGGTGAGCGTGCCGGTCTCGAGCAAATTGGAGACGAGCAGGCGAGGAGAGCCGCCGAACAAGTCAAGAAGCTCTCGCATCAATCCGCTTCGAAATTGGCCCTGGTTGATAGATGCCTCGAACAATTGGGCGTTCCCAATCTTCTTGACTTTATGCACGGCGCCTTTCTCCTCGAGTCTGTAAACGAGGGTTTGCACCGTTGTATAAGCCACGCGTTCATCCTCGGGCAAACTCTCAAGGATTTCCCGGACCGAACAAGTTCCCAATTTCCAGAACTGCTCGAGGATCCGCGCTTCTGCCTTTGAAATACGGAGCTTCTTCATCGTATCTCCTACATATCACAGTCATGCTACTACAAACGACAGTATGTTGAAAAGGGCGATGTTTTCTTCGTCGGCAGGCATGGTCTAGCGGAGCGATGGGAAAGAGTCTCGGTTCAAGCGCTAGGACGAATTTGCCCGTCAGAAAAGAGATGTCTGGCAAGACCGAAATCTTGCTGCCTCAAGCGAAAGAAGCCAGAGAAGCCAAAAGGAAGGCCGGAACCGCCGACTACGGTTTGGAGTTTGGCAAGGCGGAGCGGGCTTGCGAGGGCCGCACGAATTCTGACCAGTCAATCGGAACATTTTGCCGCACTTCTCCAAGTTGGATGGTAGTCGTTGAGGTGGGTTCGATTTGCACAATGCGAAATGGAACCTGCACACCATCCACTGCCCGATAATCTGCAAAGTCGATCTGACTGGGACTTCGTGCAATTGCGGATTCCACTAGGCGAACCATTCGGACAAGCAAGCCCGATTCCTGGTCAAAATAGAGTTTGCAGGAAACCTGCTCGTTCATGGCTCCAACAATCACGTCTACCTTGCGGCCTCCAATCAAGTCAGGATATTGCACCCGCAGATCAGGGAAAAGGTCCGTCATGTGAAGTGCGAATTGAAGATCGGCATCCAGACGGGCAAGCCCCAGTTCCGCGCCCTGAATTTCGCGGACAAGGCGTCCCGAAGTCGTACTCCAACCTGTTTGTCCTTCAAACACAAACGTGCTCCGGCCTTGTTTCGAGCGACGCACGGAAGCTTGCCTTCCTGACGCTTCAGTGAAGATTTCGATTTCGCCAGATTGCTCCGAAACACGGACGGTGCCTTTAGCGACGCGTGTTGTAACCTTCGAGAGCGCCGCGGCCCCACCGAGCGCTTCCACATAGTGTCGGACAATTTGGTTCACCGGAGAAATACTGCTCGGGACCACTTTTTCCTCGAGCATCGCGTCGGCCGGATTAGCCGCTTGCGATGTATTTAAGACCGGAGTACTTTCCGGCTTCGGCTGGCCGCGGTGACAGGAGAAACAGGTGATCTCGCGCCAGCCGTCGAAATGGTTGGCATTGAGTTCATGAACCATCTGGAGCATGGTGCGCGCGGTTTCCTTTTTCTTTTTATCATCTTTGTCGAACTCATTTCCGACATGGCAGTAAGCACAATCGACTCCCAAAGAGGAAGCGATGAATTTCATCGCCGGAATGAGTTGATCCGCTGGAACGCCCTTCAAGACTCGAATGTTCTTGAATTGTTCCTCTGCTTTTTTCGGGAGGGAAGGTGAGGCGCGCTTGGGATCTACATTGGCGGCCGAACCGTCCAAGGCTGCGCCAATTCTCGCCGAGAGCTCCGCGGCTTGTTTTACTTTGCCCTGCTGCTTGTATAGGTCAATGAGGGTGCTTGCGGCTGGGAGGTACAGCGGATCGAGAGCAACGGCACGCTCCAAATGAGCTGTTGCTTCCGCTACGTTGCCTTCCACCATATACGGCGCCGCTGCGCCGGCCTCGCCGAGAGCCGAGCCCGGCTCGAGTTGGAGCACCCGATCGAATGCGAGTTTCGCATCCGGTGTTTCCCGCGCCAACAGAAGAGCCTCGCCAATCCACTTGAAGAAATCCGCATCGTCACTGAACTGCCGCTGGACGTCGGTCAGGAGGCGGTAGCCCTCCACGACGAATTGGGAAGAGTGACGCTGCATCCCCACGTCGATGTAAGCGATCCCGAGATTCCGTTTTTGCAGTTCAAGCGGAGGTTGGCGCCATGGAACGATGCCGGCATTAGCGGGAAGGCTAGGAAGCGTCTCGGGACGGCGCTGAATGCGGTGATCGGTAAACGCGGAGTGGCCCCCATCCTTCGCGTCGCGTCGAGGCATGTGGCAACCGAGGCAGTCGGAATCCTTTGCCGGGTGGGAATTGGGGAACGCCGCCGTGTGGCAGGATAGGCAGCGAGAACGGTAATACTGGATCGGCTGGAGCGGCTTGTCATGAGGGTCGTGGCAGGTGCCGCACCAGAGCCGGGCGTTGCTGTTGCGGGCGCAGGCGCTCTGGGCGAGTTGCTCAGCGTGGCTGATCACTTTGAAGTCGCCTGCCGCTGCGCCGGGAGGCACGGCATCATGAAAGATAGTGAAGGTGTCCTCAAGACGTTGCCCCGCCACGAAATCGCTGAGACGTTTCCCTGGATTTGGTACGCGAGCCGCGCCAAACAGATGGCACTGCTCGCAAACGCTGTCTCGAGAAGCGGGTTCAAGTTTCGCAGGATTCACGATGGTTCCGGCACGGGGATCGGCCAGATGGCGTTCCACTGGTCCATGGCAGCGTTCGCAGCTGATGGCTTCATCCGCAAAAATGGGCGCACGGAACGAATTCAGAGTGCCGGTGATGTAGAGAGCCTTGCCCGAGTGACACAGGAGGCAGTCTTCCCCGACGGGGCGCGTGAAATCTGGATCCGGGGTGTTCTCGTAGCCGGGCGCGAGATCGTAGGACTGCCGGCTTTTGTAATAGGCCACGGGAGATTGAAATAAATGGCCGCCGATGTTGACGAGATAACCGCTCGCGTGATTTCCGGAACCAACGACGTAATCCACCTTGTACTCATTCTTGTCTGCAGCGCTCTCCCAGGTCTGCCAGTAGCCGGACGACCGAGTGTGCATGGTGATTTTCGTTCCCCGAGCGTTGACAATGCCATCCGGTTCTGGTCCTGCGCGTCGGAGAGAGTGAGCCATCGACGAGCGCGCGTATCCTTCGACTTCGGCTTGATGGCAAACGGCACAGCGCTGCGCCCCGGCGAGTTCAGAACTTGCGACCAAACCCGGATGCGCAGCGTCCGAGGAAAGCGGTGCTTGCGCCGCTAGAGGACTCGTCACGGAGAGAGACAAAAGCAAAACTGATAGACCTGAGCGCAATCCGGCCCCGTTGCTAGCTCGGTTGGACAAGAAAACACGAAGCCACGAAGTGAAGATTCTCACTTTCACGCCCATCAGATTAAAGCAATTCCCGATGTTCCGGCCTGGTTGTGCGCGAACTAGGTATTCACTTTGTGGTAGAGGCGGTAGGTTTCGTCGCCGATCCCTGCAAACGGCCGGAACGCCGTCTTGCCGGAACCGGTATCGACGCTCCAGGCGTCGGAAACCTGACTTGCGCCCAACAAGGCAGACTTCGAGAACTCTGCGGGAAGATCGCCGACGGCAAACAGGGCCAGCGGTCCGCACATGAGCGCCGCAATTTGCGGATTCTGGGAGTCGACTGCCTGCAGGCGCAGCGGCATGCCGATTTCGTATTCGATGCGATCCCCGCTCTTCCAGGTCCGGGAAATGGCGAAGAATTTACCTGGTGTGACATCCCCTTCGATACGCTTTCCGTTCACCGAAATGCGGGTCTTTGTGTCGGCCCAAGCGGGTACACGGACATAGACGGTAAATTGTTCGGGCCTGGGAAGCTCAACCTGGATTTGCGATGTGTTGGCTGCGGGGTAGCTGGTTTTTTGCGTCATTGTGCACTGCGCGCCGTTTGGCGACCAGGTCACCTTGGATGGCAGAAAGAGGTTCACATAGACGCCATCCTTTGCGGGGTAGTACGAGCTGATGCCGTAATCTGCGGTCAATTGCGGAAAGGTGCCGGAGCAGCACGGCCATTTGTCCTTGTAATAAACCTTTTTTGCCGCGCCGTTGTTGTAGTCCGAGTAGTAGAAGCTGGTGCCATCAGGGAGGATGGGCTTGGCGCCGGCAACGGTGTTGTAGAGAACCTGTTCCATGCTGTCGCCATAGCGGGAATCGCGGGTGACCCGCAGCAGGTAGCGCGTAATCTTGAATTGTCCATAGGCGCCGCAGGGAGTCTCGAAGCTGGAACGAGTGGTACCGAGGCTTGCGGCGAGGAGTCCTTTCCCCGGTTCGACGAAAGCTTCGTCGGGTCCCCATCCACCTGTCGCGTAACTTTGCTCCTGCACCATGCGCAGACCGTTGGTTGCGGCGCGAAGATATTTTTCATCGCCGAGCACAAGGTAGGCCTGCATTGCAGAGCTGAACGTGTTGACATGGCTATAAGCATGCATGCCCGGCAGTGCGTTGTGATTTGCCGCGAGAGCGTCGTAGTACTCATGGTAGATGAAGCGCTTTCCCAGTTCGCGATAGCGTTCGTCGTCACTTCGCTGGTAGGCAAGGAAAAAGTTTTCGGGCAGCGTGTAGGTTTCATCCCAAGTGTAGGCGGGGGATTTGTGGGGCCGGGCTTCCTGCTCGGCGCGACTCAGGGCTTTTTCGGGGAGATGCGGCAAAACCGCATCGGTGGCGCGCTTCAGGACGTCGAGAGCGATGGGATCGGCCGCAAACTCGTGGGCGTCGATGAGGCCGCAGCAGGTTTTATCGAAGGTGTAGCCCGGCAAGTGATAATCGACGTAAAACTTGCCCGAAGGTTCGACGGTTGCCGCAAACCCGCGCACCAGGCGCTGGACTTTTTCCTGGGTGGGCTTGGATCCGGTTACCGCGTAAGCGCGCGCCAAACCAGACAAATATTGCCCGAAAGAATGTCCGGCGATGAAGGCGTGGAAATTCGTCTTTTCATTGAAGTCGTCGCCGTCGTCATACCAGCCGCCCATGTCGGGGCCAGGGGCGGCCATGCCCTCTCGTTTGCGAAACGGTTTGAGCAGGGCGTCTTCGTCGAGGCCGACAAACAGCTTGTGATTCTGATCAAACTGACTACGAAAGGGGCTCTCAAGCAACTGAACGCTCGCATAGCCGAAAACGGAAAGCGGAGGCGCCACGGCCGTGGTTACCGGTATTCTTCTTGGCCACGGCGCAGGCAGGGAGCGGGCGGCCAGAAGGCCCGCCGCGTTTACGGCGGTCGAGCGTAGGAACTCCCTGCGCGATTTCGATTTCATGACGATCCTCCCCGAAGGTCATCCAAGCCGACCGAAGCACTGACGGACGGCCGAGAGCCGTGCACCGCCCGAAAAGCGAGCAAGCGTTTTCTCAAGAACGTATGTATAACGCGAGTCGGGCGCGGCGTCAAACACAAGCTGTTATCGTTTACTCGAATGAGCTATCCTGAAGGCGGGTTTTGCCGACATCTGCGATGACTGCCTTCAGGAAGTTGTTCCTCGCGTTCGCGCTACTTACCAGCATTCGCCTCTGTTCGCAGACCAATAGCGAGAATCCCGCAGTGGCCGTCAGCGAAGCCTTGCGAGCCAGGGACTACGACAAGGCAATCGCACTGAGCCAGGCTGCACTCGAGAAAGCGCCCAACAGCGCGCAGCTTTGGACCTTGCAAGGGATCGCCCATGCCAGTAAAGGGGACAACCGACAAGCAAAAGCGGCCTTCCAGCATGCCCTGAAGATTTCGCCCGACAACGTTGCGGCGTTGGCGGGTGCCGCCCAGATTGAATACCAAGCGGGGAGTCAGGAGGGCATTCCGCTGCTAAATCGCCTGGTTCAATTGCGCCCCAACGACCCAACAGCGAACGCCATGTTGGCGGTGCTCGAGTACAGAGGCGCCAAATGTGATGCAGCTGTCGCTCATTTCGAAAAGGCCAAGGCGCTGGTTGATTCGCAACCGGACGCCCTGCATGCCTATGCGGCATGTCTTGTAAAGCTCAAGCGATTTGAGGAAGCCATAGCTGCGATTCGCCGGGCGGCCAGTTTGCAACCCCAGGATTTGCGGGAACGGCAAGTTTTGGCCTCTGTACAGTTGATGGCCCACAAACCGCAGGACGCGCTTCTGACCTTGCGTCCACTGCTGGATTCCCAAAATCCGGATCCCAGTGTCCTTCAGCTTGCTTCACGAGCGTACGAGGATTCCGGAGACACGCCGCAAGCGGTAGCTACCCTTCGCCAAGCGTTGCTGCTGAGCCCTCGAGATACCAGCCTCTACCTGGATTTTGCCAACATCTGTTTTTCGCATGAATCGTTTCAGGTGGGAATCGATGTCCTCACCGAGGGGCTGACGCTCGAACCAAAAGCGGATGACCTTTACGTTGCGCGGGGCGTGCTTTACGTGCAGTTGGCGCAATACGACAAGGCGGAGGCCGATTTCGAGAAGGCGTACGAGTTGAACCCCAACCAATCAATGAGCATCGCGGCGCAGGGACTGGCGGCGGTTCAGGCAAATGATCTGGACCACGCGCTCGAATCGGTCCAGGAAAAACTGCAGCGCAAGCCCGATGATCCGTTGTTGCTTTATTTGCAGGCCGACGTTTTGTCGCAGAAGGGAGTCGATCCGGACACACCCGAATTTGCCTTGGCCATGAGTTCGGCCAAGAAAGCGGTGGCATTGCAACCCACGCTTGCGGCGGCGCGAGCGGTGCTCGCGAAGTTATACATGCAGACGGGGCAGTATCCGGATGCGATCGAACAGTGCCGCAGGGCCCTGGCGATCGATCCAAAGGATCAGACAGCCGTATACCGTTTGATTCAAGCACTGCGGAAAACCGGGCAAACCAAGGAGCTTCCGGAATTGCTCGAGCGACTGGCACGGCTCCGGGAACAGGCTACCAAGGAGGAGCAGGAACGCTACCGTTACAAGCTGCTCGAAGAGGAGACTTCGCCGAAGCAGCCATAGATTTTGAGCGATTTCCAAGGGGCGTGCTGAGAAACGGTTTACTCACTAGAGTCGGCGCATCATAATTACCGAACGTTTGTATCTGACATTAAGGGGATAAAGGCTCGCATGAGCTTAAACCGACGGAGGTTTGTCGAGCTTACGCTCGGCACGACGGGTTGGCTGCTGACGGAGCGAGTGGCTGGACAAGGCGTGGCCGCGCACAAAGCGAAGCCGCTGGCGCGGCAAGCGCCCTCCGGGCGGCCATTCAATGCGCGCTTTGTGGATGTAGCTGCGGCGGCGGGACTGAACGCGCCGACGATTTACGGCGGGATCGAGACGAAGAAATACATCCTCGAGTCAACCGGCTGCGGCTGCGCGTTTATTGACTACGACAATGACGGATGGATGGATCTGTTCTTGCTTTGCGGAACGCGGCTCGAAGGCTCGCCGCCCGAGTCGACCAACCGGCTCTACAAGAATAATCGCGACGGAACGTTCAGCGATGTCACCGAGAAGGCCGGTATGCACGCAGTCGGTTGGGCCTCTGGTGTCTGTGTGGGCGATTACAACAACGACGGATTTGACGACATTTTCTGTACCTATTTCGGGCAGAACATCCTTTACCGCAACAATGGCAATGGCACGTTCACCGATGTGACCAAGGAAACGGGCTTGCAGAATCAGCAGCCCCGCTGGGGCGCTGGGTGCAGTTTTCTCGACTACAACCGGGACGGACATCTCGACCTGTTTGTTTCTAACTATGTGCGTTTTTCGTTTGAACATGCGCCGGTGCCGGGGACAAATACGAATTGCAATTGGAAGGGGATCCCCGTTGAGTGCGGTCCCCGGGGCTTGCCGACCGGGCGCCACTCGCTCTATCGCAACAACGGGGACGGCACGTTTACTGACGTGAGTCAGGAATCCGGCATTGCCACGGCCACGCAAAACTACGGAATGACCGTGATCGCGGCCGATCTTGACGAAGACGGGTGGCCGGACATCTACGTTGCCTGCGACTCTACGCCAAGCCTGCTTTTCATGAACAATCAGGATGGGACATTTCGCGAGGAAGGTGTGCTCCGTGGCGTAGCGCTAAGCGACGACGGAGAAGAGCAGGCGGGAATGGGAGTCGGGGTAGGGGACTACGATCTAGACGGCCATGCCGATTTATTCAAAACGCATTTCGCAGATGATGCCAACATCCTTTACCACAACGACGGCAAAGGGAATTTTGATGATGTCACCCGGCAATCCCGAGTGGGGGTAGAGACGCGATATATCTGTTGGGGAACTGGGATTGTGGACCTGGACAACGACGGTTACCCGGATATCTTTGTGGTTACGGGAAACGTTTATCCGGAAGTGGAGCGGAAGTTGCCGCAATACCAGAACAAGACTCCGCGGTTCATTTTTCGAAATCTGGGTAATAAGACCTTCGAAGAGTTGAGCGAGGTGGCAGGACCAGCGGTCGCCGAACCGCACTGCAGTCGGGGGTGCGCTTTCGGCGACTTCGACAACGACGGAGACCTGGACATTCTCATCATCAACTTGAACGAGCCTCCGTCTCTTCTGCGCAACGATCTAAGCGGAAAGCAGAACTGGATCAAGGTTAGACTCGAAGGTGTCAAATCGAATCGAAGCGCGATTGGGGCGCGTGTTTTGGCCCATTTTGAGGGAAAATCACAGGTTCAGTATGTCTTGAGTCAGTCGAGTTTTTATTCCTGCAACGATCCGCGCTTGCATTTCGGACTAGGCAACGCAAACTCGGTGGATTTGGAAGTCCATTGGCCGAGTGGATTGGCCGAAGCGTTCAAGCGTCTGCCGGTGAATCAACTGGTCACACTCAAAGAAGGCGTGGGGCAGGTAGCAAACCGCGGCTGGTCGAAAATCTAGATGAGCACGATGTGACCTCGGGCGCACGAAGAGGTTCTTCGGTCACACCGATAATGAAAAAGTATTAGAAAAGGCTTGACACCCAATTTTGGATGGCATATATCATTCCCAACCGAGAAAACGTTTACACGTAATCGCTTTTTGTAAATGTTTGCTCCAAATGAGGGGGTGTAAGCACATGGAAGGCAGAAGGTTAATCGGGCAGCTGGCCCGACTGGTCGTTACATTTCTGGTCCTTGCAGGCTCGGCGTGGGCGCAATTCAGCGGAAATTTACAGGGAATTGTTACAGACCCCAGCGGCGCGGCGGTGGCCCAGGCAACCGTCTCGCTGGAGAACCTCGGGACTCACACAACAGCGGCAACAACGACCGACGCGGGCGGCGGATATCGTTTTCTCAGCCTGGCACCTGGGAGCTACAAAGTCGTTGTGGAAGCCAAGGGATTTGCGAGGACAGAGACCCAAGTGACCCTGGAAACGGGGCAAAATCTGAACGTGCCCATAGGGGTGAAAGTTGGGGCGGCGACAGAGTCGATCACCGTCACCGCAGAGAATCCTCTGATCAACACGACGGAGACGCGAAACCAACAGACACTAGAGACACAAGAGCTGTCCACGCTGCCGCTCGGTGGTCGCAACATGCTTTCGCTCATCAGCGTGGCGCCGGGCGTCTCCGGCCTCGGACTTGCGGGTGGTCCGGGCGTGGCTTCGGGGACGCCGGGATCGGGTGTTGACAACTTTTCGACAGAAACGGCAGTAGATGTGAGCGCGAATGGGCAGGGCACGGTTGCCAACATGTGGATTATTGATGGCCTGGATGTCACCAGCGGCATCCGACAGGGTGTATTAAATCTCACGCCGAACCCGGATATAGTTCAAGAGACCTCCATTCAGGTCAACACGTTTTCGAGCGAATACGGACGAGGCAGCGGACTGCAGGTTGCCCTTACCACCAAGTCGGGCTCGGACGAATTCCACGGACTGGCCAGCGACTATTTCAACAGGCAGGCGATGTATGCAAAGTATTCCTTGCCCGGCTCAGACCACTCCTATTCGCCCTTTCACAGCAACAACATTTCGGCAGCCATTGGCGGGCCGATCATTCCCCATCATCAGTTCTTCTTTTACTTCGGAGTGGAGGCGTTGCGTTCTTCGGTATCGACGGGCAACCAAACTCGGATTTTCCCCGATCCCGCATTTGCTTCCTTTGCCCAGACGGCATTTCCCGGTACGTTCGGGACCCACATACTGAACACTTATGTTCCGACCAACATCAGCGGCACCGCAGTAGTTAAGACCGCGAATGACATTTTCCCCGGAACCTGCGGAACCGCCGCAACGTTTAATTTACCTTGCTCCACGGCGATGTTGGATTCAGGCATCTTTAACTCCACTAATTTCCGAAACGGCACCCAGTATTTTGGCCGTGTGGACAAGTACTTTTCGAAAGACCGCATCTACGGGAGCTTTTTCCGCACCCTGCTGAATTACGGCGGCCCCAATGTGATTCCGCAATTCTCGACCAGGAACGACAACTGGGAGAGAGCCTTTCAGGTGAACTGGACGCACACCTTCAGTCCAACGACGCTGAACGAAGTTATTTTTGCCCAGAATCGAATTGAAGGAAAAATCGGTGAAACCGGCGACTTTACGATTCCCGGAATCACTGTCACCGGGCAGAATGTCGGGTACGGCGTCGGATTCGCGCAAGGCGATTTCATCCAGCACAACTATCACTGGCGCGACGTGCTGACACACGTTCACGGTGCACATGTCATTAAAGTTGGATACGAGGGTTGGTACGGAGACGACGTGGAACCCTTCCAAGGGCCCTGGTCCCATCCAAGCTTTAACTTTGACAACCTCCTGCAGTTAGCGCAGGATGCGCCGCGGACCGAGGCTGGGGTCATGTACAACCCTCTTACTGGCCAACAACAACTCTGGAACTGGGATGCGGCTTCCAAGACCTGGGGTATTTTCGCCGAGGACACCTGGAAGGCAAGCCGCAATTTGACCCTGACGTTTGGTTTCCGTTTTGACAACCAAGGGAATCCATACTCTAAATCGGAAGCCACCGTTTTTGGGAACTTCTACCTGGGGTCCGGGTCGACGTTCCAGGATCGCGTGACGACCGGCTTTGCCAAGCCAACGCACAATGCGTTGAAAAGCGCGCCCAAGGCCTACCAGCCTCGAATCGGTGGGGCCTGGGACGTCAACGGCAGGGGAGACTGGGTCGTTCGCGCCGGATTTGGCATGTATTCCAACTGGCTGACTCCCGCCAACATTCAGGAGGAATTCCGCGGCAATCCCCCGGGCCTGATCTTGCCGACCTTCTCCATTGCCAATGCAGACCCGGCCACGCGGCCTGTGTTCGTACAGGGCACCAGCAGTACGCCGCCCTTTGGATTCCAATTCCCGGCGCTGGCTGGCACGACGTTGTGTCCTGTGGCGCCTTGCCTGGATGCTGCCGGCGGTATCCCGGGCGCTGGCTTGACCATTGGCGGAATCACGCCGAACATTGTTTCACCGACGGCGTACATTTGGTCCGCCACTTTGGAACATCGCATCGGCAGCCATCTGGTGGCAAGCGTACTCTACAGCGGCTCTCATGACGCAAATCTGGTGGGTGGCGGGAATGCCGGAGGCCAGGTTTCCTATGGAGCGGACATTAACGCTATGCCGGGCGATCTCATTGGCAAGCCTTCCGGTTCTTTGCCGACGCGGCTGAACCCGAGTTTCGGCGCGATCAACTACACGCAGAACGATCGTGTGAGCAATTACAACGGTGTCACCTTCGACGCGCGGTGGAGATCGTCGCGCGGATACTTTGACGCATCCTACACGCGTTCTTCGTCCAAGGATGACGGTGGTATTTATCCAACATCGGTTGATCCACACCACTACTATGGGCCTTCGCCCTGGGATACTCCGAACCGGTTCTCTCTGAGCTTCAACTACGAGATCCCGGGCCTCAACAATGACTCGGCCGCTGTCAAGGCAATTACCGGGGGATGGGGACTCAGCGGAACCAGCATTTACCAGACTGGCTATCCATTTGTGGCGTTCACCTCGGCGTCCTTCTTCAACGGCGGCGACTTCAACGCAGACGGGGACAACAACGACTGGCCGAACGTCAACAGCTACCACCAGGGAACATCGCGAAGTGCATACATCAATGGCGTGTTCTCTTCCGGACAATTCAGTCCGCCAGCCGCTGGGTCGCTAGGCGACGAAAAAGCGGGAGCGTTCCGAAATCCGGCATTCATTCAGACCGACCTGACCCTGTACAAGAACACGCACATTACCGAACGCCTTGTCTTCCAGTTCCGGTTCGAGTTCTTCAACCTTTTCAACCATCCTAACTTCCAGAGCATTCAGGGAGATCTTTCTGCCGGCAACTTCGGCAAGGTAACGGCACAGACCTTGCCAAGATGGTGGCAGATCGGTGGCAAGCTGACGTTCTAAGCAGTTTTCATGCCCGACCCTTCAGGGACCATCGCTCCACACCCCGAGCGGTGGTCCCTGGCTATAAGGGAACAAACTCCTCGAAGATCTCTGTCGAGTTGATCGCAAATCCCCGTGTTAGAGCGGGATTCGGGCCGATTCCCATCCCTTGTGCAATCGGTGAAGGAAAACAAACCACTTGCCGATAATCCGCTTTCTACATGTCTCACCTGTTGAAGAGGAGATTCCCGGGGCTTATGATGTCGATCGATCATCACTACGAATGCTTGCGCACGAGGTTTGAACCTCGATGGAATCCGCTGAGCAATTCACAAGATATGTACCTTGGTCGCCGGCTGAGAAGAAAGCAGCCCGAAGAGCATTTGACCAGGCACTGGAACGGCACCTGTCGGCGATCATTGCAGAGGCTAGGCGAAGGATGGCGAATGTTGTGGATCCTTCTGATCTCTGGGAGCTGGAAACGTACCTCTCGCAAAGCCGGAAAACCATAGATCGCACTTATCAATATCGATATTCGGTCTTACTCCGAGTATTCTCGATGTTGTTGCGGGATGGCTGGCTGAAAGAGGCCGACCTGGTCGGGCTGCAATCAGACAAAATTGCCGAAATCAAAGACGGCGCAGAGGCCTTCCGCAGGATCTTTAACGATACTGGCGAGACTCCCGACGAATCGTGAAACCTGGAGCGATCCACTGGACGATTCGATCATTAACAGCTTCGCGGCCGTTGCTCGCAGCAGCGCACCAGGCCAGTGAATTCCAAAATCTTGTCTGAATAAGGTTCGAGTGTGTTACCCTCCAGCGCAGGCAAAACGTCGAACCATTCAGTCATTTTTGCCGCAAAAAAACGAAATCAATTGCCTTCTTCACATACGCGCGTCTTCTATGGGTGGTGGGTTGTTGCCATCGCCGCACTCGGACTCTTTTTTAGCGAACCTACCATTGGCGTCTATTCATTCAGTGTTTTTCTCAAAGCCGTTTCCAAGGATTTCCACGTAGGCCGGGGCGCTATCGCGTTAGCCTTTACGTTTCACAATATATGCACGGCGTTGGTCACTCCAATAGTCGGATACATGATCGACCGCTTTGGCGCAAAGCGGGTTGTTGTGCCGGCAACTGCGCTTGTCGGTATCACCGCCATATGCGCGAGATTAATCGGCGCTACCCTCTGGCAGTACTACCTTTTCTATCTCGTGCTTGGAGTCCTCGGGCCGGCCTCTGGCCCAGTGCCATACGGTGCTGTCATTTCGCGATGGTTTGACCGCCATAGAGGACTCGCTCTCGGCCTCATGAGTTTCGGAAGTGGCTTGGCCGCGATGGCCTACCCGCCTGTCGCTCAGAACCTAATTGAGCACCTCGGCTGGCGGTCCGCCTACGCTATCTTGGGCGCGGGCGTTCTACTTGTACCCATCCTCATTTTGCCGGTCTTTCTCAAAGACGATCCCCGTTGCGGGGGTTACCTCCCGGACGGAACGGTCGCCAATTCTTACTCGATGGTCAGCTCCCCAGCAGAGGGACTTGTCTGGCGTCAGGTCTGGCGGTCGCGCACGTTCTGGCTGCTCATGACCATCTTTTTTCTTGCAGGTTGCAGCGCTCATGCGTGTGTTTTGCACTTGGCTGCGTTGCTGAGCGACCGAGGAGCTTCCTCTCAAGCCGCCGCCAATTCCGTTTCCATCATCGGTGTCGCTATGCTCTTCGGGCGTACAGGCTCAGGCTATTTCCTCGACCGTTTTTTTGCTCCACGGTTTTGTGGATTGCTATTCGGACAATCCGCCGTCGGCATCGCGATACTGGCCGCTGGCGCCTCAGGGACTGTGGCGATCGCTGCCGCTTTCATGGTCGGACTGGCCTTCGGTTCGGAAGTGGAGGTCATTGCTTTTCTTGTGAGCAGGTATTTTGGCCTTCGTTCTTTTGGCGTAATCTATGGGTTTGGTTTCTCGAGTTTTGTCCTCTCGGGGGCTCTCGGCACCTACTTGATGGGCGCTGGCTTTGACCACGCTCACTCCTATGCTGTTCCGCTTCTCCTTTTCCTCTTTGCGATGCTACTCGCCTCGGTTCTTTTCACTCAGCTCGGTCCATACCGCTACGCCGCCGGTTCTGCCCCGGTTTCACCCGTCCCAACTCTTGCGCCGGAGCTCGCCGAATGACCGCCAAAACCCCTGATACAGATCCAGTTGCACAACTCCTTCAGTATCGAGCCCATTTCGCGTTGCAT
>Ga0126371_10000810_pt1 | contig 26224 bp, 23 predicted proteins | sample PanSoiMetaPlot_4_FD_110145 | JGI IMG/M metagenome (GOLD analysis project Ga0126371, IMG submission 110145) | Tropical forest soil microbial communities from Panama - MetaG Plot_4 | ecosystem: Environmental > Terrestrial > Soil > Tropical forest > Bulk soil | place: Panama | collected 2016-02-17 | reverse complement strand
GTCGAGGAGACGGGCGCCAATTACATCGTCGGGCAGTTCGCGTTCGGCGATCTCACGCCGGCGGAGTTCACGCGCTCGGTGGAATTGTTCGCCACGCACGTGATGCCGGCGCTGCGCTCGTAGATGGGTTGAGGGCGAAGCCCGAAACCCATCACCTATGAGTTTGCGGGAAAGCGATGGGCTTCGCGGAGCCTGTCCTTGGGCTTGCCGAAGGCAAGACCCGAGGGCTCAACCCATCCTACGCACCAGCAATCGGCGCATCGATCACGTTCGACGGGTGAATGGGCGTCCCCAGTCCATGTACGACGGCACCGCTTCGCGGCCGTCACGGTGACGCCCGCCGGCGCCGGCGGCAAACCATGCGGCCACGGCACCGATCAGCGCGGCCGCGCCCGCCATGAATCCGATGATCACGGCGGTGTGGCGCGCCCGGTCGATGTTGGCCTTGGCCTGGGCGGCGATCTGCATCACGCGCTTGTCGGCATCGGCCTGCGCGAGCCCGGTCGTCGCGGCGACGAGGCGCACCAGATAGGCGCGGTCGTCCGCCTGCATGCCGTTGTGGCTCGAGGTGGTCAGCAGGATACGGGCCGCTTCGGCGCGCACGTAAGTCATGTCGCCGGCCGGCCGGCGCTCGCCGCGAAACAGCCGATCGAGATCGAACGCAATGATGTTCTCGCCGGCGACCGAGGAGACCTGACCGGCGCTGGTGCCGGACGGCGCGGCGAGGCGCGGCGCGGCCTCGAGAACGGCGACCGCCACCAAACCGGTCAGAAGCGTCGCGAGCGCCCACACGACGAGCCCATGCATGCCGTCCCGGAACTCGATGTCCTCGGCGGGCGCGTCGGCGAAGCGCACGCGCAGGCGCGCCGCCAGATAGGCGCCGAAGCCGTACGAGACGAGCGCCACCAGCAAGAGATAGAGCCCGGTCAGCAGCACCAGCGCGCTCGATGAGTCGCGCCAGGTGGGCGACGCCGAGCTCACCCCCAGCCCGAGCGCAACCGCGAAGCTGTGCAGCACGAAGGCAAGTGCCGCCGCCGCGAAGGCGCCGGCGACAACCGGCGTCCAGTCGAGGCCTACGACCGTTCCCTCCGCGAGCGGGCCGGCGCGTGTTTCTGACATGCTCATGGCAATACCCGAATGTGCCTCGGACGCTCAGTGCAGACCGAGAAAGGAAAGTATGAACATGATCACGACGATGAGACCGATGAGATATATCAGGCCGTTCATGGCTCGCTCTCGTAACTGACACCGCATGCAGCGCGGCTGCAAGGCAAACTGATGGTCGTCTCAAATGTTCCGGCTGGGTGACGATGCGCCGGGCAAATTCCCGGCAAATCCTTATGGTGCACTGCGAATTGTCCGGCTTCCGACCTCGCGCCCACGGCAACTCGGATCAACCCTCGAGCCCGCCCTTCTCTTCGACGAAGCGCGCGATCTCGTCGATGCCCTGGCCGGCGCGCAGGTTGGTGAATACGAACGGGCGTGCGCCGCGCATCCTCTTCGCGTCGCGCTCCATGATCTCGAGCGAGGCGCCGACATGGGGCGCGAGATCGATCTTGTTGATGACGAGGAGATCGGAGCGGGTGATGCCGGGGCCGCCCTTCGACGGGATCTTGTCGCCGGCGGCGACGTCGATGACGTAGATGGTCAGGTCAGCGAGCTCGGGCGAGAAGGTGGCAGCGAGATTGTCGCCGCCGGATTCGACCAGGATCAGGTCGAGATCGGGGAAGCGCTTGCGCATGTCGGCGATCGCCGCGAGGTTGATCGAGGCATCCTCGCGGATCGCGGTGTGCGGGCAGCCGCCGGTCTCGACGCCGGCGATGCGCTCGGGCGCGAGCGCGCCGGAGCGCACGAGATATTCGGCGTCCCACTTGGTGTAGATGTCGTTGGTGATCGCCGCGATGTCGTAGCGCGCGCGCAGGCGCTTGCACAGCGCATCCATCAGCGCGGTCTTGCCCGAGCCGACCGGGCCGCCGACGCCAACCCGTAAAGGGCCATGCACGTGACCGCGTGGCTTCGCCATCGGGTATCAGCTCCGAAACAGCCGTGTGTATTGTGTCTCGTGCCGCATCGAGGCGAGATCGGCACGGAAGGCGGCACCGCCGATGTCATCGAGCGGCGCCGCGATGGCGCGCTCGGCCGTGGCGACGACCACGGGCTCGAGCGCCGCGAGCACGCGCTGGCCGTCCGTCTGTCCGAGCGGGATCAGCCGCACGCCCGCCGAGATCAGGTTGGCGACGGCCGCGTGCAGATATGCGTGCAGCGCCGGCACGAGCGGCACGCCGTGGCCCGCGGCGGTGACCGCGACGGCGACCGGATAGGCAACGGCGCCGTCCCATGTGGCGGCGAGCCGGTCGAGCGCGGCGCAGGGCCAGGCGGCGCGCGCCGCCTCGACGAAGGCGCGGCCCTGGCTTGTGGTTTCGAGGTGGCGCTCCCTGGAGGGGCAAAGCGCGACGGCGAACTCGGCGGCCATGCGCAGCGATGCACCGTCGTTCGCCTGGGTCGCGCGATACGCGTTGGCGAAGATCGCGGCGTCGCAGAAGACGCCGCCTTCCGCGATGACGACGTTGAGCCACTGCTGGAGCGTCAGCGCATCCTTGATGTCGCCCGCCTCGACGGCCCACTCGATGCCGCTGGAATATGAGAATGCCCCGACCGGAAAGGCGGGCGACAGCCATGCCATCAGGCGGTAAAGCACCGGTGCAGGCGCCCCCCCGTCCTGCGAGACGCCCGCCTTCGGCGCGCTAGCCGGGAGGAGGGGGCTCGCCTTCGCCGGTCGCTTAGATGTGCCCATCGTCGTGCCAGTGCGAATAGGCGCCCTGTTCAGGATCGAAGGGCGCCTCGATGGGGGTGAGTTGCGCGCCGAGGCCCAGGAGCATCGCCTCGAGCACGTGATCGCGGCGGATGCGCAGCTTGTCGCCGACGACCTGCACCTCGACGTGGCGGTTGCCGAGATGCCAGGCGATGCGCAGGCGGTCGGGCTCGCTCGCTGCCGCGATCTCGACCAGCGGCTCGGGCTTGCCGACCACGCGCACGATCGAGCCGTCGTCGAGCACGAGGCCGTCGCCGTCGCGCAGCATGGCAGCGTGCGGCAGGTCGAGCAAGAAGCGCGTGCCGGCCTCGCCGGTCATCACCAGCCGGCGGCGATGGCGGTCATCGGCCGCGAGCACGACGCGGTCGACCGCTTGTGCGGCACCCGCGTCTTCGCGCTTCCTGATGTCGAGAGCTCGTTTCACGCCGTTGCACACCGTACTCGTCATGCGCGGGCTTGTCCCGCGCATCCACGTCTTGCCCGATGAAGAAAAGACGTGGATGGCCGGGACGAGCCCGGCCATGACGGATCAGAAGAGAAAATACCGCTGCGCCATGGGCAGCACCTCGGCAGGCGCGCAGGTCAGGAGCTCGCCGTCGGCGCGCACCTCGTAGGTCTCGGGGTCGACGTCGATCTTCGGGGTCGCGCCGTTGTGGATCATGCTCTTCTTCGAGATGTCGCGCGTGTGCGACACCGCGACCAGCTGCTTCTGGATGCCGAGCTTCTTGCCGAGGCCCGCCTGCACGGCCGCCTTGGAGGCGAACACCACGGAGCTCGCCGTGCGGGCGCGGCCAAAGGCGCCGAACATCGGACGGTAGTGCACGGGCTGCGGCGTCGGGATCGAGGCGTTGGGATCGCCCATCGGCGCCGCGACGATCGAGCCGCCCTTGATGATGCAGTCGGGCTTGACACCGAAGAACGCCAGCGACCACAGCACGAGATCGGCGAGCTTGCCCTTCTCGACCGAGCCGATCAGCTTCGAAACGCCGTGCGCAATCGCGGGGTTGATCGTGTACTTCGCGATGTAGCGCCGGGCGCGGACATTGTCGTTGTCGCCTTTCTCTTCTTTCAATCGGCCGCGCTGCTTCTTCATCTTGTCAGCCGTCTGCCAGGTGCGGATGATCACCTCGCCGATCCGCCCCATCGCCTGGCTGTCCGACGACATCATCGAGAGCGCGCCGAGATCGTGCAGGATGTCCTCGGCCGCGATGGTCTCCTTGCGGATGCGGCTCTCCGCGAAGGCGAGATCCTCGGCGATCGACGGATCGAGATGATGGCACACCATCAGCATGTCGAGATGCTCGTCGATGGTGTTCCTGGTGAATGGCCGCGTCGGATTGGTCGAGGACGGCAGCACATTCTTCAGCCCCGCGACCTTGATGATGTCGGGCGCATGGCCGCCGCCGGCGCCTTCGGTGTGGAAGGCGTGAATGGTGCGCCCCTTGAACGCCGCGATGGTGTCCTCGACAAAGCCCGATTCGTTGAGCGTGTCGGTGTGGATCATCACCTGCACGTCGTAGTCGTCCGCGACCGAGAGACAGCAGTCGATCGCGGCCGGCGTCGTGCCCCAGTCCTCGTGCAGCTTGAGGGCGCAGGCGCCCGCCTTGACCATCTCCTCCAACGCGGCCGGGCGCGAAGCATTGCCTTTCCCGGTGAAGCCGAGGTTCACCGGGAATGCATCGGCCGCCTGGATCATGCGTGCGATGTGCCAGGGGCCCGGCGTGCAGGTGGTTGCGCTGGTGCCGGCGGCGGGTCCAGTGCCGCCGCCGAGCAGAGAGGTCAGGCCCGACATCAGCGCATCCTCGATCTGCTGCGGGCAGATCATGTGGATGTGCGTGTCGAAGCCGCCCGCCGTGAGGATCTTGCCCTCGCCAGCGATGATCTCGGTGCCCGGGCCGATAACGATGGTGACGCCCGGCTGGATATCCGGATTGCCCGCCTTGCCGATGGCCGCGATCCTCCCCTCCTTGATCGCGACGTCGGCCTTCACGACGCCCCAGTGGTCGAGGATCAGCGCATTGGTGATCACCGTGTCGACCGCGCCCTGGCGGTTGGTCATCTGGCTCTGGCCCATGCCGTCGCGGATGACCTTGCCGCCGCCGAACTTCACCTCCTCGCCATAGACGGTAAAGTCCTTCTCGACCTCGATGACGAGATCGGTATCGGCGAGCCGCACGCGGTCGCCGACGGTCGGGCCGAACATGTCCGCGTAGGCGCGGCGATCCATCTTGACCGGCATCGTCAGCCCCTCCTGTCTTGCGCGGCGCTCAGCGCGGCTGCTCGCGCAGGTTCGGCCATGACGCGAAGGCGAAGACCCACAGCATGATGATATTGACGAGCGGCACGAAGATGAGCAGGCACCACCAGCCGCTGTAACCGGCCTTGTGGAGTATTTTCACCACCGGAATGACGTAGATCACCAGCACGATCGCCAGGGCTATAAGCCAGGGCGCGAACGAAAGACCCATTCCGTTATCCATGTCACTCCTCCACTTGTGCTACCGCTCTCCAGTTCAGAGCTTTCCCATCACGTTCTGACGGAATCCATAGATCGTGCGCTTGCCGGCGAGCGCGACGAGCGTCACGTCGCGGGCCTGGCCCGGCTCGAACCGCACTGCCGTGCCGGCGGCGATGTCGAGCCGCATGCCGCGCGCCTGCTTGCGATCGAACTTGAGCGCCGGGTTGGTTTCGAAGAAATGGTAATGCGAGCCGACCTGGATCGGCCGATCGCCCGTATTGGCGACCGTGAGCGTCACGGTCTTGCGGCCGGCATTGACGGTGATGTCGCCGGGCTGGATGAAGAGCTCGCCGGGGGTCATGGGTTACGTCCCTTCTGGTCATTGCGAGGGGTGCGCAGCACGCCGAAGCAATCTCGCGCTGCATCGATTATGGGATCGATGTTGCTTCGTCGGCCTCCTCGCACTGACGGTTATCATCTTATCGGATCGTGTACGGTGACGAGCTTCGTCCCGTCCGGGAACGTCGCCTCGACCTGGATTTCGGGAATCATCTCGGCGATGCCGTCCATCACCTGGGCGCGCGAGACCACGTGCGCGCCGGCCTGCATGAGATCGGCGACGCTCTTGCCGTCGCGCGCGCCCTCGAGGATGAAATCGGAGATCAGCGCGACCGCCTCGGGATGATTGAGCTTGACGCCGCGATCGAGGCGGCGGCGCGCCACGATCGCGGCCATCGCGATCAGCAGCTTGTCCTTTTCGCGTGGGGTGAGATTCATGTCGGATTCCCGGCGCCCCTCAACTGACCCAGAGTCGTGGCAAAGGCCCGGCCGCCAGCGCGGCGAGCACGGCCGCGAGGTCGCGTCGCAGTGAGATCGCATCCGCCGCGACGAGCCGCGCCACCGCGATGCTGTTCCAGGCCGAGATGCCGACCTCGCCGGAAAAGCTCAGCGCGCGCACGGCTTCGACGTGGCGCGTCTCTCCCGGAGCGATCAGCACGGTCGCGAGCGCGCGGCCGCCGGCGGCGACCGCGCGACGCGAGACCTTCTCGGCGATGCGGCCGCCCAGGCAAACTGACTCGGCGAACGCGAGTTTGCCGCCAATGCGGACGCGCCAGCGATCGACCAGCTCCCCCTGCTCCACTCGCTCGCCCATGGCGGTGCGCCCGAGCACGACGGCCTCGGCGAGAACGAGCGCCGCGCCCGCGTCGAGATCGACCTCGATGCGACGATCGAGCCGCGCGCGATCGAACAGAATGGTTTCCTGCGGCAGCCAGCGCAGCGTGGCGCCGGCGCAGGCGGCAAGCCGCACCGCGACGCTGGTCGCGGGCCCGAGCGAGCGGTAGATCTTCTCGGCCGCGGTGGTACCGACCATGAGCCGCGCACCCGCACCGGCCGCAACGTCGATCTCGAAGCGATCGCCGCCCGTCATGCCGCCGGCGGTGTTGACCAGCACGGCTTCGAGCTCCGACCCGGTCGCATTGGGAAACCGCACGCGCAGCGATCCGCGCTCGGCGACGCGCGTGCGCCGGGTCGCACCGCGATCGGCCGCGACCGCGAGCGCAACGCGGCCTTCCGCGCGATTGGCGGCGAAGAGATCATCGGTGCGTGCAGCGGTCGTCAGCACGAAACCTCGCGGTGTCTTTCTTTCTGTCTTTCTTTCCCCTCCCCCGCCTGCGGGGGAGGGTCAGGGAGGGGGCAAGTCAAAAAAGCATGAGCAAGCGGCTTCCCCCTCCCCGCCTTCCCCCGCAAGACGGGGAAGGAGGCGCCGATTCATTGGCATGACGCTACAGCGCCATCGCGCGCCGCAAGGCGCCCTCATCCAGCGTGTCGCGATCGCCCGCATAGGTGATGCTGCCGCGATCCATGACGACGAAATGATCGCCGAGCTCGTGGGCAAAGTCGAGATACTGTTCGACCAGCACGATCGCCATCTGGCCGAGGCCGCGCAGATACGCGATGGCGCGACCGATGTCCTTGATGATCGAGGGCTGGATGCCCTCGGTGGGCTCATCGAGCAGGAGCAGGCGCGGGCGCATCACCAGGGCGCGGCCGATGGCGAGCTGCTGCTGCTGGCCGCCGGAAAGATCGCCGCCACGCCGGCGCAGCATGCTCTGCAGCACCGGAAAGAGCGAGAAGACGTCGTCCGGGATCGACCGCTCGTCGCGCCGCAGCGGCGCATAGCCGGTCTCGAGATTCTCCTCGACGGTGAGCAGCGGGAAGATATCGCGCCCCTGCGGCACGTAGGCGATGCCGCGGCGCGCCCGCTCGTAGGGGCGCAGCGACGTGATGTCGTGGCCTTCCCACAGGATCTTGCCGGCGCTGACCGGATGCTCGCCGATCAGTGCGCGCAAGAGGCTGGTCTTGCCGACGCCGTTGCGCCCGAGCACGCAGGTGACCTTGCCGGGCTCGGCATGCAACGTGATCGCGCGCAACGCCTGGGCGGCGCCGTAATGCAGATCGATTGCGCTCGCATCCAGCATGAGACTCATCCTTGGCGCATGATCTTGGCCGAAAACCGGTACCCACTTTTCGGGATCATGCGCTATCGCCCCAGGTATACCTCTATGACCCGCTCGTTGGTCGAGACCTGGTCGATCGAGCCTTCGGCGAGAACCGAGCCCTCGTGCAGGACCGTGACGCGCACGCCGAGATCGCGCACGAAGGTCATGTCGTGCTCGACCACGACCACGGTCTTCTCGCGGTTGATCGCTTTCAGGAGCTCGGCCGTCTGGCGCGTCTCCGCGTCGGTCATGCCGGCGACCGGCTCGTCGACGAGCAGGAGCTTCGGCTCCTGGGCGAGCAGCATGCCGATCTCCAGCCACTGCTTCTGTCCGTGCGACAGGCTGCCGGCGAGGCGCTCGCGCACCGGCGAGAGGCGGATGGTATCGAGAATCTCCCGGATGCGGGCGGCCTCGGCGACGCTCTCGCGCCAAAAGAGAGCCGCGCGGGCGCGGCGATCGCTCTTGAGGGCGAGGCGCAGGTTGTCCTCGACCGTGTGGCTTTCGAACACGGTCGGCTTCTGGAACTTGCGGCCGATGCCGAGCCCCGCGATCTCGGTCTCGTCGAGGCTGGTGAGGTCGTGCGCGCCGTCGAATACCGCGTCGCCGTCGTCGGGGCGCGTCTTGCCGGTGACCACGTCCATCATGGTGGTCTTGCCAGCGCCGTTCGGGCCGATGATCGCGCGCATCTCGCCGGGTTCGATCATGAAGGACAGGTTGTTGAGCGCCTTGAAGCCGTCGAACGACACCGTGATGCCGTCGAGGTAGAGGAGCGCCGTCGTGAATTTCGCGTCCATCGCGCCCTCCTCACTCGGCCGGCCGCGGCAGCGGTGCAGCCGCGTCTTCGGCCGCCGCTGACGCCGCCGCGGGCGACAGGGCCTGGGCCCGCCGCTCGGCGATCAAATGGCGCAGCGTGCCGACGATGCCGCGCGGCAACGCCAAGGTGACGACGACGAACAGACCACCGAGCACGAACAGCCAGTAGGGCGCGAGGAACCCGGAGGTGAAATAGGTCTTGGCGTAGTTGACCAGGATCGCGCCGATGATGGCGCCGGTGAGCGTGCCGCGGCCGCCGACCGCGACCCAGATCACCGCCTCGATCGAGTTGCCGGGCTCGAACTCGCTCGGGTTGATGATGCCGACCTGCGGCACGTAGAGCGCGCCCGCGATCCCCGCCATGCAGGCCGAGAGCGTGAACACCAAGAGCTTGTAGGACTCGACTCGATAGCCGAGGAAGCGCGCGCGCGCCTCGGCGTCGCGGATCGCGATCAGCACCTTGCCGAACTTGGATGCGACGATGGCGCGGCACACGACGAAGCTGAGCATGAGGGCCGCCACCGAGATCACGAACAGCACGTTGCGCGTCCCCTCCGCCTGCACGTTGAACCCGAGGATGTCCTTGAAATCGGTGAGGCCGTTGTTGCCGCCGAAGCCGAAATTGTTGCGGAAGAAGCCGAGCTTGAGAGCGAAGGTGAGCGCCTGGGTGATGATCGAGAGATAGACGCCGGTGACGCGGCTGCGGAACGCGAACCAGCCGAACACGAAGGCGAGCACGCCCGGCACCAGCACGACCATCAACGCCGCATAGGCGAAGTGCTGGAAGCCGTACCAATAGAATGGCAGCTCCTTCCAGTTCAGGAACACCATGAAGTCGGGCAGGATCGGGTCGGCGTAGACACCGCGGGTACCGATCTGGCGCATCAGGTACATGCCCATGGCGTAGCCGCCGAGCGCGAAGAAGGCGCCGTGACCGAGCGAGAGGATGCCGCAATAACCCCAGATCAGGTCGATCGAGAGCGCGAGCAGCGCATAGCAGGTGTATTTGCCGAACAGCGCCACCACATAGGTCGGCACGTGCAGCGGCGAGGACGGCGGCAGCGCGAGGTTGAGCAGCGGAATGACGATGGCGAGCGCCGCGAGCGCGACAAGAAACGCAACCGCGCCGCGGTCGAACGAGCGCACGACGAACGAGGTCATCATGCCTCGACCGCCCGGCCCTTGAGGGCGAACAGGCCCCGCGGACGCTTCTGGATGAACAAGATGATCAACACCAGGATCGCGATCTTGCCCAGCACCGCGCCGGCGAACGGCTCGAGGAACTTGTTGGCGATGCCGAGCGAGAATGCGCCGACCAGCGTGCCCCACAGGTTGCCGACGCCGCCGAACACCACGACCATGAAGCTGTCGATGATGTAGCCCTGGCCGAGATTGGGGCTGACGTTGTCGATCTGCGACAGCGCGACGCCGGCGAGCCCGGCGATCCCCGAGCCGAGCCCGAAGGTGAGCGCATCGATGCGCGAGGTCGCAATGCCCATGGCGGCCGCCATGGCGCGGTTCTGCGTGACAGCGCGCATCTCGAGGCCGAGCCGGGTGAAGCGCAGCAGCCCGATCAGCGCGACGAAGACGGCGAGCGCGAAACAGATGATCCACAGCCGGTTGTAGGTGATGGTGATGTGGCCGAGCTGGAACGCGCCGCTCATCCACGAGGGCGCGCCGACCTCGCGATTGGTCGGGCCGAAGCCGGTGCGCACCGCCTGCTGCAGGATCAGCGAGAGGCCCCAGGTGGCAAGCAGCGTCTCCAGCGGCCGGCCGTACAGAAAGCGGATGATGCAGCGCTCGATCAGCACGCCGACCGAGCCGGAGACCAGGAAGGCGAGCGGAACGGCGAGGAGCAGCGAATAGTCGAGCAGCGTCGGATCATAGGTGCGGATCGCCTGCTGCACCACGAAGGTGACGTAGGCGCCGAGCATGACCATCTCACCATGCGCCATGTTGATGACGCCCATGACGCCGAACGTGATGGCGAGCCCGATGGCGGCGAGCAGCAGCACGGAGCCGAGCGAAAGGCCGTACCACGCGTTCTGCACCGTCTCCCAGACCTGCAGGTTTTTCTTGATGCGCAGGCTCGCGGCTTCTGCGGCCTTGCGGACATCAGCCGGCTGGCTCGTCGGGATGCCGTCGAGCAGCGCGAGCGCGTCCTGGTCGCCGCGATCGGCGACGGTCTCGATCGCCGCGAGCTTGTCGCTGGCGCTCGTGTCGTCCGCGTAGAGCACGATGGAGGAACGCGCCTGCAGCAGCGCCCGCTTGACGCCCGGGTCGGTCTCCTGGGTGATCGCCTTGTCGAGCGCCGGCAGCGCGCTCGCCTCGTGCGACTTGAACACCGCCTGCGCGGCGGCGTAGCGGCGGCCGGGATCGCTCGCCATCAAGGTAAGACCGCCGAGCGCGGCGTCGATCACGTTGCGCAGGCGATTGTTGACGACGACGGTGTCGACGTCGTCGGGCGGCGGCGTGGCGACCGCCTGACCGGTGGCGGCGTCGAGCAGCTTGTCGTCCTTGGTCTTGATGTAGACCTTCTTCTCCTGCGCGCTGAACATCAGGCGCGCATCCTTCAGCGCCTCGAGCAGTGGGGCGGCCTGCGGATTGCCGCTCGCCATGACCGCGTCGATCGCGTCGCTGGTGTCGCTGAGCGAGCCTTGGGTGAATCCGACGAGCGCATCCTCGTAGGGGCCCGCATGGGCCGGCACGGCCGCGAGCAGCATAAGGAGCGCGAATACGAGCGCGCCGAAGCGGTCGTAGACTTTAGGCATTTGCAATCAGGTCCCGGCAGCAGTCTTGTCGTTTGGAGGCGGCGGACTGGCCGCCGCCTCCGCAGGGATCAGCGATCCCGATGCATTCGCGTCGAACTCAAGCCCCTCCGCCGCACTTCTTGGTCACGCGGTTGTAGTTGCCGCACTTGAGCTTCACCCAGTCGGCCTCGAGATCCTTCGAGCCCTCGAGGTAAGGCGACCAGGCGGCGCCCGGCACAAGACTCTTGGTCTTCCACACCACGTCGAACTGGCCGTCGGCGCGGATCTCGCCGATGAACACCGGCTTGGTGATGTGATGATTCGGCAGCATCTCGGACGTGCCGCCGGTGAGATTCGGCGCCTTGATGCCCGGCAGCGCGTCGATCACCGCGTCGGCCGCGACCGTCTTCGCCTTCTCGACCGCCTTCACCCACATGTTGAAGCCGATGTAGTGGGCTTCCATCGGGTCATTGGTGGTGCGTTTGTCGTTCTTGGTGAACTCGTGCCACGCCTTGATGAAGGCGGCGTTGCCGGGTGTCTTGATCGACTCGAAGTAGTTCCATGCCGCCAGATGGCCGACGAGCGGCTTGGTGTCGAGACCGGCAAGCTCTTCCTCGCCGACCGAGAACGCCACGACCGGAATGTCGGTCGCCTTGATGCCCTGGTTGCCGAGCTCCTTGTAGAACGGCACGTTGGCATCGCCGTTGATGGTCGACACCACGGCTGTCTTCTTGCCCGCCGATCCGAACTTCTTGATGTCGGCAACGATCGTCTGCCAGTCGGAGTGACCGAACGGCGTGTAGTTGATCATGATGTCCTCGGGCTTCACGCCTTTGAGCTTGAGGTAGGCTTCGAGGATCTTGTTCGTCGTGCGCGGATAGACGTAGTCGGTGCCGGCGAGCACCCAGCGCTTCACCGAGCCGCCATCCTTGCTCATCAGGTAGTCGACGGCGGGGATCGCCTGCTGGTTCGGCGCAGCGCCGGTGTAGAACACGTTGCGCTCGCTCTCCTCGCCTTCGTACTGCACCGGGTAGAACAGGATGCTGTTGAGCTCCTTGAACACCGGCAGCACCGATTTGCGCGATACCGAAGTCCAGCAACCGAACGTGGCCGAGACCTTGTCCTTGCTGATCAGCTCGCGCGCCTTCTCGGCGAATAGCGGCCAGTTCGACGCCGGGTCGACGACCACCGCCTCGAGCTTGCGGCCGAGCACGCCGCCCTTCTTGTTCTGCTCCGCGATCAGCATGAGCATGACATCCTTGAGCGTGGTCTCGCTGATCGCCATGGTGCCGGAGAGCGAATGCAGGATGCCGATCTTGATCGGCTCGCCCGCCGCAAAGGCGCGCCCCCCGAAGCCGACCGCGAGGCTGGCCGCCGAGGCCAGCGCACCGCGCAGGAACGGTCGTCGGCCGACCGGTCGATTGAAATTGACCATGTTGCGATGTCCTCTCTGTTTGGCGCGTTGCGGCCCGGCACCGTTTCGCTGACATGTCGTCCGCAAGGAGCGTGCCAAGCCGATGCCGCCAGCTAAGCGGCTGAGTCGGCGAGGATTCGCGCGCAGGCCGGAAATTCGCCGATACCGGCAAGGTGACCGCGCAGGGATGAGATGATGAGAAAATCAGCACGCGCCTAAAGTTTGGGCGGCGAGAGGAATGGGATTAGACAATTGTGGCTCAAGGGCCTCTTGGGTCACCCAAAAGCTGATGCACGCGATGAATGCAACCAAGCCGGCGGGCTTGCGCAGTAAATCGGCAGGATCACCGGGATCACAAGAATGACCGACGCGGTTTCGACAGTCACCCAAGAGCTCGCGGCCTACATCGCCGGCACGATGGGCCGCGATCTGCCGCCCGACGTCGCCGCCAAGACCAGGCTGCACGTGCTCGACACGCTCGCCGCCATTCTATCGGGCTCGCGCCTCAAGCCGGGCGAGCTCGCGGCATCCTATGTCGAGACGCTCGGCGGCCGGCCTGAGGCGACGGTCCTCGGCACCGGCATCCTGACGTCCGCCGTCAACGCGGCGCTCGCCAACGGCATGATGGGCCACGCCGACGAGACCGATGACTCGCATCTCGGCGGTCTCTTTCATCCGGGCTGCGCGGTCGTGCCGGCCGCGCTTGCGGTCGCCGAGCGGGCGGGGCTCGGCGGACGCGATCTGATCCGCGCGGTCGCGCTCGGCTACGACGTGGGCGCGCGCATCGCGCCGGCGCTCGGATCGCGCCGCTCCGACACCGCGAGCCACAGCACGCACAGCCTCGCCGGCCTGTTCGGCGCCGCGGCCGCGGCGGCCGCCCTGCTGCGTCTCGACGAGACGCAGGTGCGCCACGCGCTGTCCTACACGGTGCAGCAGGCATCGGGCGTGGCGTACTGGTCGCGCGATCACGAGCACATCGAGAAGTCGTTCGACTTCGGCGGCATGGGCGCGCGCAACGGCGTCGCGGCGGCGACCATGGTGGCGGCGGGCTTCACGGCGGTCGACGATCCGCTCGGCGGCACGCATAACCTGTTCACGGCGCTCGGCGCGGCGCCGTCGCCGGAGAAGCTCACCGCCGAGCTCGGGCTCCGCTACGAGATCATGCGCGCCTCGATCAAGAAGTGGTGCGTGGGCTCGCCGATCCAGGCAGCGCTCGACGCGCTGACGCTCTTGAGGGCCGAGCATGCCCTGTGCGCCGACAGCGTGCGCCGGATCGTGGTCGACATGCCGGACGACCGCCTGCACATCGTCGACAACCGCACCATCCCGGACATCTGCCTGCAGCACCTGCTCGCGCTCACCCTCGCAGACGGCACGCTCACCTTCGCGAGCGCACACGACTATGCGCGCATGGACGACCCGGCCGTGCTCGCGGTCCGCCGGCGCATCGAGGCGGTACCGAGCGCGGAGCTGACCGCCGCCGTGCCGGCGCGGCAGGCGATCGTCACGATCGAGACCGCCGACGGCCGCACGCTTCGCCACCGCACCTACGCGGTGCGCGGCACGCCCGACAATCCGATGGATCAGGCCGAGGTCGAGGCCAAGGCGCGCGACCTCGCGGCGCCGATCATCGGTGCGGAACGGGCCGGGAAGCTGATTGCGGCGGTGAGTTCGCTCGAGAACGTGCGCGCCGTGACCGATCTACGACCGCTGCTGCAGGCGTAGGTGGGCAACCACGCCCGTACGTCCGCGTCGGCAAAATCGCCTTGCACGCGGTTGCCCGCGCCGATGGGTCGCGCGATGCGAATTTGCCCACCCTACGCCCGCAGCAACTCGATCATCTGCTTGGCGTTCTTCAAATCGTCCAATCCGAACACCGCGTCGACCAACGCCTGCTGGCGCGCCGGTTCTAGCACGGCGCGCGTCAGCGACTTGAACTTGCCGACGATGTCGTCGGCGCTCGCGAACGACTGCTCGGAGCCGCGCGGCGCTTCGCGGGTCTCGCTGTGCATGGAGCCGTCGCGCAGATGGACGTCGACGCGTGCCTTGTGCCGATAGGCGGAGCCGAGCGCGGTGATCGCCGGATCGTGGACGACCTCGACCTTGCGCGAGAGCGCAATGCGCGCGGGGTCATCGATGGCCTCCGGCGTGAACTGATCGACCGAGACATCGCCTTCGAGCAGCAGGGTCGCGACGCAGAACGGCAGGTTGAGCTGCGCAGTGGTCATGCTATCCGGCCGATAGAGCCAGCCGACATGGTCGACCGTGACCTGCGAACCGTGCACTACGATCTTCTCCAGCTCGTCGAGCCCGAACGGGCGGTGCGCGCGGATGTCGCGGATCGCGTCGAGCGTCGTGTGGTTGCTGCCGACGCAGGAATAGAACTTGAGCGAGATGCGCATGGTCTCGAAGCGCTCGCCGAGGCCGGCGCTGAGCTGCGCCATGTCGAAACGGTCGGTCGAGCGCGAAAAGGTCGTGCAGAAGCCGCCATAGGGTGCCTCGAACACGTCGGCGATGCCGGTGAAGCCGCGCTGCGCCAGCAGCGCGCCGTAAAGCCCGCTCTGCGCCGAGCGGCCCGCATGCATGCGCTTGACCATGGCGCCGTATTGCGCCGCCATCAGGCCGGCCGACTGGGTGCCGGCGATGCCGAGTGCGTGCACGGTCTGCTCCGGCGTGAGGCGGAGGCCGCGCGCCGCACCGGCCGCGGCGGAGAACACGCCGACGGTCGCGCCCGAATGCCAGCCCTGCCCGATATGCTCCTGCCCCATGCATTTGCCGACGCGCGGGCCGATCTCGTAGCCCGCGACCGCGGCAGTGAGGAATTCCTGACCCGTGAGGTCCGCATGGCTTTCGGCGACTGCAATCAACGCCGGCAGGGTGACGGCGCCGACATGCAGCACGCCCTGCCGATGCACGTCGTCGAGTTCGAACCCCTGGATCTGCGTGCCGTTGACCAATGCCGCGTGCGGCGACGACAGGCGCTGGTCCGTTCCCCAGACGGACGTGGTGCGGGTGGCATCGAGCGACGCGCAGGTCTCGCGCACGATGCGGCACCATTCCAGCGCCGCGCCATAGATCGCGCAGCCGAACGAATCGAGGATCAGAAGCTTGATGCGCTCGCGCACCTCGGCGGGGATGCGCTCGTAGCTCAGCCCGGCGACGAATTCGGCGATCCGGCGCGTGTGAACGTTATCGGCCCCGGCATGCTGCTGCATCGGCCCTGCGGCCTCCCTGCCCTGTTTCGACTGATGGAAATGCTGTCACGTCACCGTAAGATCTAACGGCAAGCCTTGCGACCGTCGATCAGGTATCACGCATTGCGATGGGATATGAAATAGGCTCCGAGGATGCGACGGACCACATCTCCGCCAGGACAAGCACATCTCGAATGAACCGTAACGGGGGGAAATCCGAACGCCGGACCGCATCGGCACCCCAGGCCTGGGTGATGCCGATGCTGTGCGCGGCCGCGGCGAGCATCATCACGGGCATCGCGCTGGTGGCGACACGCTATGTCGTGCAGCAGGCGGACGGCCTCACGATCGCGATGCTGCGCTACTGCGTCGCGACCGCCTGCCTGTTGCCGCCCGCCCTGCTCTTCCATGCGGTCGGCGTCGCCAGGCGCGATTTCGTCGCCATCGCGGCGCTGGGCGTTCTGTATTTCGGCATCTTCCCGTGGTGCATCAGTGCGGCGATGCAGTTCACCACGGCGTCGGCCGGCTCGATCGTGCTCGCCTGCACGCCCGCCGTGACGCTCATCCTCGCCGGTCTGCGCGGCAGCGAGGTGATGACCGCGCGCAAGTGCCTGGGTGTCATCCTCGCGATTGTGGGCGCCGGCGTCGCGATCGGCGGCACGATGGCGGTGCTCGCAGGGGCCGGCTGGTATGGCCACGCGCTGATGATCGCCGCAACCCTGTGCGGGGCGGTCTACGCGGTGTTCTCCAAGCCGTATGTCGTCAAATATCCCCCGATCCTCGTGAGCGGGATCGCGATGGGAGCGGGCGCGGCGTCGCTGCTCTGCGTCTGGCTGGTGCGCGACCTTCCGGCCGGATTGCCCGCGCTCGACGCGAGAGGGTGGCTGGTCATCCTCTTCATCGGCGCGATCGGCGGGGCGCTGTCGTTCTTCCTCTATGCCTGGGCGCTCGGCCGCACGGCGCCGACCGCCACCATGATCCTCCTGCCGCTCAACCCGATCGCGGCGATCTTCACCGGCGTGCTTTTTCTCGGCGAGCCGCTCACATCCGGCCTTTTCGTCGGCCTCGGGCTCGTCATCCTCGGCGTGCTCCTGGTCATCGACATGAAAAGCCCCGCTCGTCTCGACGACCGCGCGGGAATCGCGCGCGGGTGAGGCGCAATTCGCCCCCCCGCAAAGCCGTCTTGCAACCCGCGCGGGCGAATTTGGCGACCCGACTCGGGCCACAGGGGCGCCTGGGGCAAAGTGTCACGGTACCCACATGCCGGCCGCCCGACCGGGGATATGGAGGTTCTTCATGTCTCGCCGTTATCGCCCATCAACGCGAAATTAACATCGATGGTAGACTTTGCCGGGCGGGAGAAGCCGATGAATTGGAAGGCCGCCGGCGCCGCCATTTTGATCGTTTCCGTGTGCGTCTGGGCGGGTCTTACGGTGTCTGCCACCACTCCCCCGGACCAGCGGCATTTGCGCGACACCTATCGCCGCCCCGCCATTCCCTATCCGTCCGACGATCCGTTTTCCGAAACGAAAGCCGCGCTGGGGCGCACGCTGTTCTTCGACCCGGACCTGTCCGGTGCGCGCACGCGCTCCTGCGCGACCTGTCACAACCCGTCGCTCTCGTGGGCCGACGGACTGCCGCGCGCGAAAGGCGAGAAGACGCTGGCGGTCCGCACGCCGACCTTGCTGGCTATCGCATGGATTCCAGTGCTCGGGTGGGACGGCAAGTTTCGCGATCTCGAATCCGTCGCGTTCGGACCGATCACGTCGCCTGACAACATGAACCTGCATGAGAAAGTGCTGGTCGAGCGGCTGAGCGCGATTCCGGCGTATGCGAACGCATTCTCGGCCGCGTTCAATGAAGGTGCCATCACGCGCCACAACATCGAGCTCGCGCTCGCCACGTTCGAACGCTCGATCGTGCCGGCAGAAGCGCCATTCGACCGCTGGATCGGGGGGGACGAGACCGCGATCAGCGCCGCCGCAAAGCGCGGCTTCGTGCTCTTCAACGGCAAGGCGCACTGCGCCTCCTGCCACAGCGGCTACGCCTTCAGCGACGGGTCATTCCACGATATCGGGACCGCGCAAGGCCGCGACATCGGACGCGGTCGCCTGTTTCCGACGTCGATCGCGCTGCAATATGCGTTCAAGACCCCAACCCTGCGCGATGTGGCGCGGCGCGCGCCCTACATGCACGACGGTTCGGTGGCGACGCTGAGCGACGTGATCGCGCTGTATGATCGCGGCGGGATCGCGCGACCGAGCCGGTCGCCGCTGATCTTCCCGCTCGGTTTGAGCGACGGGGAGAAATCGGATCTCCTGGCGTTTCTCGATACGCTCACCAGCCCGCCGGCGACCGTCGGCCTTCCGACTCTGCCGCGCTGAGTGGGTTGATCGGGGGCGCCGCGCCGGGGTCGCAACCCTGACGCGAAGCACGGCTCAGGCGGGGTAGCCCAGGCCGGCACCGAGCAGCGCCACGCCGAAGACGAAAAACGCCCCCCCACCACCTTCGATCCATGCCTGACGCGCGGGGACGCGCGGGGCCGCGTAGGCGAGCGCGCCCCCGAGCAAGATGCTGACCAGGCTGATGGTGCCGAGCATGCATTCTCCCATACGGAATATCCGTTCGAGATTTTATCGGCGAGTTCTTAGGAAAAGCCTTCCGCACCGCACCTCCAACAGCGCCGGCGCGGGCCGAGGTTCGTCCCATTAAGGTTAATTACTTAACAACGTAATGGTTCTGTCATCCCAGCCGCATGCGCGCGGCGGCCCATTAACCCAGATCAAATTGTCGCTCTCCCCCAGGCTTCCCAGGTCAATACAACGTGTGGTAAAGAATTGGTTAATACCCGCGGGGATAGGGGGCCGCGCGGATACGCCTTCCGTTTGTATCAGCCAAGTTATGGGAGTACCTCGGTGCGGACGTTGAAATGGCTGCTGAGGCCGTGGGGCGCGGCAGCGGCAATTCCTTTGTTGTTTCTGCTGACGCGGAGCGCCAGCGCGCACGTGAAGTGGTTCTGCGCCTACGACATCCTTGGCCAGCCGAGGGGCCTGGAAAACGTTCTCTGCCCCGACTTCGAGGGGCTGACCATGCTGGCGGTCGGGCTGCTGCTGACAGGGTGCCTGATCGAGAGAACGCCCCTTGGCGACGCCATGCTGCGTGCGCTCGATCGAGTGACCGCGTGGTTCCGCGCCAATACCGAACTGCTGATCCGCGCCGGCTGCGGATTTTTCCTTATCGCCGTCTGGACCACCGGCGGCGTCCTGCTGACGCCCGAACTGAAGACGCAATCCCCGATCGTGCCGTGGTTTCAGCTCGCGCTGGCGGCCGGTTTGCTGTGGCGCCAGACGATGCCGCTGACGGCGCTCGGACTTGCCGTCCTGTTCGGGATCGCGGTCAAGAATTACGGCCTGTTCCATCTCGCCGACTACCCGGTGTTCCTCGGTGTCGCGGTCTATCTCGCGCTCACCGGCCTGCAACGCGACTTCTTCGGGATCCGGCCGATCGACATCGTGCGCTGGAGCGCGGGCATCACCCTCATGTGGGCGTCGATCGAGAAATGGGCCTATCCGGAGTGGTCCTTCCCGCTGTTCATCCAGTATCCCCGAATGACGCTGGGCTTCGACCCGGAGTTCTACATGCGGGCCGCCGGCGTGATCGAGTTCGTGCTCGCCTTCTCGCTCATCTGGACCTCGCTCGTGCGTCGCACCGCCGCGATCATGCTGACCGCGATGTTCACCAGCGCGATCTTTCAATTCGGCAAGATCGACGCGATCGGTCATATGCCGATCATCGTGGTGCTGCTGGCGATCATCGGCGACGACGCGCCCACGGCGCCGTCGAGACTGCGCCACCCGGTGCTCGCCCCATTCGGTTACGGCGCGGCGCTCGCCGCGTTCCTCGCGGCGTATTATCTCGGGCACGCGTACCTGGTGGGACCCGGCTCAGCCTGAGGGCGGGGGGCGCCGCGAAGCGGCGCGCCAAGGCGGGATTTGAGCTTCAGCGAACGTGCACGACGAGTCTCATCTTCGGATGAATCCCGCACAGCACGTTGAAATCGCCGGCCACGGAAAACATGATGTTGATCCTGCTGCCCGGCTTTTGATCGCCGGAATCGAACGTCATCTTCTCGGAATCGATGTAGGCGTGGTGCAGCAGGTCGGCATCGTCGTTGACGATCGTGAGGATATCGCCGCGATTGATCGTCAGCTCTCCCGGATGGAACATGCGGCCCGCCTGCGACACGAGGAGCGGTTGCGCCGCCAGCGCACAGCCGGCTCCGGCGAGAAAGGCCACGGCGCCCGCCACCCGCAAACTCGCCGCGCGCACCGTCAACCGCTCGATCATGTCGCCGCTCCGCTGGGGACGGCGCGCAGCGATGGCCGGCCGCCGCGCCTGACCGCCCCGGCCCGATTCTGTGGCGCGCGCCGGTTAAGACGACATTAACGATCCAAGCAAAAGGGCCGCGGCGATCAAGCGAACCTTAGGCGGCAACGGGCTAAGGGCATCGCACCCAATAACTGCGTAGCCGGTCAATGCCATCCCGCGATACCACAACGTCACTCGTTCGCGCGACCACCATTGAACGGCCAGGCGTCGTGCGGCTGCGCGCCATTGTCGGGACAATTCGCGGGCGGATTCTGATCGCCTTCCTGTTCATGAGCATGATCACGGGCGCGCTGGGCGGCTACGCCGCCATCGGCATGAACCGCGCCGGCATCCTCGTCTCGAAGACCTATGACGAGTCGCTGATGTCGATCAATTACGCGCGGGCGGCCGCGGCCGATTTCGCCGCCATGGAGGCGGCCTTCGCTCGCCGCTGGATCACGCCTGACCCGGCCAAGCGCGCGAAGCTCGACCAAAGCATCGAGACGCTCGCGCAGTCGCTCGCGGCCGACCTCAAGATCGCCGCGGAGCGCTCGCAGTCGCAGCGCGCCGCGCAGGCGGCCAAGAACGTGCAGCACGCCGTCGCGGAGTGGGACGGCGTGCGTTTGCGCCTCGCGGGCGGACACGAGCCCGACGTCAACTGGCAAATGCTCGACACCTATGCGACGACGGTCGATCAGCAGGTCGATCTCCTGATCAACTACACGGCCGGGGACGGATTCATCAATCGCGAGCTCGCGCGCGCCGCGGTGAGGCGCGACACCGTGCTCAACCTCGCCGCCACCGCGTTGGCGCTGCTGATCTCGGCGGCGGTTGCCTGGCTGCTGGCGCGACGCATCATCGGACCCGTCGCGGCCGCCTCGGGCGTCGCCGAGCGCATCGCCAGCGGCGACCTCGGCGTGCAGATTCCGCGCGGCAGCGCCGACGAGCTGGGTGCCCTCCTCGACGCGATGCGGCGCATGCGCGACAACATCAGCGCCATGATGGAGCGCGAGGTCGCCGAACGCCGCTTCGCGCAAATCCGGCTCGCGGACGCGCTCGAAAGCTCGCGCGAAGGCATCGTCGTGGTCGACGCCGAAGGCCGCGTCGCGCTTGCCAACTCGCAGATCGCCAATTTCCTCGCCATGCCGCCAGACCGGCTGCGGTCGGGACTTCCCATTGCCGAGCTCGGGCCGCTGGCCGCGACTGCGGCCACACAGGCCCGCGACGACCAGCTTGTTCCGACCGACGAGGTGCTGCTGCTCGACGGTCGCTGGCTGCGTCTGAGCCGCAGCCCCACGCGCGACGGCGGCTGCATCGTCGTCTGCGGCGACATCACCGAGCTGAAGAAGCAGGAGGTGACCCTGAAGGGGACGAACCTGCGGCTTGACGCGGCGCTCGACAACATGTCGCAGGGACTCTGCCTGTACGACGCGAAGAGCAGGCTGCAGGTGGTCAACCGCCGCTTCTGCGAGATATTCATGCTGCGACGGGAGCAGATGCAACCGGGCATCGGCTTCAAGGACGTGCTCGAGCTGAGCGTCGCGGCGGGCAATCATCCGGGCAAGACCGCCTCGGAGCTGCTCGCCGACCAGCTCGGCCTGGTCGGTCGCTACGCGAGCGGCACGCATTTCCTCGAGCTCAGCGGCAGCCGCGTGGTTGCGAGCGTGCACCGCCCCACCTCGGACGGCGGATGGGTGGTGACCTACGAGGACGTGACGGAACGCCGGCAGGCCGAGGCCAAGATCATGCATATGGCGCGCCACGACGCGCTCACCGATCTGCCCAATCGCGTGCTCTTCCGCGAGCAGATGGAGGAGGCGCTCACGCGCAGCGGCCGTGAGCAGAGCCTTGCGGTGCTTTACCTCGATCTCGACCGCTTTAAGAGCGTCAACGACACGCTCGGTCATCCGATCGGGGACGCGCTGCTGTGCGCGGTCACCGAGCGCCTCATGGCCCTGCGGCGCAGCGAGGACATCGTCGCCCGCCTCGGCGGCGACGAATTTGCGATTCTCCAGGTGGGCGCATCGCAGCCGACCGCCGCGACGAGCCTTGCGACCCGCATCATCGAGGCGCTCGCCGATCCATTCGACATCGAGGGCCATCAGATCATCATCGGCACCAGCGTGGGCGTCGCGATCGCCGGCACCGACGGCAAGGAGCCCGATCAGCTGCTGCGCAATGCCGACATGGCGCTCTATCGCGCCAAGGCGGATGGGCGAGGGACCTACCACTTCTTCCAGGCCGAGATGGACGCGCAGATGCAGGCGCGACGCGTTCTCGAGCTCGATCTGCGCAAGGCGCTCACGAACGAGGAATTCGAGCTCTACTATCAGCCGCTGATCGACATCGCGACCGGGATGATCAGCGGGTTCGAGGCGCTGATCCGGTGGAAACACCCCACGCGCGGTCTGGTGTCCCCGGCCGAATTCATTCCGCTGGCCGAGGAAATCGGCCTGATCGTGCCGCTCGGCGCGTGGGTGCTGCGGCAGGCGTGCTCGGAAGCGGCGGGCTGGGACCGCAACCTGAGCGTCGCGGTGAACCTCTCGCCGGCGCAATTCAGAAACCGCACCCTGGTCCTCTCGGTGGCATCGGCGCTCGGCATGTCCGGACTTGCGGCCGGCCGCCTGGAGCTGGAAATCACCGAAACCGTGCTGTTGGAGGACACTGCGATCGTCATGGAAGCGCTGCTCGAGCTGCGTGAACTGGGCATCCACATCTCGATGGACGATTTCGGAACCGGCTACTCGTCGCTGAGCTATCTGCGCAGCTATCCGTTCGACAAGATCAAGATCGACCGATCGTTCGTCGGCGAGCTGGGCAAGAAGTCGGACTGCGTCGCCATCATCCGCGCGGTCACGGGGCTCGGCGACAGCCTCGGCATGACCACGACGGCCGAGGGCGTCGAGACCAACGAGCAGCTCGAAATCCTGCGCGCCGAGGGGTGCACGCAGGTGCAAGGCTATCTGTTCAGTCCGCCCAGGCCGGCCCGCGACGTTGCGGGTCTGATCGCGCGCTTCGGCGTGCATCAGCGTCAGCATGCGCGTTACGCCGCCCCGGCACACGTGCCGCGCGCGTTCCCGGCAGCGGCGGCAGCGCAAAGTTGCGGCTGAGCCCGGGTTCGACGCTCCAGCCACCGGCGTCGACGTCGGCATAATATTTCTGTCATATCGACGGAATAAGCCTGCCCCGTCATATCTTTCCGCCGACCCTCAGGGGGCTCCCATGCCGCTCATGACCCGACTCGCCACCGCGCTTTGCTGCGCGCTTTTGGCCTCTCCCGCGATCGCCCAGGAGGCGCGTCCGCACAACATCATCCTCTTCATCCCGGACGGTCTGCGCGGCCTCAAGGTCGCGCCCGATACGGCGCCGACCATGGCGATGATCCGCGACAAGGGCGTCAACTTCAGGAATTCGCACGCCCTGTTTCCGACCTTCACGACCGCCAACGCGTCCGGCATGGCCACCGGCCACCATCTCGGCGACACCGGCGACTTCAGCAACACCATCTATGCGGGATATCCGGTGCACGTTCCGAACGCGCCCTCGACCGTGACGCCGTTCCTCGAGAACGACGTCGTGCTCGGCGACGTCAACGGGCATTTCAACGGCAACTATCTCGACGAGGAGACGATCCTCAAGATCGCGCGCGCGCAGGGCTTCAGCACCGCGTCGATCGGCAAGCTCGGCCCGGTGCTGATCTTCGACAGCACCGAGCGCAGCGGCCTGCACACGGTCATCGTCGACGACGCCACCGGCAGCAAGGACAAGGAAGGCCACCCGACCGGCATTCCGCTGTCGGACGAGATCAAGGCGGCGATGGAGAAGGCGGGACTTCCGCTGGTCGCGCCGTCGCGCGGCGCCAACGGCGCGACCGGCACCTTCGACAAGCCGGGCACCACGGTCGCCAATGTCGACCAGCAGGCCTATTTCGCCAATGTCGTCACCAAGGTGCTGCTGCCGATCTTCAAGGCGCGTAATCAGCCGTTCATCATCGTATTCTGGTCGCGCGATCCGGACGGCTCGCAGCATAACCAGGGCGACAGCCTCAATGCGCTCACGCCCGGCATCAACGGCCCGACCTCGCTCGCCGCGATCAAGAACGCCGACGACAATCTGCGCCAGATCGTGCAGGCCGTGAGCGATCTCGGCCTTGCCGACGCGACCGACATCCTGGTCTCGGCCGACCACGGCTTCTCCACCATCTCGAAGGAGAGCAAGACGAGCCTCGCGGCCAAGACCAGGTATGCGAACGTGCCCGAAGGCTTCCTGCCGCCGGGCTTTTTGGCGGTCGACCTCGCCAGGTCGCTGTCGCTGCCGCTGTTCGATGCGAACGCCGGCAACAAGTTGCCGGTCGCGGCGGACGCGTACCCAAAAGCGGGCAATGCGCTGATCGGCAACGATCCGGACAATCCCGACATCGTGATCGCGGCGAACGGCGGCTCCGACCTGATCTACCTGCCGAAGAACGATCGCGCGCTCGCGGCGCGAGTCGTCGAGGTCCTGCTCAAGCAGGACTACGTGAGCGGGCTGTTCGTGGACGATAAGCTCGGCCCGATCGCCGGCACGCTGCCGCTGAGCGCGATCAGCCTCGCCGGCAGTGCGGTCACGCCGGTTCCGGCGATCGCGGTCAATTTCCGATCCTTCGCGACCGGCTGCGAAGTTCCGGTGCTGTGCGCCGTCGAGGTGGCCGACACGACCCTGCAGCAAGGCCAGGGCATGCATGGCACCTTCAGCCGCGCCGACACGATGAATTTCATGGCCGCCATGGGGCCGGACTTCAAGAAAGGCTTCGTCGACGAGGCCCCGGTCAGCAACGCCGACGTCGGCCAGACGATCGCAAAAATCCTCAAGCTCAAGCTTCCCGCCAAAGGCCGTCTGATCGGCCGGGCGATCGACGAGGCGTTGCCGGGCGGCGCGGCGCCGCAAGTGAAGACCGGCGCGCTGTCGTCGCCGGCGGCGGCCAACGGCTTGCGTACGGTCCTCAACTGGCAGGAGGTCGGATCGACGCGCTATTTCGATGCCGCCGGCTTCCCGGACCGCACCGTCGGGCTCGACGCGGCGGCATTGAGCCGGTGACGCGGAGCCGCTGACCCGCGAAAAGCGGACGCCCCGTTCGCGATCCCGTTGCCGGGTACTTCGGGTCGCAAGCGAGACGTCCGCCCTTCCCACGAGGGGATTCGATCGCGCGAATCCAAACCCCGCGAAGCCAACCAGGACATCGCAGCGGGTGCGACGGGCGCAGCCCGCATCGTCGGATCGCAAACCGCGTGCCAACCCGCCGACGGCGGCCATTGCGGCCGGCCGCTTTCTCGAAATCATCGAGCTTTTGCGGAATCCATCGGCCCGCGGATCACGGAATGCGGCGAGCCGGGCAACCAAGGCGGAAAAGCCGGCGCAAGGATCGGCTTGGATCGGCCGCCGGCGATGAATTCGTGATCAGCGGATTGGCTACAAATCAGGCAGCTTTGCACGCCGCCGGCGCTGTGCCGGTACCGCGCTATCCGCAGATCACCCCACGGCGCGCTTCGGCGAAAGGTCGAGCGGGCGCACCTGCGACCCCTTCGGCAGGTCGAACATGCCGCCCGGCAGGGTGTCGATGAAGGCGAGCACCTCGGAGGTCTTCACCACGTCGGCATACTTCGCGTTCATGTCGCATAGGTTGATGGCATGGCTCGCCTGCGAGCGGTCGAAGCAGCCTTCCTCGGCGAGCGTGAGGCGATAGTTGAGGCTGAAGGCGTCGATCACGCTCGCGCGCACGCAGCCCGAGGTGGTCGTGCCGGTGACGATCAGGCTGTCGCAGCCGAGCAGCGTGAGATAGCTCGTCAGATTGGTGCCGAAGAAGCCGGACGGCTTCTGCTTGTAGATCACGATGTCCTGCGGGCCGGGCGCGATCGGCGCGACGATCTCGTTGCCG
>Ga0126371_10000809_pt1 | contig 26251 bp, 24 predicted proteins | sample PanSoiMetaPlot_4_FD_110145 | JGI IMG/M metagenome (GOLD analysis project Ga0126371, IMG submission 110145) | Tropical forest soil microbial communities from Panama - MetaG Plot_4 | ecosystem: Environmental > Terrestrial > Soil > Tropical forest > Bulk soil | place: Panama | collected 2016-02-17 | reverse complement strand
TTGGCCAGGTCGACCTTGTCCTTGTTGATGTCGGGTTGATCCGCGTTGCGGTCAGCGGGATCAGTCCGGAGGTCCTTGCGGTCGGCCTTGGCCTCAGCGCTGTTGGCGCCATACTTGGCATCATCGCTAGCAAGCTGGTTCTTGTCGCGATTGATATCGCGCTGGTCGGCATTGCGATCGGCGCGATCCTTGGCCAGGTCGGTCTTGTCGTGATTGATGTCCCGCTGATCGGCGTTGCGGTCGGCGCGATCCTTGGTCAGCTCGCGCTTGTCCTTGTTGATGTCGCGCTGATCCGCGTTGCGATCCGCGCGATCCTTCGCAAGGTCCTTCTTATCCTGCCGAATGTCTTTCTTGTCGTTCTGAACATCCTGCTGCTGCGGGGTTGCATCCTGGGCGTAAGCGCCGGCCGCGAGCAGGCCAGCAACTGCCATCGCGAGCATACCTCGACGAACCAAGAGTTCTGCTTTCATGGTTATCTCCTGTTGACGTTTCTCCTGGATTCAACCACCACACTTAACGAATCGAACACGCGCGCAAGGGCAAAGTTTCGCCAGGGCAAGAACCGTGGGCTGACTCGTGAATGGGAAACGTTAGGATGCTCGTAACTACCTCACAGTCAATGACTTATGGAAAGAATCCAGCACTCCGTTTACAAACGCCCCGGACTCTTCCGAAGAGAACTTCTTCGCCAGTTCGATGGCCTCGTTTAGCACCACCTTCGGAGGGGTATCGGAGGAGCTCATTTCGTGGATCGCCAAGCGCAGGATGGCGCGGTCGATGGCCGCCAGCCGTTCGAACCGCCAGTTTTCGCAGTGCTTGCCGATGATTTCATCGAGCGCGGCAACATCTTTGGCGGCGCCTTCGAAGAGTCGGTTTGCGAACTCGCGGGTTTTGTCGGCGCCTTTGGCGCTCTTCCAAAACGTGGCTTCCAATTTCGTGGGATCTTGCTGGCTCATGTCCCACTGAAAGAGCATTTGCATTGCAAATTCGCGCGCTTTGGTGCGGAGCGACACGTTACTTGCGCCGCCGCGATTCGGAAAGGGGAGCGGTCTTCGCTTCCGACGCGCCGAGCTTGCGTGAAAGCTGCGCCATTTCTATCGCCGCCAAGGCCGCCTCGAAGCCTTTGTTCCCGCCCTTCAGCCCTGCGCGATCAATGGCCTGCTCCAGGGTATCGCAGGTCAGCACGCAAAAAATGATCGGCAACCCGCTCTCCATTTGCGCGAGCTGCAAACCCCGCGCCGTTTCCGAACAGACATAGTCGTAATGTGCGGTCTCGCCGCGCAAGATGCATCCGATGGCAATCAGCGCGTCGTATTTCCCGGTGGCGGCGAGCTTTTTCGCGGCCAATGGCAATTCAAAGGAACCGGGAACGTGCGCCACGTCCACATCCTCGCTGCCCGCGCCGGCACGCTCGAGCGCATCGAGGGCGGAGGCAAGCAAGCGGTCGGTGATGAAACTGTTGAAGCGACTCACGACAATGGCAAAGCAGAAACCTTCGGCGCTCAAGCTGCCATCCATCTTGCCGGGCTGGAGTTTCTCTGACATTCCGTGATTGGTGCGCGAAGCTTTCCCGCACCCTTCCTTTACTTGGCCTTAAACTGAGCCGTCCTCTTCTCCAAAAACGCTTTTGTCCCCTCGCGCATGTCCTCGGTCGAGCAGGAGAGCCCAAAAAGCGTCGCTTCCAGGAACAAGCCTTCTTGCTGTGGCGTTTCCACTCCGCGCTCGATGGCTTCCATGGCGTACTGTACCGCCAGAGGCGCATTGGCCATGATTTTTCTCGCCATCGCTTCCGCCGCAGCAAGCAGTTCCGCGGGTTCGTGAACATGATTGACCAGGCCGATGCGCAGGGCTTCCTCCGCGGTGATCATTTCCCCGGTCAGGCAGAGCTCGTGCGCCACCCCCTTGCCGCACAGCCGCGGCAGTCTTTGCGTCCCGCCGTAGCCGGGCAGGATCCCCAGCTTCACCTCGGGTTGCCCCAGTTTTGCGGTCTTGCTGGCGATTCGGATGGTGCAAGAAAGCGCCAGTTCGCAGCCGCCGCCCAGCGCGAATCCATTGATCGCGCAGATCGAGGGCTTGCCCATCGTCTCGAGCAAATGGAAGACGCTCTGTCCGTACAACGAAAACTCTTTCCCCTCGACCGGTGTTTGCACGGCGAGCTCGCTGATGTCGGCGCCTGCTACAAACGATTTTTCGCCGGCACCGGTCAGAATCAGGACGCGTACGCTCGCGTCATCGCGCGCATCGAGCAGGGCATGGTGGAGCTCTTCGACCGTCTTGCGATTCAGCGCGTTTAAAACCTTCGGCCGATTAAAGGTGATATAGCCAATTCCGTCTTTCTTTTCGTACAGGATATTTTCGTAAGCCATCGTTCGTGTCCGAAATCCCTTCACAAAACTGCAAGCCAGTGCATTTGTAGGAGCGCCGCAGGCTTTGACCTTGCGGCCGCAACCTAAAGATTCACGGCTCTCGGCTTCTGCGGATCGGCGTAATCGTAAAATCCGCGTCCCGACTTCCGCCCATTCCATCCCGCGAGGACCATGCGCTTCAGCAGGGGCGGCGCGGCGAAGCGCCTCTCCTTGAATTCGTCGAACATGATCTGCGTGATGTAATACGTGGTGTCCAGCCCCACAAAGTCCAGCAGCGTTAGCGGACCCATGGGGTACCCGCAGCCCAGCTTCATCGAGTTGTCGATGTCTTCGATCGAGCCTACGCCTTCCTCGAGCGCACGAATCGCGTCGAGGAGATAGGGCACCAACAACCGGTTCACGATGAAGCCGGTGCTGTCTTTGGCGCGCACCGGCGTCTTGCCCAGTCTTGCCCCGAACGCGAGAACTTCTTCGTACACCGCTCGATCGGTCGCAATCGTGCGCACAACCTCCACAAGCTTCATCACCGGCACGGGATTGAAGAAATGCAGGCCCACGAATCGTTGCGGGCGCTTCGTGGCTGTCGCGATTTCGGTGATCGTCAGCGAAGAAGTGTTGCTCGCAAAAACCGTGGAAGGTGCGCAAATTTTATCCAGCGCGGAAAACAAATCTCGCTTTGCCGGCAACTGCTCGATGATCGCTTCCACAATCAGATCGGCATTCTTCAAGTCTTCGAGCGAAGTCGTTCCGTTCAGGCGTCCCCGGATTTCGCTCCTCGCTGCCTCGGTAACGGTTCCTTTCTCGACCAGCCGGTTCAGATTCTTCTCGATGCCCTTTAGTCCCTTATCCACCAGCTCCGCGCTCACTTCCCGCACGACCGTGGGGAAGCCCGCCGCCGCACACACTTGCGCGATACCGGAACCCATCAGCCCACACCCCACGACTCCCACTTTTTGAATTGCCATGCTTTTCCTCGTTGAGACCGCGGACCAGCACCTCGTCCGGGAAAGAAAAGTTTATCAGAAACCTACTTTGCGCGGCAGTTGCCCTGCCGGTGTCAGCCGCCGTTGTGGTTAGTTAAGTGAAGGCTGAAAATCCGTCCTCAGCCGTCTATCTCCTGCCCTGGCTGCTCGTTTAATGCCTTATTTCATAGCTTCGACGATCATGGCGATGCCCTGCCCGCCGCCGATGCACGCCGTCGCCAGCCCATGGCGCATGCCATTTCGCCGCAGTTCGTTCAGGATGGTGATAATCAGGCGCGTTCCACTTGCTCCCAGCGGATGGCCGAGGGCAATCGCTCCGCCGTTCACGTTGGTTTTGTCGCGCTTCAATCCGAGCACTTTCTCGACCGCTAGGTATTGCGCAGCAAACGCCTCGTTTACTTCCACGCGATCCATCTCGTCGAGCGTCAGCCCCGCGAGCTTCAGCGCCTTCTGGGAAGAGGGCACGGGCCCGATGCCCATGATGCTCGGATCCACTCCGGCCACCGCCCAGGACACGATCCGGCCCAAGGGCTGCAATCCGCGTTCCTTCGCGGTCTTTTCTCGTGTCACGACCACGGCTGCGGCGCCATCCACGATGCCGCTGGCATTCCCGGCGGTCACGAGGCCATCTTTCTTGAACGAAGGCGGCAGTTTTTCCAGGGTTTCCATGGTCGTTTCCGGCCGGCGGTGATCGTCTTCGCTGACGACGATCGTTTTCTTCCCCTGCCTAACCTCCACGGGCACGAGCTCTTCTTTGATCCGGCACGCCTTGTAAGCGGCGTCTGCGGCCTGCTGGCTGCGGAGCGCGTACGCATCGGCATCTTTGCGCGTGACTCCGTGCTGCTCGGCAAGTTTTTCCGCTGTCAACGCCATCGGCAAGCCACAATACGTGTCGGTCAAGCCGGCCATCAGCGAATCTTCGAGCGCGCCGCCGCCAAGCTTCAATCCGTTCCGCAGCCCACGAAGCACAAATGGCGCCTGCGTCATATTTTCCATGCCGCCAGCCAGCACCATGGTCGCCTCGCCAAGCAAAAGTCGCTCTGCACTCTGTGCGATCGCCTCGAGCCCCGAACCGCACAACCGGTTCACCGTCAGGGCAGGTGTTTCGATTTTCAGCCCCGCTTTCAGACCAACATGCCTCGCGCCATAAATCGCGTCGGCGCTCGTCTGCATCACGTTGCCGAAAATGACATGGTCGAATTCGCCCGGGTCCACGCCCGAGCGCCGGATGGCCTCCTTCGATGCGTGAGTCGCCAAATCAATTGCGCTCACTTCCGAGAATGCGCCGGTGTAGCGCGCCATGGGCGTCCGCGCGCCCGCCACAATCACTACGTCCCTTGGAAACATTTCTCCTCACTTTGCAGGTTCCTGCTCACAGTTTACCGTTCGAGAAGAAAAGCGCAAACCCCGGTGCGCCTGAAGAGCGAGTGTGGGGCATCGGTTAACTTCCTTTCGTGCTCCCCAAGCTGGAGCGCACCTCGGTTTTGTTCATGTACCCGACAAGCTCCTCTGTTGCGTGGCAATCATAGTAAAAATCAGGGCGCACCCGGCTCGGAACAGATTTACACGGCTGTATTTCACGCTTTTGAGGAGAGCACTATGAAGAACCGCGCAGCGTTGTTGGCCGCTTCTGTATTGTTTTTAGCAGTCCCAGCCTTCGCACAACGCCCCGAGGATCGTCGCCCGAACGAGCAACGAGGCGAAGAAAAACACGAGAAGCATGGACAGAATGCGCCTCGCGCCAACCATGGGCGCATACCCGATCCTCCCCAGCGTCGCGCCTCACCCTCCGCACCTCCCGAGCAGGACCGCAGGCAAGCCGGGCATGTCAACAACTTGCCGCACGTGAACAACGATCATTGGTATGGCCACGACAAGCCCAATGACAGGCGCTATCACGCGGATCATCCGTTCGAACACGGACATTTCGAACATTTCGGCCCGTCTTACCGGTACAAAGTGGAACGATTCGACGCCGACCGTCATATCTTCTGGTTCCCCGGGGGCTTTTCGTTTCAGATCGCTTCCTGGGACTGGCCGGTTGCGGCGGACTGGTGCTGGAGCTGTGACAGCGACGACTTTGTGGTTTACGAAGACCCCGATCATGACGGCTGGTATCTGCTGTACAACGTTCATACGGGCGGGTACGTTCACGTGATGTATATAGGAGCCTAAACGGCAGTTGCCCTTAACCAGCGACCCGCAGTAACGGCATCGGGGTGCGTTTAGAGTTTCGGCGTCTCCAGCGCGACCATTCCGTCGCCGCCCTTCTTGCGCGCTTCTTCGATGGAGAATTCCGCGCGATTGATCAAGTCGGTCACAATATCCTCGCTGTCGTAATCCGGCTTTGCAAGGGCCTCGACGATTCCCGCGCTCAGAGTGATCTCGGTGGAATCCCAAGGGGGGCGCAACCCGGAGGCCGCGCGCCGCAATTTATCGGCGAGGTTCTGCGCGCCAGCCAAAGTGGTGTCTGGCAAGATAAACGCCAGCGACCATGCCGTATATTTCACGGCAACGTCGTTTTGCCGCACAATTGGCTGCAGCGCTCGCGCCAGCTGCTCGAGAAAACGCTCCAGGGGGGGCTCGCCCTGCTGTCGCAGGATCTCGCCACCGCGGTCGATCTGCAGAACGGCCAGCGACAGCGGCGTGCCTTGCGATTTCGCGCGGTCGGCTTCCGTCAACAAACAGCTCATATACGAGCTGCGGCTCAGCAGCCCCGAGCGCTCGTCGGAAACGCCCATGCGCCGCACCAACGAGCGCAGCCGCGTATGGCTCACACTCATCAGCATCTGATCGCCGATGGCCTGCAAAAAATAGACCTCGTTGGGCTTCCATTTGTGGGGTTCCGGTTGCGCCGCGATCAACATGCCCGCAGGCGTCTGCGTCTCTTTGTCCAGGATCATGACGCCTAACGCCGTCTCCACCCCCAGGTCGCGCAAAATCGAACCTTCCGATGCCTTCACCACCAGCCCGCCAAGTTCGTCCGGCTGGGCCTTTTCCATCTGTGCCAGCAACAACACCACTTGCGCGCCCGGCGCGGGCTTCACGCCCGTGCCGCAGAATTCCGCAGCCATTTCCGGCGGCCTTCCGGGCGAACCAACGACAGCAAGTGCCCGCATGGCGTGCAGATACGACCCGACTTCGTTGACCGCGGTGTTGAGCATCGCGCGCGGCGTCTGTTGACGGAAGATTTTCTGGTTGATCTCCGAGATTTTCGACAGGTCGCGCAACGTCTCGGCGGCATACACTCCCGTCTTGCTCGAAATCGTTCCTGTTTGCAGTTCACCAGCCGATGGCGCTGCCGGGCGCTTGGCCACAGGTTCGTCTTTGGGCTTCTGCGCGCCCGGCGGCCACCAGTTCGCTGTCTGATACAAGCTCGACAGCCGCGCATTGCGCGCCTCTTCCCCGGGAAACATCGAGGCAATCTTTTGCAAGCGTTCCAGTGCCTTACTCTGCAGCGAGTATTGCAGAAAAATTTCCGTCTGGACGATCAGATCTTCCAGCGCCTGCATCTGGCGTCCGCCTTCGAGGTTGGCCAGCGGTCCCGACGCACGCGGCGATGCTCCCGATCTCGGAGTGTGTCCTCCGGTGGCCTGACCCGCCTTCATCATGCGGCTGGACAGGCGATTCACATACGCGTCGTCCACGCGGCCCCGCAGCATTTCGAGCCGCTCCTGGTTGCGGTAATCGTAAGGGTCGATGTCCACCAGCCGTTCCAGCGACTCCGATGCCTTCTTGACGTTTCCGGAAGTCAGGTACACATCAAACAGCTTGATCAACACCTCGAAATACTGCGATTCGCGGTTCAGTTCGTCGTGGATACCGGCCCAGAATTCCAGAATGGCTTGCGAGTGCGGAAATTTCGCACCCAATCCGTCCATCATGGTCACCAAATCATTTTGCCGTTTGTCGGCGAGCATGCGCCGCTTCAACATTTCGAGGATAGCGATGGCCCTGTGGTCCTGCCCGGCGGCGGCGTGGCGCTCGGCCAGGTCGAAGAGCTGCGTCCATCCCTCATTTTTCTCGCGCAGCAGCTTCTGCAACACGTCGCTCGCGCGCTCCAGGTTGCCCGCGCCCATCAGTGCTTCGGAATAAGTCATGAGGAACGGCGCGTCGCTCTCCGAGGCGGCAAATGACTCCAGAATCGCGACGGCGCGAACCGCGTTTCCGTTCTGCAGATTGGCCTGCGCGTAAAGCAGCGCCACGCTGCGCTCCTGCGGCGCCAGCTTTTGCGCGCGGCCCAAAAGATTCACCGCATCGGAGGAAGAGCCTTTGGTGGTGGCTAATTGTCCCGCGCGCAGGAACGCGCGTGCCGCCAGCGCATTTTTCCCGAGGCGCTCTGCGCCCTCTCCCAGCTTGATCTGCCGCGTCAGGTTGTCCGGTTCGAGTTGAGCGATCCTCTCCCAACAAAACAGCGCGTCTTCGTCGCGCCCCGCCGCCATAAAAAGCTCGCCGGCCTTGTTGTACTGCTCGACCGCTTCATCCGCGCGATTCTGCCGCTGCAGCAGGAAGGCGTAGCGTGCAACGCGCTCGGGAGCCTGCTGCGCCGGAATGGAACGAAGAAACCGGTTGTAAATGGCTAGCGCTTTGCTTTCATCCTTCGGATCGATCAGCAAATCAAACAACATGCCGTAATACACGGCGGCGCGGTCGGCTTGGTCGATGCGCGCGTAGAGATCACCCAATGCCTGTGTCGCTTCCTGATGCTGGGGTGCTTCCTCCAGCACTGCGAGATAGGCTTGAATGGCATCCTCGACACGATTCTTCTCAAGGAAGCGCTTCGCGCGATCCAAATGCTTGTTGACGTCTGTGGCCATTCCTTCGAATTGCCTTTGCGGTTTCTGAAAACTGCCTAACAGGTGCCGAACCGGTGCGAAGTGGGCCTCCCTCTGAGCGCCCATCGCAAGCCTATCGGAGCCCACCTCCGAGCCGCGGCACGGCAGAGAAGGATGCTCGGCAGCACACGCTTCGTGTGTACTACCCTCCGTAACTATATACCGCTCGCAGGAGCGTACGAGAACGATCACAAACCCCGTTGTGGTATGCATCAAGGGAATGTCTTTCAAGCCGCGGGGCCTAAAAGCGGGACCGCCTGAATCTTACCGGCCATCGAGAAGAAGAACTGTTGCGAGCAGCACGTTGGCTCCATTCGCGCAATCCTGCCACGAAGTAAGCTCTTTTGGCGAATGACTGATGCCTCCGATGCTGGGAATGAAAATCATCCCCATCGGCGCCAACCGCGCCATCCATTGCGCGTCGTGCCCTGCGCCGCTTGCCAGGCGCATGGTCTTCAGTCCTAAGCCAGCCGCCGCCTGTTCGATTTTTGCCTGGATTTCCGGATCTGCCATGGCGGGGGGATCGTGATCGACTTTCTTGATCTGGACCTCCGTTCCGGTCTGACGCGCAATTTCTTGTGCTCTTTGTTGAATCTCGTCGCCCAGCCGCGCGATCTTCTCCGCCGAGAGGTCGCGCAATTCGATGGATAGCTTTACCAAACCCGGCACCACATTGTGAGCATTGGGAAACACCTCGAGCTGTCCCACCGTCCCCACCTGTCGTCCCGGCGCTTGCGTAACCACATCTTGTACCGCCTCGATCAGCTTCGCGGCCGCAAGCAACGCATTGCGCCGTTCCGGCATGGGCGTTGTTCCCGCGTGATTCGCGAATCCGTGGAACTCCACCTCGTATTCGTCAATGCTGACGATTCCTTCCACCACGCCAATAGGAATCTTGGCTTTGTCAAGCGTGCCGCCCTGCTCGATATGCAATTCCAGATAGCAACAAAGGGAATGCGGCACAATACGCGCCTCCGCGACCCGTGTCGGATCACCTCCAATCTTTCGCAGGCCATCTTCCATCCGAATGCCGTTGTAGACCCGATCGAGAACCCTCTGGTCCAGCCCGCCGGCCGCCGCGGGACTGCCGACCAGATTCTCCTCGTTCGACCAGATGACCATTTCCAACGGATGGCTGGTCGTCACATGACGTTCTTCGAGAGTCTGCATCAACTCGATGGCCGACATCGAGCCCACGTCGCCGTCAAAATTGCCTCCGTTCGGTACGGAATCGATGTGCGAACCAAAAAGAATGCGTGGTAGGGACGGATCCATCCCGGCACGCGCCCCAAAAATGTTTCCGGCAGGATCGATACGCGGCTTGAGTCCAGCGTCACGCATCGCATTCATCGCGTAGTTCCGGCCGGCCAGATCGGCGTCGGAATAGGCAACACGGCTTACGCCATCGGCAAAGGTCCCCGACGCAGGCCGACCGTAAGCACTTAAATCCTCGAGCCGACGCTCGAGGCGCGCGGCGTTGACGCGCAGGCCGGAGGGCCCTTCGTCGCCTGTGCCCAGCCGGGCCAGGGCGGGTCCAGCAAACGCCGTGGCCATGCCATACAGTAATTGTCGACGGTTCATGAGCATTGGCTGCGAGATGAATCTCCCGCGCCGCGATTGTAGTCGAATCTTGCTCGGCAGGTAAGCGGATGCTCTGGTTTGTCTGCGGGGCTGCGCCTCAGGCAGCCATGCGGGCGCCTAGCGCACGCCGTTTTTGGGGTCCCAGGAGCCTTGCTCCTTGCGAACGTAGATGATCTGGCCGATGTGATAGGCGTTGTGAGTGCTGATGTGCGTAAACACCTGGGCGGACTCTTTCAATTTTGCCTCGTCTGCGGTTTCCACCCATTTTTCGAGCTCCTTCATGACGTCGTCGAGCTGCTGCACGGTTTCGTTCCATTTCTTGGTATCAAACTGGTCAAAGGTTTCGTCGTTATTGCCGCTGAATTTCTCGGGCTTTTCGCCTTTGAGAGCCCGGAGATTCCGGCGATTCCAGAACACCAGATGGTACGCCAACTGTCCGACCGAGTGATTGCCCTTACCGTCGGTCCAGCTGGCCTGTTCGGCCGTCAAGCCTTTCACCGCAATATTCGCCGGTACAAACCACTCTTCGGCGCCGTGTGTTGACTGCAGTTCCGCTAGCAAAACCTCTCTGAGCGTGGTTGGTTTCTTGTTCTGTGCAGAAGCGGGAATGGCTAGCAGCAAAAGCAAGAAAATCGGTACACGTTTGATCATTCGAGGATTCCTCCGTAGCCTTTAGACGGACCAAGCGATCGTCTGTTTCCGGCAAAATGTGCCGCCAGCCTTCACCGGGCCGCATAGTTTTTCCGGAGCACTACCACCAGCGCCGCGGCCACCAGCATGGAAACCCCGGCAAAGGCCAGGCCGCCATACAGCGTGCCGGTCTTTTGAGTGATGAACCCGACCATCGACGGTCCGAAAAACCCGCCCAGGTTTCCCACCGAATTGATGATGGCGATCCCGCTGGCGGCCGAGAATCCCGACAAAAACTCGCTGGGCATGGCCCAGAAGGGGCTCAGCGAGCTGCAGTAGCCGATCGCCAGAAGGCACAGCAACGCAATGGTGACAAACGGAGAATGCATCGTGGTCAGCGACAAAAACCCGATCCCTCCCACCAGCAAAGAAATCGCCGCGTGATATCGGCGCTCCAGCCGGCGGTCCGAACTGCGCCCAACCAAAATCATCCCTCCAAGGGCCGCCAGGTACGGGATCATCACCAAGTAGCCGACCAAACTGTAGGAGTATTCGCTCGACAGGGACTCAACAACCTTGGGCGCGTAGAAACTTAGGGTGTAGCTCCCAATCATCATACCGAAGTAGATGACCGCCAGGTGCCATACGCGAAAGTTGGTTATTCCCGCCATCGCCGTGGGTCGCCCCGATTTCCCTTGCTCCTCTCGCTCTAGCTCGCTTTGCAGCCACAGCTTTTCCTCTGCGGTTAGGAATCCCGCTTCGCTCGGGCGATTGGGTAACACGAGATAGGTAAGGAATCCCAGAGCGATGGCTGGCAGCCCCTCGAGGATAAAAAGCCACCTCCAGCTTCCCAATCCTAGCCAATGTACATGAGTCAAGATGAAGCCGGAGATCGGCGCTCCCAGGATGCTGTTGACGGCAAAGCCGGTGAGAAACAAAGAAAGAACACGCGCCTGTTCCCGCTGCCGAAACCAATACGTCAGATACAGGACAATCCCCGGAAAATAGCCCGCTTCGGCAAATCCAAGCAGGACGCGTGCCGCGTACAACTGATGGACGCTCCCGACCAGACCGGTCAGCGACGCAACCAATCCCCAGCTCAGAAGAATTCGCGCAATCCACATGCGTGCCCCAACCTTGTGCAGCATCAAATTGCTGGGAACTTCGAAAAGGAAATATCCGATGAAGAAGATTCCGGCGGCGATTCCATATTGCTGGCTGCTCAGGCCCAGGTCCTGGTTCATGGTCAATTGCGCAAAACCAATATTCACGCGGTCGATCATGGCGACGACGTAGAGCAGGAACAGGTAGGGGATCAGCCGAATCTGAAGCTTCCGAATCGTTTTGTGCCCGATGGAGTTCTCGATGACGCTACCCGGCAGGCGGCCCGCGATCGTGTGTTCTGTGTTCGGCAAAAGACTCCATCCATGAGTGTCGCCAACCGCGGGCGCTGGAGACGTTGATGTGCTGGCTGTAGTTTCGAAAGACTCTATGCCCCGAAACGGCACCGGTCAAGAAACTCGTGCCGCGTGGCTTGCAAAAGAATCGTCGATTTGTCGCCGCGGGTAATGACTATTTTTTGCGTCTGGTCTATTCTTTGCCCATGCCTTGCCACTCGTGGAGTACTTTCTTCTCTCGCTTCCGTCCCATCGCGCGGCCCCCGAACGGCGCTTTTCCCCGCATGTTTGCCGGCGCCTTTTTCCTCCCTTTGACATTCGCCTCGGGCCCGCTCGGCTCTCCCCGCGACAATTCCGAAATCCTCGGCACCTGGGAGGGCGAATCCAAGTGCACCGTGCCCGATTCCCCCTGTCACGACGAGCACGTCATCTACGAAATTGCCGCCGACAAAGGCGCCTCCGGCGGTTTGAAAATGGATGGCTATAAAGTCGTGAATGGCGAGCGCGTGTTCATGGGAATGCTTCGCTGCGAATATCAGGCGGCCAAGAAAGTACTTAGCTGCACCTCGCGCGGCAAGGATTCCGACGACTGGGAGTACACCCTTTCGGGCGATACCCTCGAGGGGACCCTCACGATCAACGGCAAAACTCTCTTTCGCAAAATCACAACCAAGAAAGCAACGGTGTCCCCTCGCTAGATAAACGGACCGCGCAAAATTACCGGAGCAAAGCGATTTCCCGGATTTGCCTTGCTGACCGCGGGATATATGGAGCATCAAATATGAAGACGGACGACTGAAAAATAAAAATGAACCAACTCACCTTCAATCTCCAGCCCACGCGTCAGATCCTTACCGTCAGCGAACTCACCTCTCGCATCCGCGACCTGCTGGCCCGAAATTTCACGGACATTTTCGTCCAAGGTGAAATCTCCAACTGCCGCGAAGCCCAGTCCGGCCACATCTACTTCACCTTGAAGGACGATCGCGCCCAGGTCCGCTGTGTGTTCTTCAAACAACAGCAGCGCGGCATCAAGTTCCGCCCGGAAGACGGCCTGCAAGTCACCGTGCGCGGCACCGTCAGCGTGTACGAGCAGCGCGGCGAATATCAGATGTACGTCGAGAAAATCGAGCCCGTCGGCCTGGGCGCTTTGCAGCTGGCCTTCGAGCAATTGAAAAAGCGGCTTGAAGCCGAGGGCCTGTTCGATCCCGCGGGTAAGAAGCCGCTACCCCTTCTCCCCACCCGCATCGGGCTCATCACCTCGCCGCGCGGGGCGGCCGTGCGCGACGTCGTGCGCATCCTCACACGCCGCTTCCCCAATGTCCATCTCACGGTTTTCCCCGTGCGCGTGCAGGGCGAAGGCGCGGCCGCGGAAATCGTCAAGGCGGTCACGTTTTTCAATGCCAAGAAGCTCGTGGACGTTCTTATTCTCGCGCGCGGCGGCGGCTCGCTCGAAGATTTGTGGGCCTTCAATGAAGAAATTGTCGCCCGGGCCATTGCCGATTCGGAAATTCCCACCATCTCGGGCATTGGCCATGAAACCGATTTCACCATTACGGATTTCGTGGCCGATGTGCGCGCTTCCACGCCTTCGGCCGCCGCCGAACTCGTGGTGCAGACACGGCGCGAATTCGATAAACACATTGTCGAGTTGCGCGGCGCCCTTGCCGAACAGATGCGCTACCGTATTCTGGTTCTCAGCCGCCGCATCCACGAACTCGGTACGCGTCCTGGTTTCCGCCGCCCGCTCGATCTGCTTCGCCAGCAACGCCAGCGCGCCGATGAAATGACCGCGCGCCTCGCCCTCGGCCTCCGCTCTCGCCTTGAGCAATCGCGCAAGCGGTTCACGGTCGCGCACCTCGGCATTGTCTCTTTTGATTTTCGTGCGAAGATAGCCGCGTTTCGCTTGCGACTCGAACGACACGCTGCCGATCTCGCCATTCGCGCGGAACGCTTGCTGCGGTCCGGGCGCGAGCGCCTCGCACGCCTTGCCTTGCAGCTCGACGAGCGAAGCCCGCTGAAAGTGCTGGAACGCGGTTACGCCATCGCCACCGACGCCTCCGGTACAGTCCTCCGCGACGCCGCCCAAGTCCAAATCGGCGATTCCCTCTCGCTGCAACTCCACCGGGGCCGCCTCTCGACCGAAGTGCGCAAGAAGGAATAGGCCCAAAGCCCGGACTTGTCTCAATTGTCGCCGTAAAAGCGCGTCTTTGGCGCGGGCTTCGGACCTGGCTGCATGTAGGGAGCCGCCTTCTCCGGGGTCAGCCAGCGCGTCCAGAAGGTGTCCGAGAGCTGATCCAGATATTTTTTCCCTTGCGGATCCTGGCTGAGGATACGGATCAGCACTTGCAGCGTATCGCTGCTGCGGCGCAACGCGTCCAGGCTGAGGCGGTAGCCTTCGATGAACGTCGCGCTGCGGTAGCGTATTCCGGTTTCGCCGTCGTGCAGCACGCCCGGGGCGGTCGCGGCGCCGTTGGCCTGCTGCCAGTTCTGAAACCCAAGCTGGAAGTCGAAAGGCGGCGGCAGGTAAAACGGCTGGTACGCTCCTTTTAGAAATTTTTCCACCGCTCGCCTGGCGGCTTCCTCAATTCGCCTGGTGGCCTCGGTGGATGGCAGTGGCTCCGCCAGCGCACGGCTCTTCGCCGTTTTCACCACCGCGTACTCGAGCGCGGGAAAATCCGCCTTCAACTGTTCGCCGAGAACGTTGTCGCCCGAAACCATAATCACCGGGACGCCCCAGCGCGCCGCAGACAGCGCGACGATATGCGTTTCCGTGAACTCCACGCCGTTAATGCGGTAGCTGATCCGGTCCGTCACGGTGTGCGCTTCATAGCCGTCGGTGTTCGCGCGGGCATGCATTCCGATGCAGACGATGGCGTCCACGGAGCCATCGATGCCCGTGTCGTAAGGATCGAAATCCCGGTCGCGAAAATCAAACTGGGCGTGCGGGTCCATCTTGTCCACAAGCAGGTCTGGCTCTTTCACGTTGCCGGAGCCATGGCCGTCTTGAATCCAAATCGGGCCCGCGCCACCTGCGGCGAGGCCGCGGATGGCCGCATTCACGTCGGAAGTCAGGAATTCTCGCCCGCGAGCATAATCCTCGGGCCGTTCTACCCAGGTCATTTCGTAGTGGCTTACGCCAGAAACGCCTTCCATGTCGTAAATTAGCAGGATTTTGGGATGGTTCGTCGCTGCTTGCGAGATGAGAATCCCGCTGAAGCAAAGAAATGCAAAGAAAAGGATGCGGCACAATCGCATGGCTAGCCTCCCGGGAAACACGCCGCGCGACGCTATCGGTTTGAAGTTGCCGTGTCAAGGGCGTGGAGAAATAGTTGGGGTGCGCACTGGTCTGGCGAGAGCGGATGGCAATCGAAATAATTCAGCAGCCAGAACTTTGGACCGACAACTTAGGACTTAGACTATTCTTCATCAGAGGAAACTTTCAGCACTGCGAGAAAGGCTTCCTGCGGAATATCCACTTGGCCAACGCGCTTCATGCGGCGTTTGCCCTCTTTCTGCTTTTCGAGGAGCTTGCGTTTGCGCGTGATGTCGCCGCCGTAGCATTTGGCCAGCACGTTTTTGCGGATCGCTGCCACCGTTTCGCGCGCAATGATGCGGCTGCCAATGGCCGCCTGAATCGGGACCTCGAACAGTTGCCGCGGAATCAGCTTCCGAAGCCGCGACACCAGTTCGCGTCCTCGCTCGTACGCAAAATCACGGTGCACGATCAGCGCCAGCGCATCCACGGGCTCGCCACCAACCAGCACGTCGAGCTTCACCAGGTCCGATTCCTGATACCCGGCGAGCTGGTAGTCGAGCGAAGCGTAGCCGCGTGAAACGCTCTTCAAGCGATCGTAGAAGTCCAGCACGATTTCGTTGAGTGGCAATTCGTACGTGAGCATCACCCGTGTCGGCGAGAGATATTCGAAATTTTTCTGCGTGCCACGCTTCTCTTGGCAAAGCTGCAGCAGGCCGCCAACCGATTCGTCGTTGGTGATGATCATCGCTTTGATGATCGGCTCTTCGATCTTTTGAATGTCGCTCGGATTCGGAAATTTCGCGGGGCTGTCGACTTCCATCACTTCGCCGGTCACCCGCGTGATGCGGTAGCGAACGCTCGGCGCTGTGGTAATCAGGTTGAGTCCGAACTCGCGCTCCAATCGCTCCTGCACGATTTCCATGTGCAGCAGCCCAAGGAAGCCGCAGCGGAAGCCGAACCCGAGGGCCACGGAGTTTTCCGGCTCGTAGAAAAAGGCCGCGTCGTTCAACTGCAACTTTCCGAGCGCGTCGCGCAGCGGTTCATAGTCATCGGCGAGTACGGGAAAAAGTCCTGCGAACACCATCGGCTTGATGGCCTCGAAACCGGGAAGCGCGGGAGCAGGGCGGTCAACTTCGATCACCGTGTCTCCCATGCGCGCATCGGCCACGCGCTTGATGTTTGCGATGATAAAGCCAACGTCGCCCGCTTCGAGTTCGTCGAGCGCGACCGGTTTGGGGGTGAGCGTCCCGAGCTGTTCGACTTCGTAAGTTTGGTCGCCGGCGACCAGTTTGATTTTCATATGGTTCGCCACGCGGCCGGCTTTCACGCGCACGAGAATTACGGCGCCGCGGTAAATGTCGAACCAGGAATCGAAGATCAGCGCCTGCAACGGATTTCCCGCGCTCCCCTTTGGCGGCGGCACGCGCGCGACAATCGCCTCGAGAACGTCTTCGACGCCGAGCCCGCTCTTCGCACTGATCAGCAGGGCATCGTCCGCCGGGATCGCGAGCACGCTTTCGATCTGTTCTTTCACCTTATCGGGCTCGGCTGCGGGCAGATCTATTTTGTTGATCACCGGGATGATCGTGAGGTTGTGCCCCGCAGCCAGAAAGGTATTCGCAACAGTCTGCGCCTCCACGCCCTGCGAGGCGTCAACCACGAGCAGCGCACCTTCGCATGCGGAAAGCGCGCGCGAAACTTCGTAGGAAAAGTCCACGTGACCCGGCGTGTCGATCAAATTCAAGCGGTATGTATTTCCGTCCTTCGCTTTGTAATGCAGGCGGATGCTCTTTGCTTTGATGGTGATGCCGCGTTCGCGCTCCAGGTCCATGGAGTCCAGCACCTGTTCGTGCATCTCACGTTCGGAAAGCGCGCCGGTCATTTCGAGCAGGCGGTCGGCCAGCGTGGATTTGCCGTGGTCGATGTGCGCGATGATGCAGAAATTCCGTATGAATCTTGGATCCATGTAACTTGATTATCGCCCAGCTTTGGGATTGCTCTTAACTTTTTCAGTCACCGGCAGGAGCCGTTTCTCTTGAGGACCATCCGCCACGCGCAAGCTTGCCTGCCGCAGCTTGCCCGCTGCCAGAGGGCAGGCAAAAACCGTGCCGAGTAACACTCAGTTTGCCACAATTCGCGCTTCCGCGCAGCCGCCGAGCACCTTTAGGGGGCGACACAGGATGCGCGTCCGGAAACGAAACGGAGGTTTTCGCTAAGGCCAAGAGCGGAAACGCATTGCTTGAGAGAGGCGCAGCGGCAATGGAGGAGATTCTCGAGAAGGACTTTCAGGCGGAGAGAGCGGGCGATGCTGTCTCGAACCTCGGAGAGCTTCTTGGTGGCGAGTTTTCTCCAGCGCGGGCCGACCGGAGCATTATCCCGGAGGCCGCCGAGGAAAAGCTTGATTTCGGTAAGAGAGAAACCCATCTCGCTGGCAAAGCGAATCAGCAGGACGCGGTCGACAGCGTCGGGGGAGTAACGACGCTGGCCGCCGACACGGTGGGGAGGGGCGAGCAGACCAAGCCTTTCATAGTAGCGGATGGCCGAAGCTCGGAGACCGGCGCGGTGAGCAAGTTGGCCGATTTTCATGAAACCTCCCCTGCGCCGCGACAGTACCCCCGTCTGGTCCTAAAACTTCAGCGAAGAGAGATTCTTCGACGGCGCTAAGCCGATCCCTTCGCACGATCAGGCCGTCGACCGGCGTCTAGGGACTGTAAGCGGGCACTCGCCAACAACCAACCGGCCCGTAACAACAGGTCCTTGACTTAAAGCTGACTTTAGCTTTTAGCATCTCTCGATGGGACGTGGCAAATCCTATTTTGGAGGAACGCCATGAAGCGGAAGACCGAGTATTTTGGAGTAGCGATAACGGCCCTGACTCTGTTCGCCGAGAGCCTAGGAGCCGCGGGCCTCACAAGTCGGTCCACACAGGAGTCAGGAAAGCCGGGCGGGCAAGTGATCGCCAGGCAGAGTAAGTTTTATTGCAACATCAAGGCGTTGACGCCGGAAGAGCGAGCCCACCACAAACAGCTGGGCGACAAACTGACGGCAGCGCGCAAGGCCCTTGTCGAGACGGACAAAGGGTACGAATTCCAGTTCATCCCGCAGGACGTCACGATTGCGGAATTGGCAGACTGGGTGGTGACGGAAAGCAAGTGCTGCCCGTTTTTTGACTTCCATATTGATTTGGAGAACGAAGGCAAGCGCATTTGCTTGCGATTGACGGGAGAAGAAGGAATCAAGCAGTTCATGCGGGCGGAGTTCGCGTTGCAGTAGGCGAATGGCTTTGAACCATTCAAGAGCCAGCCTTCCGTTGGTTAGGGGGCTGGCTCCATTCGAGCGTCCGTGAATCATTTCCGATCGCCGGGCGACTTGGAGGCAAATTCCTTGGGAAGAGGATTGTCGTCGCGCTCCTGGTCCCACAAGACGCTGACAATCCACCAACGGCTGCCATCGTAAAGCAGCTGAATGCTGTTGACGCCGCGAGCAAAGGGCGCTTCGCTGGGAGCATGGCGCGATTCATAGCTGCTGAAAACCTGGGCGACGTTTCCGAAAGTCTCGACGCGATTCACGATGGGACTCTCATAAAAAGCGTGTTGCGCGAAGTAACTTCTGGCCCCCTTGGCGTAATCTTCGACGCTCATGGGACGGACGCGAGAGGATCCATCCGGGTTCTTGGTGGCGGAAGTGAGGCGTCCTTGAGGCAAGAACAAAGAGCGGAAGCGATCCCAGTCGCGTTCGCCGGCGGGGCCGGAAATCACGCCATAGAGCGCCGCAAGAATACTGTCGATGGACTTCACGTCGTCGGTGCGTGGAGCCGGTACGCTCGCCGAGGGATTGGGCGCTGCCGGTGGCGGCGCTTGTTGCTGCGCTGGCGGCTTTCCCGAGGGAGATTGCGCCGCGGCAGGAAAGCCACAGAAGAGAATGGCCGGCAAGGCCAAAAGAGCGCTTCTCATGAGAGTCCTCCTTTGCGGCAAAGAACCGCGGAACGCCGATTATTCCGCAGGGAAACTATATACCAGGGAGTGCTGTGAAACCGCGTCAAAGCTAAAAGAAAAGCGGCAATGGGTGCCCATCGGGCCGGGTAGACTTGCCAAACTGCAAACCGTCGTCAACTAGCGGCGCAAGTGGGAGAAGAGCCAGACAAGGAGAGAAAGAGCGACGCTCAGAAGAAGGCAGGTGACGATGGGAAGGTAAAACGTAGTGTGTTCGCCGCGATGAACGATGTCGCCGGGAAGTTTTCCCAAGCGGAAGGGGAGCTTGTTGCCGAAGTACAGAAACGCACCGACCAGGATAAGAAGTGCTCCAAAGGAAAGCAGCGTGCGGCCGAGATCGCGGAAGGGCTCCATGAAGCAATTTTACCCGAAGCGGCAAACAAATCCTCGGGCAAACCATGGCCATTAGACCGTAAATCGGTTCTCGGTCACCCGGGCGGCGCATCCCGATTTCGCGTCTCGGAACAGCGGGTCTTGCCTGGAGGTATGCGCCGAATCAGATCAGCTCCATGGAGGAAAAGAAGTAGCTGATTTCGAAGGCTGCGGTTTCCGGGGCGTCGGAGCCGTGTGTGCAGTTCATCTGAATACTGGTGCCGAGGTCCCGGCGAATGGTGTCGGGAGCGGCCTTCTGCGGGTCGGTGGCGCCCATGGTTTCGCGCCACTTGGAGATAGCGCCATCGGCTTCAAGGACCATAGCGAAGATTTTGCCGGAACTCATGAAATCAGTGAGTTCGCCGAAGAAGGGTCGTTCGCGATGAACCGCGTAGAATCCACCAGCCTCCTCCTTGGTGAGCCGCATGGATTTGATGGCCACAATTTTGAAGCCGGCCTTATGAATGCGACAAAGAATCTCACCCTGCAGACTGCGACCCACAGCATCCGGCTTGATGATTGCGAAAGTACGCTCAAGAGCCACGAAGCATTCCTCCGAACTGCGCAGAATGAAGTTACCGGACTCGTGCCCGGCCTCTGTAAAACCAAAAAAAACCAAAGGGCCGTACTACGGGACTTGCCTGGCCACACGGGCGGAAGCCCCTGCCAGCAAACCTATTTCAGGGCCGCAGCAAGCGACGAGCCGAGGTCCGCGGGAGTCTCGACACAGCGGATGCCGGCGGCGCTCATGGCCGCGTATTTATCTTTGGCCGTTCCTTGTCCGCCGCTGATAATCGCTCCAGCGTGGCCCATGCGACGACCCGGCGGGGCAGTCTGGCCGGCAATGAAGCCGACGACGGGAATCTTCACGTTGGCTTTGATCCATTCCGCTGCTCTTTCTTCGGCATTACCGCCAATCTCGCCGATGAGGATGATGGCCTGGGTGTCGGGATCCTCGTTGAAAAGCCTGATGGCCTCGAGGAAAGCGGTGCCGATGATGGGGTCGCCACCGATTCCGATGCAGGTGGACTGGCCGATGCCAAGGCGGGTCAGTTGATCGACCGCCTCGTAGGTCAATGTGCCGCTGCGGCTGACAACGCCCACATTCCCCTGTTTATGAATGCGGCCGGGCATGATGCCGATCTTGCATTTGCCGGGGGAAATAATGCCTGGACAGTTCGGGCCGATGAGGCGCGTTTTCTTGAAATCCACGACGGAGGCTACGCGGACCATGTCCATCACCGGAATGCCTTCCGTGATGCAAACCACCAGGGCAATGCCGGCGTCGGCCGCTTCCAGGATGGCATCGGCAGCGTAAGCGGGCGGAACAAAAATAACTGAGGCATTTGCGCCGGTGGCTTTGGCGGCCTCCGCGACGGTGTTGAAGACGGGACGCTCCAGATGCTTCGTGCCGCCTTTGCCGGGTGTGACGCCCCCGACAACGTTTGTTCCGTACTCGATCATTTGTTGCGCGTGGAATGTACCCTCGCGGCCGGTGAAACCTTGCACGAGCAAGCGCGTCTTTTCATTCACCAGCACGCTCATCGGCCGCCCCCAGCCAGCTTCACGACCTTTTGTGCTCCGTCTTTCATGTCGTTGGCGATGGTAAAATTCAAGCCGCTATCGCGTAGGATTTGCTGGCCCACTTCCACGTTGGTGCCTTCCATGCGCACCACCACGGGAACTTTCAATTGCAAATCTTTTGCCGCCGCCACAACGCCCGTAGCGAGAACATCGCAGCGAAGGATTCCGCCAAAAATATTGATGAACACGGCCGTCACGGCGGGATCGTTCATCAGAATGCGGAAGGCATTCTTCACCTGGTCGGAAGATGCGCCGCCGCCGACGTCGAGGAAGTTGGCCGGGGAGCCGCCGGCGTATTTGATAATGTCCATGGTGGCCATGGCTAGGCCCGCGCCGTTTACCATACAAGCCACGCTGCCGTCGAGCTTGATGTAGTTCAGGCCGTACTTGGAGGCCTCGACTTCCAAGGGATCTTCTTCATCGAGATCGCGCAACTCGCGGAGCTCTTTGTGGCGGAATAAGGCGTTGTCGTCAAAAGTCATCTTAGCGTCAAGGGCCATCAACTTGCCGTCGCCGGTGAGAACGCAGGGATTGATTTCAAGCAGCGAAGCGTCCGTGTCGGTGAAGGCGCGATAGAGGGCTTGCAGGAAGGGCGTAGCATAATTGACGACTTCGAGGGGTAAGCCGAGTCCAAAAGCGATCTTGCGGGCCTGATAGGGTTCGAAGCCCACCGCAGGATGGATGGTCTCGCGCAAGATCGCGGAGGGATCTTTCCCGGCGACTTCTTCGATTTCCATGCCGCCCGCCGCGCTGGCCATGAAAACGACGCGTCCCGCGGCGCGGTCTACCAGCAGACCCAGATAAAGTTCGCGCTTGATGTCCAGCCCTTCTTCGATCAGCAGACGCTTGACGATGCGGCCGGCGGGCCCGGTTTGCGGAGTAACCAGCCTCATGCCGAGAATGTGGCCGGCAATCTCGGCGGCTTCCTCGGCCGAACGCGCCAGCTTGACGCCGCCGCCTTTGCCCCGGCCGCCCGCGTGTATCTGCGCCTTGACAACACAAATGTTGGATTTCAGGCGCTGCGCGGCTTGCAGTGCTTCTTCCTTGGTGAAAGCGACTTCGCCGCGGGGAGTGGTGACGCCATAACGCGCGAGTATTGCCTTGGCCTGGTACTCGTGGATTTTCATGAGGGTTTCTGTGCTTCCGTTCAGGCTTGAAACAGTCAGCCAGTGTTAGAATTTGAGGCTGTCGAAACATCAAAGTGTACTCGGAACGGAAAAAGGGAGCAAGGACACGCCACAACGCCGTAGCAAGTCGGTGCCTTATTTCGCAAATGGCTGGTCATGCGAAATACGATGAAAATGAAGCGCAAATGCGGATGGCTCGAGATGTTTAGCGGCGGCGGGAGTGTCGTCGCATGAGCCGGCTTCTGATCGAAGGGTTAGAGGCCGGTGCCACTCTCACGCGCGGTGCCGCCGAAGCCTTGATGGAGGAACTGCTCTCAGGACGCATTGGGACGCCCGAGATCGTGCGGTTGTTGACAGCGCTGAACCGCAGGCCCGTCGAAGCGCAGGAACTCGCAGGCTTTGCCCGGGTGATGAGGCGCCACGCCACGCGCGTGTTTGTGGACGGCGAGGCGCGTCCCGCGAACATGGTGGATACCTGCGGGACTGGGGGCGACGCTTCCGGAACATTCAACATTTCGACGGCGGCGGCGATTGTTGCCGCGGCCGCGGGAGCACGCGTCGCCAAGCACGGGAACCGCGCGGCAAGTTCGCACAGCGGATCGGCGGACGTGCTGGAAGCGCTGGGTGTGCGGATTGATCTGCCATTCGAACGCTACGGGCACGCCATCCGGGAGATCGGAATCGGGTTTTTATTTGCGCAAGCGGCGCACACCGCGACGCGGCACGCCGCTCCAGCACGGAAACAGGTTGGCGTACGCACGGTGTTTAATCTGCTCGGACCGCTGACCAATCCCGCGGGCGCACAGGCGCAAGTGCTGGGAGTTTTTTCCCTGGAGGTAATGGACCTAGTAGCCGCAACGCTGGCGGAGCTCGGTACCGAGCATGCGTTCGTGGTGCATGGCGCAGGGGGATTGGATGAAATCTCGCTGGCGGGAGAGACCATGGTCGCGGAAGTGCGCGATGGCAAAGCGCAAAAATTCAACGTGACCCCGGAAGAGTTTGGGGTCAAGCGCGCACCAATCGAAGCTATTCGCGGCGGAACAGCGAAAGAAAATGCGGCAATGATCTCTAGAATCCTGGAAGGGGAGGCGGGAGCTCCGCGTGACATTGTCGTGATCAACGCGGCCGCGGCCCTGGTAGCAACGGGTATCTCCGAGAATTTTCGCGATGCGGCGGATACCGCGCGATTGGCGATCGATTCCGGAAAGGCTTGCAAGACGCTCGAAAGCCTCAAAGCGTTCACCCGTCGAGCGTAATCACGGAAACCGTGGGGGGCAAATAAGTTGAAGAAGATCGTAGGCGCAATGGCGGTCCTTGTTTTGCCGTGCCTGGCGTGCGGCCAGAAAGCGGCACCACCGACACCGGCACAGGTCGTGCAGGCGGTGCACGAATATCGAATGGAGAACGAGAGCCGCATCGTTCGTGAGCTCTGCGAATTCCTGGCGATCCCCAATATCGCGAGTGACACCCCAAACATCCAGAAAAACGCCGCACATCTTGTGGAGATGCTGGAGGCGCGCGGAATTGAAACGCACCTGCTGCCGATTACCGGACGCGGACCAGTGGTATTCGGAAAACTGATTTCGCCCGAAGCCAGACGCACGGTCATTTTCTATGCGCATTACGACGGGCAGCCCGTCGATCGCGCGGCATGGACCGACGGCGCACCGTTCGAGCCGGTGCTGCGCAGCGAGGCGATTGAGTCGGGCGGAAAACGAATCCCTTTTCCCGCCAACGGCGCCAGTGCTCGCGACGCTTACAACGACGATTGGCGGATTTATGCGCGGTCTGCTTCCGACGACAAGTCGCCTATCGTGGCGCTGCTGGCGGCCTTGGACGCGCTACGGGCCAAGGAAATTCCCCTGGCGGTGAATTTAAAGGTGATTCTGGAGGGCGAGGAAGAGGCGGGTTCGCCAAACCTGCAAAAGACCCTCGAACTGCACAAGAATCTGTTGGGTGCGGACCTCCTCATCACTGCCGATGGGCCCGTGCATCAGAGCGGGCGGCCGCTGGTTTTCTTTGGGAACCGGGGCGACATCGGAGTTGACATCACCGTCTATGGACCGGTGCGCGCGCTGCATAGCGGACACTACGGCAACTGGGCACCGAATCCGGCAATGGCATTGTCGCGCCTGCTGGCCTCGATGAAAGATGAAGACGGGCGCGTGCTGATCGCCGGCTATTACGACGATGTCACACCGCTCGGCGAGGTGGAAAAAAAAGCGCTTGCGGCCATGCCGGATAACGATGCGGACTTGGAGCGCGAGTTGGGCATCGCGAAGCCGGAAGGCAGCGGGAAAAAGCTGGTAGAGCTGATCATGGAGCCGTCGCTGAATGTACGAGGATTGCGCAGCGCCTACGTGGCCGGGCAGGCTCAGAATGTGGTTCCCGAGCTGGCCGAGGCTTCACTGGATGCGCGATTGGTGCGAGGAGAGGATCCCCAGAAGAAATTCGATCAGATTGCAGGGTTTGTTCGCAGGCAAGGCTATTACGTGATTGACCACGAGCCGACGATGGAGGAGCGGCGCACGCATACGCGCATCGCCAAGGTGCTTTATGAAGGCGGGTACCGCGCCTCGCGGACGGCCATGGATTTGCCGGTGTCACAAGCACTGGTGAAGGTCGTCGAGGACGCCACCGGTGGGTCAGCGGTGATCGCGCCGGCGCTCGGCGGGAGCGTGCCGATGTACATCTTTGAGGATTTCGGGTTGCCATGGATTGGCGTGCCCATCGTGAACTACGACAATCACCAGCACAGTTCCGACGAGAATCTGCGACTTGGACATTTCTGGCGTGGGATGGAGATTTACGGGACGATTTTGGCGGATTTGAATTGGTGAGGATACCGCGCTCTTCGTTAAGCCCGGCCGGGAGCGCGGCATCCCGCGCCCTACAAAGACAGGAAGTTCGAGAGGAGCTGCCTCCCGGCGTCGGTGAGGACGGATTCGGGGTGGAACTGCACGCCTTCGATTTTGTAGCGGCGGTGACGGAGGCCCATGATGATGCCGTCATCGGTTTCCGCGGTGATGGAAAGCTCGCGCGGCAATGACTTCCTTTCGACAATGAGCGAGTGATAGCGGGTGGCGGTGAGCGGGTCGGGCAGCTTGCGGAAAATGGTTTTGCCGTCATGATGGATCTGGCTCGTTTTGCCGTGGAAAAGTTTCGGAGCGCGGACGATTTTTCCGCCAAAGGCTGCGCCAATGGCCTGGTGCCCGAGGCAAACGCCGAGGATTGGGAATTTTCCTTGAAGCCGCTCGATCAGTTCGACGGAAATGCCCGCTTCGCGCGGCGTGCAAGGCCCGGGCGAAATGACAATGCGCTCCGGCTTGCGGCGGGCGATTTCTTCGACGCTGATTTTGTCGTTGCGATGGACCTCTACGTTCGAACCGAGCTCACCCAGATACTGCGCCAGGTTGTAAGTAAACGAATCGTAGTTGTCCAGTAGCAGAATCATCGCGACTTCCCTGCCCGGTTTACCCCCGTGGCTGCTTCCAGCGCCGTCAGCAAAGCCTTGGATTTATTCACGCTCTCCTGATACTCGCCCTCCGGCGTGGAATCGGCCACTATACCGCCGCCCGCCTGGACGTAAGCAACGCCGTTTTTGACGACCATGGTGCGAAGCGCGATGCAGGAATCGAGATTGCCCGCGAAGTCGAGATAGAGAATGCCCCCGGCGTAAATGCCGCGGCGGGTGCGCTCGAGTTCTTCAATAACTTCCATGGCGCGCACTTTGGGGGCGCCGGAAACCGTTCCCGCCGGGAAGCAAGCCATCAAGGCGTCGAAGCAGTCCACGTCTTCGCGCAAGCGGCCACGCAGGCTCGAAACGATGTGCATAACGTGCGAGTAACGTTCGACAGTAAGTAGCTTCTCCACTTTTACCGTGCCGTACTCGCAGACGCGGCCGAGATCGTTGCGGCCGAGATCGACGAGCATGATGTGCTCGGCACGCTCTTTTTCGCTCGCGAGCATTTCGCGTTCGAGTCGCTGGTCTTCGGCCTCGTCCTTGCCGCGCCGCCGCGTGCCGGCGATGGGGCGATAGAAGACGTCGCGCCCCTGGACCTTCACGAGCATCTCCGGGGAGCTGCCCACGACGGCAACGTCGTTGAGCTGAAGATGGAACAGATA
>Ga0126371_10000808_pt1 | contig 26253 bp, 16 predicted proteins | sample PanSoiMetaPlot_4_FD_110145 | JGI IMG/M metagenome (GOLD analysis project Ga0126371, IMG submission 110145) | Tropical forest soil microbial communities from Panama - MetaG Plot_4 | ecosystem: Environmental > Terrestrial > Soil > Tropical forest > Bulk soil | place: Panama | collected 2016-02-17 | reverse complement strand
CGCGTACCGATTCCTCCGACGCCATCAGAACAGCGCGTTCCACGGCATGGTCGAGCTCGCGTACATTACCCGGCCAGGGGTGCGCCAGCAGCGCTTTCACCGCGCCTTCGTCGAAGCCGGTGAAATGCTTGCGGTAGCGGCCGGTGTGCTGGCGGAGAAAATGCGTGGCCAAGGGCACAATGTCCTCGCGGCGGTCACGCAAGGGGGGCAGGCGGATCTCGATGGTGTTGAGGCGAAACAAGAGGTCCTGGCGAAAACGGCCTGCTTCGATTTCGGCGTGCAGGTCGGCGTTGGTCGCCGAAAAGACGCGCACGTCGACGCGCCGCGATTTCGACGAGCCGACCCGCTCGAAGTCGCCCGTCTCCAGTGCGCGGAGTAGCTTCGATTGGAGGTTCTGGGAGATATTCGAGATCTCGTCCAGGAAGAGCGTGCCACCGTCGGCCATTTCGAAGCGGCCGACGCGGTCGGCCTTGGCGTCCGTGAATGCTCCTTTCACGTGGCCGAACAGCTCGCTTTCGAATATGCCTTCGGCCAAGCCTCCTGTATTCACCGTCACGAGCGGCCGCGCGGCGCGCAACGACACCGAATGCAGCGTTTGCGCGACCAATCCTTTGCCCGTGCCGTTCTCGCCGGTGATCAGCACGTTGGCGTCCGACGGGCCGACGCGCGAAATCACATCGAGCACCGGCCGCATCGCTGCCGATTGCGCCACGAGCTGCGGAAACCGTTCGGCGCGCAAGGCCCGGTTCTCCGCTTCCAGGCGCTGGCCTTTGCGAAGCGCGCGGCCGAGTTCGATCTGCGTTTTGAGAATCGCGGAAACGCGCGCGTTGTCCCAGGGCTTCTGGATAAAATCGCGGGCGCCCCTCCGCATGGCTTCCACAGCCAGCTCCACCGAGCCCCAGGCGGTCATGACGACCACCGGCAAAGTGTTGTCCAGGTTCTGAATCCGCGTCAGCAGATCGAGGCCCTCTTGTCCCGACGTGGTGTCGCGCGTATAGTTGAGGTCCATCACCAGGGCGTCGAATTCGCGGCGCTCGACGGCATCGAGAACGGCGGCCGGCGACGTCACGGCCTCGGCCTGGTAGCCTTCTCCTTTAATCAGAAATTTGAGAGCCTCCAGCACGTCGGGCTGGTCGTCGGCAATCAGAATGGACGGAACGCGGGAATCGGCGGATTTCATTGCGAAGGGAATTAGTCTCCCAGGAGTTCGGCCGGCCGCAGCCCGTGGTGCGCCTTCCGCAGGGCGCGCCAGCGTTGCAGCAAAGCGGCCATATACGTGTACACCACGGGAGTGAGATAGAGCGTCATCAATTGCGAAAAGGCGAGGCCTCCAACTACCGCCATGCCGAGCGGCCGCCGCGCCTCTCCGCCAGAGCCCCAGCCCAAGGCGATCGGAATTCCGCCCAGCAGCGCGGCCATGGTCGTCATCATGATCGGCCGGAACCGGATCAGGCAACCTTCGTGAATCGCCTCCAGCGGCGACTTGCCTTCCTGCCGCTCGGCCTCCAGCGCGAAGTCGATTTGCATGATCGCGTTTTTCTTGACGATGCCAATCAGCAGAATCAATCCCACGAAGCTATAAATGCTCAGCTCGATCTTGAACAGCAGCAGGGTCAGGAGCGCGCCAAAGCCGGCGGCGGGCAACCCCGAGAGAATCGTCAGAGGATGAATGTAACTCTCATAGAGCACACCGAGCACAATGTACACCACCAGCACCGCGACCAACAGCAGCACGACCATGTTGCGCGTGGAATCCTGGAAGACTTTGGCGGAACCCTGAAACGTGCCGGTCACCCCGGCCGGCAGGTTTGCTTTCGCCGCTTCTTCAATGGCGTCCGTGGCCTGGCCGAGGGAATAGCCGCGCCGGAGTCCGAACGAGATCGTCACCGACGGCAGCTGGCCGGAGTGCGGAACACTGTTCGGCCCGGCATCCAGCTCCAGCCGCGCGATCGCTGCCAGCGGGACCAGCTGGCCTGAGTGATTCTTCAGATACAGCAATTTCAGCGAGTCTTCGAAGCGCTGATATTGCGGCAGAACCTCCAACAGAACACGATATTGGTTGTTGGCGCCGTAGATGGTCGAGACCAGCTCCGGACCAAACGCGCTGTACAGCATGCCCGCGATGTCGCTCCAGTCGACATCGAGCGCGGCGGCCCGGTCGCGGTCGACCGTGACGCGAATTTGCGGAGTGCGGATTTGCAAGTCGCTCGTCACATCGACGAGCTGGGGAAGCGCCGTAAGCGCTCGCTCCAATCCGGGCGCCGATTGATACAGTTCCTGCGTATCGGGCGCGTAGAGCGTGTAGTCATAGCTGGCAGTGGACCGGTACCCGCTGAAGCGGATCGGCTGCGGCACGGACATCGAGACGCGCACGCCCGGCAGGTTCGAGATCTTCGGCCGGATGCGGTTCATGATGTCCACCACGCCGGCCTGCCGTTGCCGCCGCGGCTTGAGATTGATGGTCAGGTTGCCGGTGTTGGCGGCGCCCGCATTCCCACCGGCTCGCGAGTAGAGCGTGACGACTTCTGGTTCGGTCGCGACGGCCTTCGCAATCCGGTCGGTGTACTCCAGCATCTGGTAAAACGAAGTGCCTTGCTGCGCCAGCAGGTTGATATTGAACTGGTCGTTGTCGGTATCGGGGAGGAAGCCCTTCGGAACGGCTACATACAGATACGCCGTGGCGCCCGCAACTACCAAGAACAGGACCAGCATCACCGGCCTGTGATGGAGCACCCAGCCGAGGCTCCGGCCGTACACACCGCGCATCCCGATAAATCCGCGCTCGGTAGCGCGATAGAACAAGCCCCGTGTTTCCGGCTTCGCTGCCCGAAGCAGCCGGCTGCAGAGCATCGGAGTGAGGCTGATCGAGACCAGCCCGGAAATCAGGATCGCCGCGCAAATGGTGATGGCAAATTCCCGGAAGAGGCGGCCGAGAATCCCCGACATAAAAAGAATCGGGATGAAGACGGCCGCGAGCGACAAGGTCATGGAGACAATCGTGAAACCGATTTCCTTCGAGCCACGATAGGCCGCTTCGACCGGCTTCTCGCCGCGCTCAATGTGCCGCGTAATATTCTCCAGCATCACGATGGCATCGTCGACCACGAATCCGATCGACAGAATTACCGCCATCATCGAGATGTTGTTCAGCGTGAATCCGAGAAGGTACATCACCGAGAAGGTGCCGAGGATCGAGAACGGCAGCGCCGTGGCGGGAATCAGGGTGGCGTAGAAACTGCGCAGGAACAGAAAAATCACGAGAACCACCAGGCCGATCGTGGCGGCCATCGTGAACTGGACGTCTTTGAACGCCTCGCGGATATTTTGCGACCGGTCGCCGCGGATAATCAGCTGCACGGCCGGCGGAATTTCCCTTTGGATCTCAGGAAGCAATCTCCGAATGGCGTCGATCACCTGAATCGTGTTGCCACCCGGCTGGCGCGCCACGCCCATCATGACAGCCGGCGTGCCCGAGTTGGCGAAACCCTCGCCGTAGAGCGCCGCGGACTGTTTATCGTCTTCGACGCTGTCGATCACGTGGGCTACTTCGTCCAGCCGCACCGGCGCGCCGTGGCGGTACGCCACAATCATCGGCCGGTATTCCATCGCGCGCTGCAACTGGCCGTTGGCTTCCACATTGAAGGCGGTGTGAGGACCGAAGAGGGTCCCGGTCGGGATGTTCACGTTCCAGTTCTGGACCGCGTCCTCGACTTCATTGATGCCGATACGGCGGGCCGCCAGCTTGTTCGGATCCACCTGGACCCGCACGGCATACTTCGCGGCGCCGAAGATCTGCACCTGGGCAACGCCCGGAATCATCGAGATTCGCGGCACGATGATCGTTTCGGCGTAGTTGTCCAGGTCGGACAGGCGCATGGTCGGCGATGCCACCGCCAGCGTGATGATGTGCTCATCACCCGGATTCTGTTTGCGGAACGTCGGCGGCGTCGGCATGCCGGGCGGCAGCAAGGGCGCGGCGGCGGCAATCGCGGTTTCGACATCTACCGAGGCGCCGTCGATATCCCGGCCCAGGTCGAATTGCAGGGTGATGCTGGTGGCGCCCATGGTGCTCGAGGAAATCATCGAGTCCACGCCGGCGATGGTGGTGAACTGCCGTTCCAGCACGGTCGCGACCGACGAAGCCATGGTGGCCGGGTTCGCGCCGGGAAGCGACGCCTGCACCTGAATGGTGGGAAAGTCGATCTGCGGCACGTCGCTGACCGACAACGCGCGGTAGGCGATAACCCCGAACATAGCGATCGCCAGCATCAGCAGGCTGGTCGCGATCGGTTTCCGAATAAAGGGCTCGGAAAAGTTCACCCGGCAGCGTCTCCGCGCTGCAATTATATCAATCGCGGGGACTTAGCGCGCGGAAGCCTTCGCGGTGGAATTCAGGATCTGTTCCAGCCGGTCCAGAACCTTCATCGCGGTAAAGCACTGTTCGACGCTGGCGTTGGGCTCGCGCTTTTCCTTGATGGCCGCGAAGAATTCGCGGTCCTGCAGCTCGATGCCATTCATTGATACGTCGACTTTGGACAGATCAATCTTGTTTTTGTCGCCATCCTCCAGATCATCGTAGTAGGCCACGTAAGTTCCGTTGTCGCCGATGTACCGGAAGAAGGTGCCGAGCGGCCCCTTGTTGTTGAAGGAAAGCGAGAGTGTGCAGATCGCACCCGACGGCACCTTCATCACGATGCCCAGATCCATGGCGATCTTCAGTTCCGGGTGCATGGGGCCTTGCACCGCGTAGCAATCCGAGACCAACTCCCCCGTCTGGTACTGGAACAGGTCGACCGTATGGCAGGCGTGATGCCACAGCAGGTGATCGGTCCAGCTTCGCGGCTTGCCGGCCGCATTCATATTGGTGCGCCGGAAGAAGTAAGTCTGCACATTCATCTGCTGGACCTTCAGCTGTCCGGCCTGGACCTTCTTGTGTACGTACTGGTGGCTGGGATTAAAGCGGCGTGTGTGCCCGCCCATGCAAACAACGCCCGTTTCTTTCTGAACTTTTACGAGTGTTTCGGAATCGGCCAGCGTGTCCGCGATTGGGATCTCGATATGCACGTGCTTGCCCGCGCGCATGCACTGCACGCCTTGCTTGGCGTGCATCTGCGTCGGGGTCGCAAGAATCATGGCTTCCAGGCCGGGCTGCCTTAGGCTCTCCGCGAGGTCGCCCGTATAATGCGGAATTTTGAACCGTTGAGCCACTTCCGCGGTCGCTGTCTGATTGCCGCCGGTCAGAGTAATGACCTCGATCCCTGGAATATTCTGCAGCGCTTCCAAATGCTTGATGCCGAACGCGCCTTGTCCCGCCACACCAACTTTCATGATTTCTCCCTGTGTTTACTGATGAACTTGATTTACCACGTTATCATCATTGGCAGCCTTGGCCTCGAGCTCGGCCACTGCTTGCAGAAACTCGCGATAATTCCGCGGCGGCTCGCCATTGAAATGTTTCTTGAGCCCCATCTGCGCGCTCCAATCCATACGCCGCGCCGTAGCTTCTGCCATGATCGGCTCGATTCCGAGCGATTCGAGGGTCTCGGCCACTTCTTCCATCTCCCGCGCCCGGCGTTCACCGTGCTCCACCACGCGGCCGATCATGTAATCGGCCATGGCTTTCCAGTCGATGCCGGGATAGCTTTCCGTGAGCGACGCAAACACTGGCTGCTCGGCCCCATAACGGCCGGCGCCGAGCACACACTCAGTAATCAGCGCCTCCATGCCCTTCACCATGATGCTGCGGAACATCTTGGTGGCGGCGGCCGTACCTACTTCCTGCGAGATGACTTCGATGCGCATGCCGTAGGGGTTCAGGCGCCCTGCAAACTCGGTGGCGGCTGGGCCTCCGGCCAGGATCGGCACTCTGTGGGCATAGGGTGGCACCGGCGCCATCATCGCGATCTCGACGAACCGCGCGCCGGAAGCGGTGATGGTCCGCGCGATCCCCTGCTTCACGGCGGGCGAGACGGAGTTCAGATCGGCGTAAAGGTGTCGCGCGGTCAGGTGCGGCGCATTCTGCCCCGCGGCCGTGGCCGCCTGGTCTGATGTCACAGTCGAGAGAATCCACTCCGCGGCCCGCGCCAGCTCCGCGTTGGATTCGAGCAGCGATGTGCCCGTCTCCGCCGCCCGCTCCCGGATCTTTTCTCCGCGGCCCGGAGTTTGCGTGTGGATGTCGTACGCTACGAACTGATTGACACCCGCCTCACGCAGCCCTTTGGAAAGATGATAGGCGGCTTCGCCAAAACCCACGAAGCCAATGGCCGGATGGTGATCCATACGCATCTCGCAGGTCGGAGACCTGCCCCACCCTAGTTCCTAACCGCCTGCTGCTCTCGCTTCAGCCGCCGGCCTTCGGCCTGCACCACCACCAGGCACATCAGCAGCCCCAGCGGGTGCGCGCCCACATCGACCAATGGATGATTTTTGAGCGAGCGGAACACATCGATGCTCTCGTCCGCCAGCGTGTCGATCCGCGCCATCTCCTCCGCACTCAAGCCATAGTTCTTCGCCACGGCCTTGGGGTCCTTGAGCAGCTCGATCCGCAGCGGCTGCTGGTGCCTGAGATCGTAGATGAGCTTGTTCAGGTTGTACGAGGCCGGGTCCGGATGCTTATAGAACTGGTAGCCGCCTTTGTTTTCGAAGTTCCATTTTGGGTCGGGGGCGTTGCCCGTCGCGGGCTTCGTCCGTCCTGGAATGAACCGCATGACCGCATGGCCGTGATGCCAGGTCGGCTGATACGTGATGAGCTCGCCCGGCTGCTTGCCGATGGCGCCGAACATGATCAGCCACGGCAGCATCTCCGTATTGCCGACTTCATCGAGCTGTTGCACCGTGCAATTCAGCAGCACGTCGTGATTGCCGCGCTCCATGTGCTCGATGGCCCAGTAATCGAAATCAAACGCCGGCTGCGGATATTTCCAGGTTCCCGGATAGTGCGACATGCCGCCCGACGCAATAATCGCAACCTTCTCCGGCCGAGACTGAATCACCTTCAGGATCGCCTGGCCCAGGGCTTCGCAGCGGCGCGGCGTCGGCAGCGGCGGCAGATAAGTGTTCACGAAGATCGGCACTACCGGAATGTTCCGCCCGCCGAGCACCCACTCGAAGACCGCGGCGAAGGAATGCCCCAGCTCGGCATCCTGCGAGTAGGCCATATCGAAACCGCTGGCCACGAGCTCATCGAGCAGGTTCTCGGCGAACGGAAGATGAGTCGGCAGATCATAATCTTTGGTCGCGAATTTTGCGATTGTCCGTTTGCCGGCGATCACGGCGAAGGTCGGCACCGAAGAGAGGAAAAACGTCTCCAGGTGATCACTGCCGATTATGATGGCGAGATCCGGTTTGGTTTGGTCAAGCACCTTGCCCAGCTCGCCCATCGCCGCGATATCGGCGTCGAGCTGCTTGGGGTCCTCGCTGGGAGGCCGAGTGAATAATTGCGGTGCGTGCACCGTAGCCATCGCCGCTACAATCTGTCCCATGTCTTGTTACCTCCCGGCGGTCTTGCTGTCCGCCTCATCCACAAATTCGACGCCCAGTTCCACCAGCTTGGCGCGGAGACCGTAAAAATCCAGGCCCAGTTCGCCCTTGCGGAGCCGTTGGCGCGACTTCTCTTCCTTCGCCAGCCGCTGTTCACTGGCCTGCGCGACCGCGGCTGCCTGTTCACGCGGCACGACCACCACGCCGTCGGCATCGGCGACAATCACGTCGCCTGGATTGATCATAGCGCCGGCACAAACCACCGGAATATTCACGTCGCCGGGCGTACTCTTGACCGTGCCCTGCGCTGACACCGCTTTCGCCCACACCGGGAAATTCATCGCCCCCAGTTCCGTGGTGTCGCGCACACCGGCATCGATGATCAGCCCAGCCACGCCGTGAGCTTGGCAGGAAACGCCGAGCAGTTCTCCGAACATGCCATCGGTCGATTCCGAAGTCGTCGTCACCACCAGGACGTCTCCCGGCTGGACGACGTCGAGCGACGCGTGAATCATGAGGTTGTCGCCCGCCTGGCAGGAGACTGTGACCGCCGGTCCCGCCACCCGCGCCGCGGCATAAATCGGCCGCATATAAGTGCGCAACAATCCGGTCCGGCCCTGCGCCTCATGCACCGTGGCCGTCCCGGCATTGCCGAGAACCTTGATGACCTCCGCGTCGGCGCGCTGAATCCGTCGAACAATTCTATGGCTCATAAAATGATGATTCCGTGTCTTGACTTACGCCACCAGCGCCGCTGAGTTGGTCACCGCCATGCGGCGAATCTGGTCCGCTGTGAAACCGCCGTCGAGCAGGGTCTGCGCGAACATTGCGAAGCCTTCCGCCACCGGGGGATTGATGGTTTGTCCCAAATCGGTCGAGAGCAGACAGCGCTCCGGACCCACCTTGCGAATGCTGTCCATCACCACCTCCCACGGCGCTTTGCCCGTATGCATGGTGGTAAAGCAATGCTCGATCATCGCGCCGGCATTCGCCAGCTCCACCTGCTCTTCCGCCGTCAGGTTCTGCGACGGAAACTCCGCGTGCGTCACCAGAACTTTGCGGACTTTCATCTCGCGCGCCGTTTTGACCAGGGCGAAAATCTCCTTGCGGCCCAAATGCCCCGTCGCCAGAATCATGTCGTGCTTGGCGATCAATTCCAGGCACGACCGCGTGGCCTGCGTCAGCTGCCCGCCAGCGTCCAGCACCGTCATTCGCGGCGGTGCGATCCCCATCGCGGAAATCTCCCGCTGGATTTCCGCCCAGAACGGGAGCTTCTTGTTGCCGCCGGTCGGCAGCCCCGCCGTTTCGTTCTCCGCATCCACCGTGGGGAACCACACAATCTTGGCGCCAGAGCGGCCGGCGATATCCACCGCCACTGGATTTAGGCCGCCCACCGAGTGATTCAGCGTGATCGCGCCGTATGCCTGAATGCCCGGCACCGCCGCCGTCACCACCTTGGCACGCTCGGCCGTCGACATATAGTGCGACTTTAAGACAAATCCCTTAAGTCCATGACCCAGAAACTCTTTTGCCAGCCCGAGGTCGTCGATGCGGCGTGCGATAATGTCCGGGGCGACGTGCACCTGCAGGTCGTATCCTCCCCGGATGGCGTCCCACGCGGCCGCAGAGACAGTCGTGGACGTAGCAATAGTAGAAGGAGTAGACATTTAGTTCGAGACGAAGAAACTGTAAGTATATTAGGTTGTAAGGCGTGGCGTCAAACCGCGATTCTGCCATTTCAGTGTAGGGCTGCCGGAACAAAACGGTAAATTTCGAACGTCGGGCGCTCGTAGCTGTCGGAAACCGCCGCCACCATTTGCGGCTGGAAGCCACGCTCGGCGGCGAAATGCGCCAGTTTTTCATCCGCACCCACGAACACCACATACTTCTTCGCATGAGTCACGAAAAGATTGTCAGGACGCGAAATCAATTTCACCAGGCGGTCCTGATCTCCGGCCGGAACCACCGCGTCGCCGCCCGCGAGGCCCACCAAGCCCAAGGCCAGCCGGCCTCGGTTCAGCAGACGCAAGCTGTCCATGATTCCCCAGTCGGCGGCGAAAATCTCGTGCGCCGGAGCTTTGCTGAGATAGTCGGATAACGGAAAGATCGCGTCGCTCCATTCGCGCGAGCCGCCGTTGCGGACGATGCGCCAATAATATCCATTCGTGACTGCCAGCCCCCATGCCATCATCAGGGCCAGTACGGCCGCTAGCACGGGAACGGCCGAAGAACCGAATCGGCGCGAAGCCGTGGCAAACGAGATTCCGACTACCATCTGCGGCAACGGCCAGAGCAGAATCGTATGGTGGACACTGGAACCAGCGCCCGCCGTAAAGAACATCTGGACCCAGGCAAGCGCCATGGCGAGCAGCGCGAATAGAATCGCACGCAGTTCGCGTCCCTGAGTCAGCGGCAACAAGAGCAGCGCCACACAGAATGCCGCGAACAGGAGGTTCGTACGGGGGCTTCCCGCCACCGAATCCACGGCCGCCGAGAGCCGCTCCAGCGCCGTTCGCGCCCGGTGCGGATGCGCCGTTTCGAAATCCTCGAAAGGCATGAAGCGGTACAAGCCCGTCCCATTGGCCGTCAGCCAAAGCATCAGCGCTTTCTGCTTCAGGCTTCCCTGCTCCATTCCCACCGTCCCGCGTAGCGTTCCTCCGCCCGAATTGACGTTGTAGACGATCAGTGGGAGGGCGCCAAGCGTCAAAGCCAGCACCGCAATGCCGAACCGGCGCCATTGAAAAACCGCCAGGAGCTCGCGCGGCAGAGTCACCGCCGCGGCGATTCCCAGTGCCAGGAAAATCCACACGCTCAGCGCCTTGTCCCACAAGGCCAGGCCGAAGAGGAAGAACCCGCCGGCCAGAGCCATGTCGCGGCGCTCTTGCCAGAATTTCACCAGCAGAAGCAGGCCTCCAAGGACAAGCAGATGCTGCAACACCACCGGGCCCCAATCGAAAACGGCACTCAGAAGATACATCGAATCCACCGCTAACAGACCGGTTCCAATCACAGCCGCCCGTTCGCCCGCTACGCGGCGCAATAACAGATAGAAGAGCCAGATGCTGGCGGCGGCGGCCAGCAGCATCGGCAGACGCGTGGCCCAGACTCCTGTGCCAAACGCCCGGATCACAGGCCGGTACAGCCACGATTTCAGCGTGCCCAGGTAAGGCAGAAGCATCAGGGGCACCAAGTGATGACCCAGCGCAAGCGCGTATCGCTCCGCGCGCGGCGCCAGGAGCGCGGACGCGAAGATCGCCTCGTCATTCTCCAGACCAAGCCGCGGGATAAACGGCAAACCCGTCACCACGAAAAACAGGCACGCCGCGGGAGCAAACAATCTGCCGCGCTTGCCGGTGTGGGTCGGTTTCTGCACCTGATTAAACACCGTGATCGTAGCACTACACCGAGACTACTGACCGTGTCGATTCTGATGGCGGCGCCGTTGGAATCGATGCGGTCCGCCACCCAGAATTGGCGATCAGGGCACGACCTTTTGGGGCACTGGGATCGACGCCCCGAGTTTCGCTGTCTCCACCGCGGCGAGGCGCGCCCTGTTTTCGCGAGCTTCCTGCCCCTGCGTTCCGGGAATATCCTTCAACACCCCCTGTGCCCCGATGAACAGGGGTTCCGCCTCGTTGTATCTCCCTAGCGCGGTGAGGACGGCGCCGAGCAGGCTCTCGGCGGACGCGGTTTGCCAGTTTCCTTTGGGGAGAACGCGCCGGCGGATCTCCACCGCGCGGCGGGCCAGCGGTTCCGCGGCCGCTGCTTGCCCTTGCGCCAAATTCACGCCGGCGAAGTTGACCAGACACTCCGCGACTCGTGGATGCTCGTCTCCGAATGCGGCTCGCGCGATCGGGAGCGACTCTCGAAGTAAAGCTGCCGCCTCCTCGTACTGGCCCCGTTCGCGCAAGACATTGGCCAGCTTATTTAGCCCGTTGCTGATGTCGGGGTGGTTCTTGTCCAACACATTTCGTCGAATCGCCAGTGACTGCCGAAATAGGGATTCGGCGCCAGGGAGGTCGCCCATTTGCTGTGTGGCCATCGCCAGGTTGCTCATTATCCGCGCGACGGCGGCATGCTGGTCACCGAACACTTTGCGGTGAACAGCCAACGACTGCCGAAGCAGCGCCGCAGCGTCGGCGAGTTTACCTTGGTCCATGAGCACCAATGCGAGATCGTTCTCCGTCGTGGCGGTTTCGGTGTGTTCTTCACCATAGATCTTGCGGCGGACTCGAAGGGCCTCGGCCGTGAGCGTCTCGCTGCGTTTCAAATCTCCCAGATCCCGGGCGACACGCGCGAGCTCGGACGCCGTCACCGCGACGTCGGTATGCTCGGTTCCCAGCAGTCGGCGCCGTATGGCTAGCGCCTCCGCGAGCAGCTTGGAGGCGGTTGAAAAATCACCCTTGTCCCTGACCAGCACACCCAGATCGTTGAGGGTCTGGGCCAGAGCTTCGTTCTCCGGCGCGTGGCGGCCGATGGCCAGTGCCTCTTCCAGCAGGGCTTGCCCCTTGTCATTCGCGCCCAGTCTCTGGTAAACCCTGCCGATGACGGTCAGCATTTGAGCCTGCATTTCCGGCTGACCCGCAAGCTCCTTATGGACGCGTTCCGCGCCGGCATCCAGCAGACCTCGCACCGTGGGCTCTTTGATTTCATGAGTGGAGAACGGGTCCGAGGCAGTGAGCAGGCTAGCCAACAGGTCGCTGACTTTGGTCGCCTTTTCGGCTTCAATCCGTGCATGGTTCCGTTCCGCCGCGAGCCGCGCTGTATAAAATCCGGTCAGCGCAACGAGTAGCAGTACCGCAGCCGCCGCGGCCGTGACACCGCGCCATCGCCGCCGCAAGAATTTGGACGTACGGTAGCCGAGCGTATCCGGCCGCGCCGCAATTGGTTCGTGATTGAGGTAATGACGCAAATCCTCGGCGAACGCCGCCGCCGAGGCGTAGCGCTCGGCCGGCCTGTGCTTCAATGCCTTTGCAAGGATGGTGGCCAAATCGCCGCGCGCTGCGGGAAGCCTCGGAAATTCGGCATCGATGAGGGCCCGAATCGTCTGCGCGGGTGAGCCGGTCCGGCGTTCGCCGCCCAGCAGCATAAACAGGAGAACGCCCGACGAGTAGACATCCGTCGCTGTCGTGATCGAGCCAGCCACCAGCTGCTCGGGCGCCGCAAATTCAGGCGTGAGAGCCAGGCCCCCTTCGCGCGTCAGGGCAGTTGCCTCCGCGGATTCCCGGGTGTCTTCGAGCAGCTTCGCGATCCCGAAGTCCAGCAATTTTACCGTACCTTCCGGTGTGACCAACACATTGGAGGGTTTGATATCGCGGTGGACGATCAAGTTGGAATGCGCGTGGGCGAGCGCGTCCAACACGTCCAGGAACAGCCGAATGCGCGCTTCGGTTCCTAAGGCCCGGGTACGGCAGTAGCGGTCGATTGGTTCGCCTTCCACGTGTTCGAGCACGAGGTATGGCTGGCCAAAGGCCGACACGCCGGCATCGATCAAGCGCGCGACACGCGGGTCCGCGAGGCGGGCCAGTATGCTGCCCTCCCTCCGGAACCGCTCTCCGCCGGCTTGACCGATCAACCCGGCATTCAGGAATTTCACCGCCGCACGGCCTTCAAACCGGCCGTCGCTTCGCTGTGCCAGCCACACTGTCCCCATCCCGCCCTGCCCGATCGGCGCAATGAGAGTATAAGATCCAAGCGTCTGGCCGGCGAGAGAGGCTTCGGGTCGCTGTTCTCCATCCGCCCGAACGGCCGCTTCCGCGGCCAGGCCGATACACTCGGTTACGAAATGGTCCTGCTTCGAATCGGAAGTCAGGAGGGACTCGATTTCGGCCCGCAGCTCCGGCGGCACATTGCGCGCGGCAAGGAGGCGGTCGCGCTCCGCTGGTGCCAGGTCGGCAACCTCGCGAAACAGAAGCGATATCCGGTCGTCCATCATGCGTGTCCATCCCTGGACTACAGGGCCGACGTCTTTATACGATAACCCGGCGGCAGTTGGATGCCGATAGCTGATGGTACTGGTGGATGGTCCCGGTGACTCTGGAACCGGCGGGACGACGGCTTTAATACCGAGGCCCGCGCCCTGACGGGATGCGGCTCAAGACAAAACCGGTAAGGCGGCAACGCAGTGACCGGGACACCGTACTAGCCGCCAAGTTCTCGGCGCAGCCAGGCGCGGGCCAGCCGGATTTCATGCCTGACCGCTTCTGCCGAACGGTCCACCACCGCCGCCACTTCCTCCGCGGTCATTCCCGCGAAGTAATGCATTTCCAGCACTTGGGCCAAAGAGGGGTTTTCTAGCGCCAGCGCCTGCAAGGCCCGATCGACCTCCAGCACCTGGAGCGGACGGTCGCCGTCTTCGGCCAGTTCGATGGTGGCATCCCACGCCACTCTCTGCTGACCGCCCCAGCGCTTGGCTGCGCCAGCCGAACGGGCGTGGTCGATCAGCACTTGCCGCATCGCACGGGACATCACGGCAAGGAAGTGCGCCCGGCCGGTGAAATCCCACTCCGCGCCGTGGAACAGCTTCAGCCAGGCCTCATTGACGAGAGCGGTGGGCTGGAGAGTGTGCCCCGGCTGATTTCGCAGAAAGATCTGGGCAATGCGTTGCAGCTCGCCGTACACCAAGGGCGCCAGATCATGGAGCGCGGTTTCATCGCCCTGCCGCCAGCGCTGCAGGAGCAATGTGATGTCGGTAGCCATGTCTTCCCCGCTATTGTCTCGCAAGGTGGGCTTAGCGCAGCGCGGAACTTTGATCCCCGCACTACACTGATACTAATGACCGTGTCGATTCTGATGGCGCTTTACAACGAGGAGGAGTTCGTCGGCGCGATTCTCGAGCGTGTCCTGAATGCTCCCCTGCCCGAGGGGCTCGACCGCGAAGTGATCGTCGTCGACGATGGCTCCAGCGACGACTCGGCCCGCATCGTCGAAGAATTCGCCTCAGCCCATTCCGGCGCCGTCCGCTTGATCCGCCACGACCGCAACCGCGGCAAAGGCGCCGCCATCCGCACCGCGCTCGAACACGCCCGCGGCGAATTCAGCGTTATCCAGGACGCCGATCTTGAGTACGATCCGCGCGAATATCCCAAGCTGCTCAAACCGCTCCTGGAAGACCTCGCCGATGCCGTCTACGGCTCCCGTTTCCTGATGAGCGGCGAGCGGCGCGTGCTCTATTTCTGGCACGCCCTGGCCAATCACCTCCTCACCACCGCCTGTAATATCGCCGCCGACCTCAACCTCACCGACATGGAAACCTGTTACAAGGCGTTCCGCACCGCCTTAGTCCAATCCATTCCGATCCGCTGCGACCGTTTCGGCATCGAGCCGGAAATCACCATCAAGCTCGCCAAACGCCAGGCGCGCATCTACGAAACCGCCATCAGCTACCATGGGCGCACCTACGAGGAAGGCAAGAAGATAGGATTCCGGGACGCGGTTCAGGCCTTCGGCGTCATCGTTCGGTTTTGGATGAGTGGCGACATTTACACCGAGCCGGGGCAGGCCATCCTGGATGCCTTCTCGCAAACCCCAAAATTCAATCGCTGGATGGCGGACACCATCCGCCCCTATGTGGGCAAGCGCGTTCTCGAGATCGGAGCCGGTATGGGCAACCTCACGCGCCAGCTCGTTTCAGGCCGCCAAGTCTACGTAGCCACCGACATCGATCCCGAGCACATGGCCCGTTTGCGCGTCCGCATGCATCACCGTCTCAATTTGCAGGTGCATCATTGCGACGCCGCCAGCACCGCCGATTTCGCCCCGTTCGCCGGCCAGATGGATACCGTCATCTGCCTCAATGTGCTCGAGCACATTCGCGAGCACTGGATCACCCTCGCGAATATTCACTCGGTTCTGATGCCTGGCGGACGCGCAATTATTCTCGTGCCCCAGGATCAACGCATCTATGGAGCCATGGATGCCGCTCTCGGACACGTGTTGCGTTATTCCAAGGAAGAACTCCGCACGCGCCTTGAACAGGCTGGTTTAACCGTAGAGCGCATCCTGGACTTCAACCGCGCCTCGTGGCCTGGCTGGTACGTCAACGGGAAGCTTCTGAAGAAGCCCACAATGGGCCGCCTGTCGCTACGCTTGTTTGAAAAGCTCGTCTGGTTGTGGCGCCGAATCGACCGGCTGCTGCCTTGGCCTTCCGTTTCCATCATCGCGATCTGCGTCAAACGCTAGACGCGCCGTCAATGCCCGGACACAGGCCGCAACTTTGCTATCGAGCTGCGGTTTCCTGCCGATATGTAACCGGTGGGCTCGCGAGGCAGCGTCTGGCACTCATAGGACTCGGACGGGGCCGCGCTTGGCACGTGGATTGCTCTGTCTACGGCTTCGTGATGAGAATGGAACAACAAAAAAGACGAAAGATAGCTCCAACGAGTCAGCTTCGGGAAAAAGAAGCAGCCCGGAGTCGTGAAACTTTTGGTCTACATCTTCGTCTATATGGTTACGGATTGAGTCACGCTAATAACAAGAAATGAAAGAAAAAGCGGACCAGAAGGGAGGAACCCATGAACCGGACTGAATTGAACAAATACAAGAGGCTCCTGGATGCCAAGCAAGCGGAGTTGGGCGAGGGGCTCCGCAACCGTGAGGATATCGCCATTGAGAAGACTCCCGACGCCATCGATGAAGTGCAGCTCGCCGGCGAACGGGAATTGGCGATCCGCAATTTGGATCGCGAATCCGCCTTGTTGCGGAGCGTGCGCCTCGCCCTCGGCCGCATCGACGATGGCAGCTATGGCACCTGCCTGCACTGCGAAGAGGAAATCAAACCCAAACGCCTCGACGCCGTGCCGTGGGCTAAATACTGCATTCGGTGTCAGGAAGCCGCCGATCGCCACGACTTTGAAGAGCCGGGCGAATCCGTAGACGAACTTCTGGCCGCCTAATTCGTACCACGTCGGGCGCGAGAGCAATCTCGCGCCCGACGTGTTTTTGGCTGTGTGTGGTTTCGCTACTGGATACCCTCCAATGCGGGGAATAATTGGGGGATTTGACCCGGCCCCTATACCCGGCCCTCAGGTACTATAGAGCCAGCATGGAATTTGTTCGCCGGGCAGCCGGTTCTCCGCGCCGCCTCGGCGTTCTTGCCGGCACCTTCAATCCTGTCACCGTCGCCCACCTGGGCTTGGCCGACGCCGCGCGAGGTGTCTGCGACGAGGTGCTGTTCGTGCTTCCCCGCGTCTTTCCACACAAGCAATATTCCGGTGCTTCCTTGGAGGAACGGGTCGGGCTACTGGACACCGCCTTGAGTGGGTCTGGTGGGTATTCCCTGGCGGTTACGGACAGTGGCCTCTTCGTCGAGATTGCGGCAGAATGCCGCACAGCCTACGGGGCCGGTGTGCGCTTTTCTTTCTTGTGTGGACGCGACGCCGCCGAGCGAATCGCCGGCTGGGAGTACGGCTATCCCGGTGCATTTGCCGCGATGCTTCGCGAGTTCGATCTCCTGGTCGCGCGCCGCGATGGCGATTATATACCCCCACGGGAGTTGTCCTCCGGAATCGAACGGCTCGATTTACCCGACGGATTTGACCTGGTCTCGGCCACCGAGGTTCGCGAACGCATCGCCTGCGGCCACGAATGGGAGCATTTGGTTCCGCCCGCCATCCGGAATCGTGTAGTGCAGATTTACAGTCCCAACCGTACGGTTACTGAGTAGGATTGACCAGCGGAAATGTCACGATGTTGCTGATGTAAACATCCTGGGCGATATAAATGTGAGTAAGGGGGTCGGTGGGCATGTCGCTATTGAGTTGCAGCGTGACCACGTAGGTTCCGACCGTGCCTGGCAGCAAGGTTGCCGTGAGAATATTCGCGGTCTTGCCTCCCGCCAGCGAGGAGACGAAATTCACGGGCTGGGTGACGGGGCCGCCAACCGGATACTTTGCGCCCGTATTGATCAGGTTCTGGTTCTGCTCGCTCATTACCGGCAGCCCCAGACCGGTGGCATACAACTGCAGAATTTCACCCGGCACCGCGGGATTGTCCGGCGTCACCGGTGCGTTGGCAATGTTCGCGCAGCACAGCCCGGTGGTTTCCGGTGTCAGGATCAACTGCGCCCCGGAACCGCCTGCCGGTCCCGCCACGCTCGTAGTGTAGGCGATGCCGTTTCCGTCCGGGCCCGAGATGCGCGCGTGCAACATGATGTTCCGCGCGAACGCGATGCCCGACGTGGCGCTGACTTTCGGATCCTGGTTGATCACCACCACCAGCGCGTCACGAACCGAGTCGAGTGTGTCGCTCGCCTGAACAGTGTAGTGATACGAGCGGTTCTCGATAGTCACTGTCACTACGTCGCCGGCCTGAATCGAGCCGTCAACCAGAATCACACCCGTGGCGCTGCTGGAGCTGTGGAAGATGATTCCTGGTGGAGGGTTAGCCGTTGAACCCGTTTGCGAGTAGATCCCCGGGTTCTGATCCACAATGGTCGCGGCGACCGGCGTGGTCGCCGTAACCCGCCCGTCGGGACCCACAGAACGTACATAGGCATTAATGCTGCTGCAACGCGTGATCGAGGGTATCGTGCACGGCTCGACAAAGCTCGCTACCTCCCACGGAATCTGCGCGTTGATCTGCGTCGGTGAGACGTAGAACAGCGGCGCCCGAATGCCGTTGAAGTAAACTTCGGTTCCCGACAACAACGTCGGCAGTTGGTTCTGGGTCAGATCGGCGGAAGCGGGTGCGCCCGACATCAGCACGCTGCCCGGACTTGCAATGATCGACACCACCGTCCCCGCCGACACTTTGGCCGCGTCTCCACCGCCGGTCAACGTGCCTCCAGCTCCAGTCGACGTAATCGTCGCATTCGTCGATACCGACGTCGTGTAGTTGATATTGTTGCCGGCATCGCCCGCCACCCTTGCCGCCAAAAGCACCGTCTGCGTGGCGTGGTCCGGCGCGGCATAGACATCGGGATCGCCCGCCCCGGCGTTGATCGCGTTGACCAGCGCGTCCACAATGACGTCAAACGTGTCGTCTTTCTGAATCTTGTACGTATAATCCCGGCCTTGCGTCTCCCCGCTCGTGCTAGCATTCGTGGCTGCCGGGCTGATGCATCCGGTGGTATTGACGCCGGCAGCGGGCGGGCTGCAAACCGTGATCGTCACCGAATCATTCGCCGTGATCGTTCCGCCCAGCGTCACGCCGCCCAGCGCAAAAATGTTAATGCTAGCCGCGTTGCGAACGCCCTGGTACGGGATGCTGTTCTCGCCGATCGAGTACACCGTGATGCGGCGGTTGTAAGCGTCGCTCACATAGAGGTTCGTGCCGTCCCAAGCCAGCGACATCGGCGTGCGCAGCGAATCCGCCGCATCCGACGCCTGGTTGACGCCACCGCCGATCTGGCCGATTATCACGTCCGCCGCTTGAGCGTTCTGCGTCGGAATCTGTTCGAAAACCATCACCCGGTCGTTCCCGCCGTCGGCGATGAACAAACGCCGCCCATCGGAAAGTGCAAACCGGGGGAAGTTCAACGTTGAATTGCAGGAACTCGGATACGTCGGATTCCCTGCCGGGTCGGTGCCGCTCGAAACCGTACACAAGACCGGCGCCTCCTTATTAACGGTGTCCGTCGTGGCCGTGGCGGCTTTGCCCGTAAAGGCGTTGTTGGCCGCCCCGTTGCTCATATCGGGTTGCCCCACCTCCACATTCGCCGGCGCGGCATTGGCTGTGGGGATGCTATTCCAGATCAGGACGCGGTTATAACCCAAATCCGAGACGTACAGCCGGATGCCGTCCGACGTCACCGAGACCGGGTTCAAGAGGTTCGAGGCCGTCGCGCTGGTATTCTGCTGAGTCAGATCCGGCTGGATCGCGCTGGTGAAATTCGGCTGTCCCAGCACCACGTCCGCGGACGCCCCGTTGGCCGTCGGAATCTTGTTATAGATCAGGACGCGATTGTTTTGGGTATCGGCCACGTACAGCTTGCCGTTTTGGATCCAGACACCCTGCGGGCCGCGCATCGACTTTGCAGTCGGCGTGTTGCCGGGAACGCTCTGGCTGGTAAAATCCGGCTGCCCGACTACGACGTCGGCCGGTTGATCGTTGATCGTCGGTATGCTGTTCCAGATCAAAACCCGGTTGTGGTCCGTATCGGCCACCACCACGTGGACTCCATCCGAAGCCACGGCGGTCGGCAGGCGCAAACCGTTCGGCGTGCCAGGCACGTTCTGGGTGGTCGTGGTGAAGTCCGGTTGCCCCAATACCACGCTGGCTTGGCCCACGCAGATGGGGCACGTGCTGGTATTCGCGAGTTCCGCGGTGGGCGACGGAAAAGCCGTAGACACGTTCTTGAACAGAAGCACCCGGTGATTGATGGGTGTCGCCCCGATCCGGTTGGCATCGGCGACAAACAAAGTGTCAGCCGCATACGCGAGGCCGCTCGCAGCTCCAATTACAGTGTCGCTGGAGTCGGTGCTCTGCGCCGTAAATGCCTGCTGGCCCACGATTAGACGGGCTGCCTGCCCCGTGATGAAATCGGCGGCGCACGCTGCCGCCGCACAAACGAAGAAAACCCAGGTACACTTCATGCGCGAAATAAAAGACCGTCGGTAAAACTGATTTTGACCCTCAATTATAGCAAGCACTTGGAACGAACTACCCCCGCCCCGGACTGACGCCCGCACGACACACGGGTGTGAGCCTGCGGCACGGTCCGGCACTCAAGCACATCCGGGATAAAGCCTTGCCCTGGATGGACATCCAACCCTTTGCCCGAAAGACACAGCCCACCCGTTGCAACCCGGTTACCACGCCCTACCGCGACTTCCGGTACCACTCTAGGGTTTGCCGCATGCCGGCCTCGAACGAAAACTGGGGAGCGTGCCCCAGCGCGCGGACGGCTTGCGTGGTATCAGCCTGAGAATGCCGCACATCCCCCGGCCGCGGCGGGCTGAATTTCGGCTCGATTTCGACGCCCTCCAGTTTCTGCAGCAGAGCCCAAGCCTCGTTCAGCGTAATGCGGCCGCCATTGCCGCCGTTATACATCATGCCGCTGACATTCGGCGCGCGCGCCGCTTTCAGATTGAGCGCCGCCACGTCTTCCACAAAAGTGAAGTCACGCGATTGCTCGCCGTCGCCGAAAATCGTCGGCGGCCTCCGCTCCAGCACCGCTTTCATAAACAGGGAGAGCACTCCGGAATACGGGCTCGACGGATCCTGCCGCGGCCCATACACGTTGAAGTAGCGCAGCGACACTGTCTCGACGCCGTACACACTCGCGAACACCCGGCAGTAGTATTCGCCCACCAGCTTCTGCAGCGCGTACGGCGACTTGGGAAGCGGATTCATCGTTTCGACTTTGGGAAGCACCTCGGTGTCCCCGTACGCGGACGACGAAGCCGCATACACGACACGGCCGGCCTTGCCATCCCGAGCCGCGCGCAGCACGTTGAACGTCCCGTCGACATTCACTTCATGCGACGGCACCGGATCCTCAATCGAGCGCGGCACGGAGGGAATGGCCGCCTCATGGAAAACTACCGCCGCTCCCCGGATCAACGGGGCAATTTCGTCGTAGCGCCGGATATCGGCGCGTTGAAGATCGATCGAGCCGCGGACTTCTTCCAGGTTGGCTTCCCGTCCCGTCAGCAAGTTGTCGATCACCAGCACGCGCCGCGCCCCTTCGCGGAGCAGACTCCGCACAATTGCGGAGCCGATGAACCCGGCCCCGCCTGTGACTACATAATGGTTCTCCACCGGACCAACCAGTTTACGCCGCCGTGCGCCAGGCTGGCGCCAGGGGGTATCCGTTAAGTCCCCCGAAGCGCTCACGTTAACAGAAATCGGCGGTAAAGCCGTATCCTAGGAGGGTAGGTTTCGATGGATTCGATCGGCCGGTACCAAATCGTACGGGAGCTGGGGCGTGGCGCCATGGGTGTCGTTTACCTGGCGAATGATCCCAACATCGGCCGTGCTGTCGCCATCAAAACCATCCGGCTGAGCGAGGTGCACAAGCCCGAGGAGCGTGAGCGACTGCGTGAGCGCCTGTTTCGCGAGGCCCGTTCCGCCGGTATGCTCTCGCACCCTGGCATCGTCACCATTTACGACGTAGATCAGCAGGGCGACCTGGCCTTCATCACCATGGAGTTCGTCGACGGTCCAACTCTCGATTGGGTCCTCTCTCAAGAGATTGCGATTACGCCCAGCCAGATGTTCAGCGTCCTTGGCCAGACCGCCGCCGCTCTTGATTACGCCCACTCCAAAGGCATCGTGCACCGCGACATTAAGCCGGCCAACATCATGATCGCCTCCGATGGCGCCACCAAGGTTACCGACTTCGGCATCGCCAAGATCACCACCAACGACCACCTCACCATCACCGGCACTATTGTCGGCACGCCGCACTACATGTCCCCGGAACAGGTGCAAGGGCTCGAAGTCGACGGCCGCTCCGACCAATTCTCCCTGGCCGTGATCGCTTACGAGATGTTAACCGGCGAAAAACCGTATACCGGCGAGCATCTCACCACGGTGGTCTACAAGATCGTTGCCGAGGAGCCGCCGGCGCCGCGCCGGCTTAACGTCACACTGACCAGCGACATCGAGAATGTGCTGCGCAAAGGGATGGCGAAGAGGCCGGAAGGGCGTTATGCCACCTGCCAGGAACTAAGCATCGCCCTGGAGACCGCATGCTCCGCCAGTCCCGGCTGGAAGACCATGGCCCGCGGCGGCAGTCTTAGCGGACCAACTCTGGTGGAGCCGAACCCGGGCGTAATGTTGCCACCTGGCCGGCCGCCGCGTCTATCGGAATCGACGGCTGAACGAACACCTACCAAGAAGCCTGGCTTTTGGGCGTTCTTGATGGCTATCCTCGTGGCTACCGGCCTGCTGGCGCTGCTAGGCTGGCAAGCCGCGCCCTGGCTGGCGAAGACCACCACCTCGCAGCCTGCTCAAACCAATCCTCAACCTCAAGTGCAGACACAGGCTGCGCCCGTGGCGCCGCCGCAGGAAGCTGAGACCCCGCCGGCAACGCCTCCGGAAGCTGCGGACAAGCCGAACCCTCTGCCCGCGCCTTCTGAGCCGGCGCCCGCGCCACCTCCCGAACAACAGACTGCGGTAGCCAAACCACGGGAGACGGCGCCCGCTGCTTCTGCTGCTGCCGCAACCGCGGTCACCTACCCGGTAACCATCGTGAGCAGCCCTGGTGGCGCTACGGTCACGCTCGACGGCCGCTCGCAATCCGCGTGCACCGCCCCCTGCTCCGTCAACGCCGCGCCTGGCCACCACACCCTCGCGATTACCATGCCGGGCTATCAGATCGAGCACCGCGACGTCGAGCTCGGCAACGGCGGCATGGAGCTGCCTCCGGTCATTCTGCGCGCTATTGGCGGCACCATTATGGTGACCAGCGAGCCTCCAGGCGCCTCGATTCTCGTCAACGGCAGGAAACTGGCCCAGGTGACCCCGGCGCAACTCAATCTGGCGCCCGGCACCTACAACCTCACGGTCGAGAAAGACGGCAAGCAAGGCAGCCGGGCTGTCGAGGTCCGCGGCGACTCGATGAGCTATTTGAAAGTGACGCTGGAATAACCGCTACGCCGTTTCTCCGCGCACCAGGTCCCCGTACGTTTCTCGCTTTCGGATCACGTGATAGCGGTCTCCCTCCACGAGCACTTCCGGCGAGCGCGGACGGGAATTGTAATTTGACGACAGCACAAACCCGTACGCTCCCGCCGCGCACACCGCCAGATAATCGCCCGGCATCACGTTGGCCATCGCGCGGTCGCGCGCCAGAAAATCGCCGCTCTCGCAGACCGGGCCCACCACGTCGGCCGTGATCGCCGGCAACGGATTCTTCCGCAGCGGAATGATCTCATGGTGCGCGCGGTACAGGGACGGCCGGATTAAGTCATTCATCGCCGCGTCCACCACGACGAACTCTTTCGGCCCGTTCTTCTTGCGGTACAGTACCCGCGTCAGCAGCACTCCCGCGGCACCCACGATCGACCGTCCTGGCTCCACCACGATGCACAACCCGCTCGCGCGCAGCCGTGCTTGCAGGCTCGCGATGAATTCGCGAATGGCCGGCGCCTTTTCGCCGGGATGGTACGCGATGCCCAACCCGCCGCCCAAATCGAAGTGACGGATCGGATACCCCGCCACCCGCAGCTGAGTGGCCAGCGCCAGCACCTTGTCGACAGCTTCAAGAATCGGGCTCGGGTCCAAAATTTGTGACCCGATGTGGCAGCTGACTCCTTCCGCCGAGAGATTACTCAATCGGCGCGCCCGTTCATAAACGCGGGGCGCTTCCGACATCGCGATGCCGAACTTGTGCTCGCTGAGCCCCGTGGAGATATAAGGATGCGTGGCAGCGTCGACGTCAGGATTCACGCGAACCGAGAACCCCGCCTGGACGCCACGCCGCGCCGCGAGCGAGTCAATCAGCACAAGTTCTGCTTCCGACTCGCAATTGAAGCTATGTATCCCCTGTTCCAGCGCGTACTCGACTTCGTCAGGAGTCTTGCCGACGCCCGAGAATACGACCTTGGCTGGATCGCCGCCGGCTTGCAGCACGCGGTAGAGCTCACCGCCGGAAACGATGTCGAATCCCGCACCCGCCTTGGCCAGCAAAGAAAGTATCGCCAGCGACGAATTCGCCTTCACCGCGTAGCACACGTTGTGCGGCAGACCGGAAAACGCCTCGTGATACGCACGGTAGTTGTCGAGAATCGTATCCGCCGAATACACATAGGCCGGAGTGCCCACCGCGCGGGCGATGTCCTCCAGCGGCGTCTTGTCGCAATAGAGATCGGAGTCGGAGTAGGAGAACATAAGAAAAATCAAAGGTCAAAAGTCAAAGGTCAAAAGTGATTCGGTACCGCCCCGCCTATGGCGCGGCGAGTTCTTTTTGCGTGCCCTTGGCAGTCGCTTACCGCCATTGAGAGTATGGCACGGAGTTGATTCGATTCGTCAACCAGCCCCTCCAGCCGCTCCCCGGGCGCCATAATCCAAAGGCCGCTCCGCCAAGACCTTATCATTTAACCTTCATCGCCATAACGGTCTGATCATCAAACGCCGCTCTGGCAAACCGGTCGACGTCGTGAAAGATCTCCGCCACGACTTCCGCCGCCCGCCGGCCGCAGTGCTCGCGCACCACATGCGCCAGCCGGCCCCGCCCGTATTCCACTCCGGCTGGATTGATGTGGTCGGTAATCCCATCCGAATACAGCACCAGCAGGTCCCCCGGCACGAGTTGGAACGGCACCTCTTCGTATTCCCGCGAATCCAACAGACCGAGCGGCACCCCTTCGACGCGGATCTTCAGAATCTCGTTGCCGCGGCAGATCATCGGCGGCAAGGCCCCGGCATTCGCCATCACAATCTGCCGGGTCGCCGGATCCCACAGCATCACGCAGAGGGTGACGTAACGCGATTCGACGCGGCGCTCCACCAGCGCTTCGTTCAGCGCCTTCAACAACTCGGCCGGGCGGCGCCGGCGCGGCGCCAGCATACGCAGCAACCCGCTGACCAAGCCGCCATACAGCGCGGCGGCCGCTCCTTTGCCGCTCACGTCCCCCATGGCGATCACGGTCTGCTGGTCTTTGTGCTCGAACACGTCGTACACATCGCCGCTGATCTGCCGTGCCGGACGCAGCCGCACCGCGGCTTCCATGCCTTCGATCTCCGGCGCTCCGTCCGGCAGCATCACGCGTTGCAGTTCCCGCGCCGCGGTCAGGTCATCTTCCATCCGCCGCTCGCGCGTCGCCAGTTCTTCATAGAGGCGGGCGTTGTCGACGCTGCTGGCAATCTGCGGAGCCAGCACCGTCAGCGTCCGCACCTGATCATCCGTGAAGAAGCCGACGCGCTCGCTCTCCAGATCCATTACCCCAACCACGCGGTCGTGTACCACCAGGGGCACGGCCACCTCTGACCGGATATCGGGGTGCGAGGCAATATATCGAGGATCTTTGGTGGTGTCGTGCACCCGCACCACTTCGCGCGAGGTCGCCGCCGCTCCCGTGATTCCCTTCCCAAGCGGGATATTGTCGATATTCACTCGTTGGTCGTACCGGATGCTGAACCGGTGCCGCAGCGCCCGCGCCTCCGCATCCACCAGCAGAATGCTGAAGGCGTCGTAATTGATCAGGGCGCGCATGGTCTCCGCGATCTTCCCCAGCAGCTCGTTCAGATTCAGAATCGACGAGAACTCGCGCGAAATGTGCGCCAGCGTTTTGAGCGTACGGTTCTGGCGCTCCACGCGCCGGTAGAGCCGCGCATTGTCGATGGCCACGCTCACCCGCGCCCCAATCAGCCGCAACAGCGCCCGATCATATTCGGTATACGCCTCCATGCGCGTCGACTGCAGGTCGATGACGCCCACCAGCTTGCCGCGCGCCGTCATCGGAACGGCCAACTCCGTCCTCACGGCATCCACGCTGTTGAGATAGCGCGGATCGCTCCGGACATCGCCCACCAGCACCGGCTCGCCGCGGGCCGCAGCCGTCCCCGTGATCCCTTCCCCCAATGCCAGCGAAAGATTGGAGACCACCTCCTCGCGATGCCCCACGGCGTAACGGATGCGGAGGTCGTGCCGCTTTTCGCTGTACAGCAGAATGGCAAACAGGTCGTAAGGCAGCACCTTCTGCACAATCTCGGCGACGTTGGCGAGCAATTGATCCAGATCGAGAGTCTGGCTGGTGGCGGCCGTCACCTCCAGCAGAAAATCGAGCAGATCGGAGCGCTCACGAAAACGAACGGTGGCTTTGCGGGTGGCTTGCATGGCATCCCCTTCGACGTGGCGGCGGATCAGGCCGCGGTCGCCTCTACGAT
>Ga0126371_10000806_pt1 | contig 26290 bp, 25 predicted proteins | sample PanSoiMetaPlot_4_FD_110145 | JGI IMG/M metagenome (GOLD analysis project Ga0126371, IMG submission 110145) | Tropical forest soil microbial communities from Panama - MetaG Plot_4 | ecosystem: Environmental > Terrestrial > Soil > Tropical forest > Bulk soil | place: Panama | collected 2016-02-17 | reverse complement strand
GTCACGTAATTCGGGATGTTGAGGAAAGACGACCTTTTCGAAGTCGTTTTCGATCCCGGTACGGACGAGGTCGAGAAGCAGGGTCTCGGCCCGGCCCCTGCCCTTGGCAGGGACACCGGATTGACGCTCCCCGTTCTTACCGGGAACGCCGCTCAGCCACGAGGAAAACACACGACCAAGCTCCAACATTCTATCGGACGGCTGTGACCCCGTCAATTTTGGTGGTGGCACGCTGTGGCTTTGGTCGTGACTGCCGATCTCGGCCCGGTTCACGTGGGCACGGACGCCCTCGGGAGCCTGCCCTGAGCGAAGCTCGGCAGGCTTTTCCACCGCCGCATCCCAATCCGCAAACGCCTTAGGTGTCGACACCCCAATCTCCGGAGTCGCCACAACACACGGCATCGCCGGCAGATCCGGCAGCGGATACACTTCTTCCCCGCGTCCCACCCCCAACACCGTCCCGCCCACCAGGAACAATGGCAGATCCGACCCCACATCAGCCGCGATCCGCAGTCGCTCGGCTCCAGAAATCTTCCTCTTCAGCGCACCCTCCAACGCAATCAGGGCCGCCACGGCATTTCCCGACGCCCCGCCCAACCCTCCTTGGACCGGTAGCCGCTTCTCGATCGAGAGCGAGACGCGCCCCGTCGCCTTCAACACCACCATTGCCCGCTCAAGAATCCGGTAACACGTATTGGTCTCGTCCGTTGGAACCCGTGGATCGGCGCACACAATCTCGATCCCCGACCCCTTCTGCACGCGCAGCCGAAGCACATCGTGTAGCCCAATCGTCTGATAGACCGTGCGCAGATCATGGAAGCCTTCAGCCCTCTTGGGCCCGATGGCCAGTCCTAAGTTGATTTTTGCGAAGGAACGAACGCTGACCGTCATGGACAGCAGCATTTAATCACATCAAGAATTCGCAGAACTGGCCTATACTGCACCCGGCTTGGCGCAGGAATGACGATCCCTATAAGTGCAGACGATATCTTCGGTGCTTTGTTGTTGGTTGTCGCTGCATTTGCCATGGTGCGCGGACTGCCCTGGAAAACATTCAGGACACTGAACGCCCGCAGTTGGCCCCTAAACCAGGGACGGGTCGAGTTCGGCACGGTCATCGAATACCGTACTCGCTATTTCAGTTACTACTCTGGGCAATTGGCTTACTCCTACGCGGTGAATGGCGAATACTACTCCGGCTTTCACGACAAATACTTTTTTCGGGAAAGGTCCGCCCAGCGGTACGTGGACGAACTCAAGGGAAAACCCGCGTTTGTGCGTCACAAAGCTAACAACCCCGAAGTCTCAACCGTTCTGCGGGAGGATCAGCAAAGCGTCTGGCCCCCTGCAAATCAGATGAGCGACGCCGATGTCAGATCCTCAGGGTCACCGATAAAATAGCGCGTGGTTCTCGCGACGTAGCTTACGGTAGGGTCAACCATGTCCCGCAAGTCCGCCACCTTCACCCTCGTCGCACTTACTGTAGTCGTCATCGTCGCCGCTGTCCTCTCACCCCGCACGCCACAGCCCCTCAGCTACCACACCTTCGCCGACCAACGCTCCTGGTTCGGCATCCCCAACTTCGGCGATGTCACCTCCAACCTTGCCTTTGCCATCTTCGGCGCATGGGGTCTGTGGTTCCTGCTGCGACTTACGCTTCAGGAGTCAGCGACCCGCTTTGCCGACCCTCGTGAACGCTGGATCTACATCGCCGTTTTCTTTGGAATGCTGCTGACCGCAGTCGGATCGTCGTACTACCATCTCGCCCCCGACAACGATCGACTCGTCTGGGATCGTCTGCCCATGACGATCGTTTTTATGTCACTCGTCGCCGCCATGATTGCCGAACGCATCAGAGTCCGCGCGGCTCTGTGGCTTTGGCCGATCCTTCTCGCGATCGGGATCCTGAGCGTCCTGCAGTGGCACTGGAGCGAACAGGCCGGACATGGCGATCTGCGTTTCTACGCCGCTGTTCAGGTCTACGCGGTCCTAGTCTTGCTGCTGGTCCTCTTCCTTCCGGCGCGATACACACACAGTTCTCATCTCGGCGTGGTCGTCGCTTTCTACGTCCTGGCTAAGCTGCTCGAAACCTTCGACACGCAGGTGTTCGCACTCGGTCACTTGGTCAGCGGACACACACTGAAACACATCGTGGCAGGCCTTGCGGGATATTGGATTCTGAGAATGTTGCAGAAGAGGGAAGTGAGGCCGAAACTTGAGGCCTAATACTGAATACCGATGCGGACGCAGGATACCTAATAACCGAAAACGGTCCACCTGAGACCTAACACCCCAGACCTAAGACCTGCGTTTGTGGTAAATAGCAAACTCAAACCCCGGATTCGGCGGGAACAACTCCGCCACTTTCCGCAGTCGCTCCGCGAGCGCCGTCGGCGCGAGCAGCGGATAATCTCGCTCCCGCAGGTCGTAATAATCGACATCGAGGTAAAGTGACAGCAGGTAAATCGAGATCGCGTCCGAGAACGCCGCGGCAAAATATTCGTTCTTGTACTTTTCCCGCTCCGCGCCGTTCGTCGTCGCACCCTTGCGCGCATCCCACGCATCGAGCGATGTCTCGCCGCGAACGTTAGCTTCCACCTGCTTCCAGCACAGGTCCGCGAAAGCCTGCGAAACGCCAATCTTCTCAACGATCGCGTGCCCCACGTTGATGTAGAACTCAAATGCGACCGAAAACTTGTCATCCATCAGGCGCGTCGAGATGAACACGCACTGCGCGTCGCCCAGATTCAGATTCCGATGGCACACGGCGTTATCGCTTAACCCGACGTCATATCGGTCGGCAATCACCGTGTCGTCGCCCTGGCTCACGGTCAGCGGTACGAAGTAATAGGCTTTCCGTTCGAGGGCCGCGGCCGCCGTGCGCGGAACCGCGGCGATCATCCGCTCCAGATCGGCTTCGGTGATCGTGACCTCGCCTGAGGTCGCGTAGCAAATCCCATTCGCCGCCTGCGAAACAGGATTCTGACGCACCACTTCTGCAGGAGTGCGCGTCATGCTTGGCACTGCTTGCGACATAACGCTCATTGTAGCGCACCCGACCCAGTGCGCCCGCTGCACCCAGGGTGTACCCTGAATGGGATGCCGAAGCTGTCCAGCCCCAGGAAACCTCGCTGGTATGCGATTCCCGCCCGCGTCCTCTTCGTGACCTTTCTTCTTACGCTGCTGTCATTTGCGTTGAGTCTATTGCTTTCGATTCTTGGCTTGGTCATCGTCGCAAAACTGAAGGGCGCGAGTCCCGACATGCGTTTCGCCTATCGCGGCGTCGCCCTCCCGGCTGCGGCCATTACTGGTGCGATTGTCCTGTTTCTTTCGTCGGTTCTGGAAATCCGGCATTACCGACAGGCGAGAGCTCTCGATGGAATCGCACGAGCCAGCCGCTGATCGTCGCCAGGCACCTGACCAAAGTTTCCGAACTACTGATTCCGAAACTAGACTCGCGTGTCCACATGCATGGGCTCACGTTCTAAGGCATGCGTCGTAGTACCTCGTTTGCTATCTCTTCTTGAATTCAAGCTTGCTACAGTGCGCTTGTTCAGATTGCCACGGGCCGGTGGTGTAATCCGGAACACGGCGGGAAAGATCCGCAGATGGAGGTTCGAGTCCTCGCCCGGTCCACCAAATTTCTTTCTCTAACCCTATGGTCTTCCTCGACTAGACCTTCGCTTTGCTGCGTGGGTCTCATTCCTCCCTCGACCAACCTATAAAATAGAAGTTCATGCGACCTCGCATCGCCATCCCCGTTCCGCACTCCGGAGACGCCGCCTACGCCGGGCGCGCCTTGCCCCAGTACGAGCGCGCCGTGGAACTCGCCGGAGGCGATCCGGTTCGAATTCCTCTCGACATCGCATGCGGCGACGCACAAAAACTCATCGACGCCTGCGACGCCATCCTGCTTCCCGGCAGTCGCGCCGACGTCGATCCCGCCAAGTACAACTCCTCGCGAGATCCCAAAACCGCGGACCCCGACCTCCCGCGCGACGCAATTGACGAGTTGCTTCTGCGTGACGCCTACCAGGCACGCAAACCGTTGCTCGGGATTTGTTATGGATTGCAGATGCTGAACGTGCATCGCCGCGGGACGCTGGTGCAGCACATCGAATCGGCCATCAACCACGCAGCCGGACGCGCAGTCCCCATTGCGCACTCCGTTCAGATCGATTCCGATTCAAAGCTGGCGAGAATGGCAGACCACACTGCTGGATCGCTCGAACGCGTGCCCGTCAACTCCAGCCATCATCAGTCCATAGACAAAGTCGGAGAAGACTTGCGCATCGTTGCGCGCTGCCCCGAAGATCAGATCGTAGAAGCGGTCGAAGGAACTTCGCCCGGTCACTTCGTTCTCGCCGTGCAATGGCACCCCGAACGCTCCGTCGACGACGACCCCTTCTCACGCTCCATCTTCGAAGCCCTCGTGCAAGCCGCACGGAAGCGCTGATAGTCCTCCGAGATCTACTCCAAACTCAATCCTACAAAGCTTGTCATCCTGAGCGACGAAGAGGCGCAGCCGAACGCAGCGAAGGACCTGCTGTTGACGATCCGCCCTAAGCACACCCAACACTTGTGTGGTGCGGGCGCCCTCGCCCGCGAGTGTTTCTGTGTGGCGCGCAAACTCCTGTGCGCAAAAAATCTACGCCCCTCCTGCTCTGTCATCCTGAGCGAAGAGAGGCGAAGCCGTGTCGAGGAACCCCTTTTCTCCAAAGACAACCATTGGCTACGACGGGGATTTTCACAACGACCGCCGACCTCTACTTCTTCCCGGCCTTCGCAACACTTTTGACGCCACCCGACGCCCCACCCGACTTCTTCACCCGCTCCAGCAACACCACCACATTCGCGATCGCCGCATTGTCCGTCCCAATTCCCTCGGGAGTCTTCGCCTTCAACCCAACGCAATCCTTCGAAATTCCCAACAACTCAGCGACGTGTCCTCGAATCGCGGTCGCATGCGGGCCAATCTTCGGCGCGAGCAAAATTAAGGACGAATCCACATTGCCGACCTCATATCCCGCCTCGCGTACGCGCCGTTGCGCCTCCCTCAAAAACGTCACTGAATCCGCCCCCTTCCACTGCGGATCGCTGGGAGGGAAAAGCGTTCCAATATCCGGCGCGCCGATCGCGCCCAGCAGCGCGTCCGTGATGGCGTGCAACAGCACATCTCCATCAGAGTGCCCGCCCAGACCTTTGTTGTGCGCCAGCGACACCCCGCCAATCATCAGCGGAACCCCCGCCTTGAACTCATGCGAATCCCATCCGAAGCCAATGCGCATTCCCGGTTGCAATCTGTCGGTCTCCCTTTGAGTATTTTGTCTCGAATTAGCGTACTTGCTTCTCGACGACTGTCATCCTGAGCGTAGTAAGGCGCCAGCCGGACGCAGCGAAGGACCTATGCACCTCCACCGCCTTCACCCCTTCAAATAAAATTCCGCCAGCTCCATATCTCCCGGCGTCGTAATTTTTAGATTGCGCGGCGATCCCATCACCACCGCCACCGCACCGCCCGAGCGCTCCACTAACGACGCCTCGTCCGTCCCGACAAATCCATCTGCCGCCGCTTCATCAAACGCCTTCTTCAGAATCTCGTACCGGAACCCCTGCGGCGTCTGCGCCATCACCACTCGCTCCCGCGGGATGGTCGCCGTGATCAGCGCTCCATCCGCAGTCCGGTCCACTTGCTTGATCGTATCCACGGCCGGCATCCCCGCGATCGCTGCGCCATGCTTCTTCGCGCCTTCAATCACTTCATCGATGATATCCGCCGTCACGAACGGACGTACCGCGTCGTGCACGAGAACCACATCGTCCTTTGCACCCGACACCGCCGCCAGCGCGTGCGCTACCGACTCCTGTCGGTGCTCGCCGCCCTCGACCAGTTCAATCTTTTTCTGCAGGACGTCTTTCGCTTCCGACTTCAACCGTTCCCGAAACCCGTTAATCTCATCTTTCCGCAGTGCGACGAAGATCTCGGAAATCCGCGGATGTATAGCAAACTTTCGCAACGTGTGAATGAGAATGGGCGTCCCGCCAAGCTCGGTGAATTGCTTCGATGGAACGGGCTTTTTCGCCTTCGCGCCGCCGGGCGACGCCATGCGTGTCCCAAGCCCTGCAGCCGGAATGATCACCACGACCTTCATTGCGGGCGCAAGTATACGAGCAGCTTCGAGCCGAGTTCAAATCGCGAGCAGCCGGAACTTTGCCATTTCGATCCCGTCATCCCGACCTTCGCTCCAGTTGACGGAGACTACTCAGATTGCCGACAATCCTGACAATCGAGCCTGCAACGTCGGCTCGCTCCGTCCTGGGATGTGCTTTCAATCGAGGTTTCCGAATGGCGAAATCAGACTCAGCCCTCCGCGACTTCATCACCGCCATCATCTCGAGCGACGATGGCAAAGCTTCCCGACTCCTCGCCGCCTCGCCCGAGTTGGCGACTGCGACTTTCCAAATCGGCGTTACACGCGCCACCGCGAAGGCCTACTTTCTCAAGGAAATCGGCCGATATCTCTACAAGGGCGACACAGGGCTGCACATTGCGGCTGCGGCTTATCGAACGGAATTAGTCCGAGAGCTCATCAAAGCCGGTGCCGATGTCCACGCCGAGAATCGCCTCGGAGACCAGCCCATTCATGCCGCCGCGGTCGGCGCTCCCGGATCGCGTTCGTGGAACCCCGCAGCGCAAGCCGCCACCATCGTTTGTCTCATCAAAGCCGGAGCCGATCCGAACACCGCCGACAAGCACGGCGTAACCCCACTGCACCGTGCCGTCCGCACCCGGTGCGCCGCAGCCGTTCGCACTCTCCTCGAAAACGAAGCCGACCCTACAAGAAAGAACGGCCGTGGCTCAACGCCGATGCTTCTCGCCACCATGACGACCGGACGCGGCGGCAGCGGCTCGCCCGAAGCGAAGTCCCAGCAACAAGAAATTTTGCGATTGCTCGAAAAAAGTCTCGGATCGGCCACCGCTTCCCGATAGCGGCGCCCTCGAAGAGATGTTCAGCATTCCCCAAACAGCCGCGCTCTCACGCCATCGTCTGCTGGTAAATCCGGGCCACTGAACAGGTGATCCGGAACTCGTGACGGATCCTGACCGATTAGCGGCATCGCTTTCTGCCGGATCGACGCCGCTTCCGGAGAAGGGTCCTGAAATAGCGTCCGCAGCCAGCCTTCCACCGTGCGGCAGAGATGAAAATATCGCCCATGCGCTTCCGCATACCGGTTCCCCGCAGCATCCCAGTCCGAATTCTTTAATAACTCATCTCTTAGAACTCGCACATCGCGCAAAGTCAGGTTAAGCCCCTGTCCAAACGTCGGATCCGTCGTTGCCGACGCATCGCCAATCAGCGCCACCCCATCCGAGTACGGGTGTTCAACCCACGACTCGCTGGCATCAAAGCTCGCGAGCGGCCCGCTGCATTTGGCGCCCTGAAAAAGCTGAGCCGCGCCCGGAAAGGTCTTTGTCGATTCGCTGAGAAATTCATTCAGCATCGACTCGCCTTGCAGACGATGTGCCGACGACTTCGGATAGCCGAAATAGCTGCGGAATCGATTTCTGCCGGTAGGGATGAATCCCACAATCGTGCCCAACTCGGCATTGAAGATGAAATAAACCAAATCCTCCGCCGCCGAAAGACCGGTCAGCAGCACACCGGCGAACAGGAAGGGTTGAGCCGCTTCTTTCACCGAAAAATTTCGCGCTTTGCGACACGTTGAAGTGCGCCCGTCAGCGCCCACAACCAGCCGGGCCGGGATGCTTTCAGCGTCAGTCCCGTGGACCAGCACCGTCGCCGGGCGTCCCGGTTCAATTCCATCGACCGTTACTCCCCGTCGCACTTTCGCGCCTGCCGCCTGCGCAGCCTCAAGAAGTACCTCCTGCATTTCTTGGTGCGCGAACGTCAGGGCAGGGAGACGTTGCTTGGTGGTTTCTGCAAGGTTCCGCGCACCCATCCCCATTTCGACAAATGGAATCTCATGCGCGCAGCTCGATTTCAGAAGATCCAGGATGCCAAGTTCATTCGCCTCGGCTACGCCCCATGGCGCCACCATTTCTCCGCGCACACGGTCTTTGAAGCGAGTCTCCCGCTCGAGTACCAGCACATTCGCCCCGCGCTCGGCCATAACCTTCGCGAGGGTGGCCCCAGCGAGCCCGCCTCCGACCGTGACCAGGTCATAGGGTGCGTCGGTCAAGCTTCCTCTTTTCTCTTGCTGGACGATTTCTTGGGAGGGCCGAAACTTCAGCGGTCGCGGGATTCTAGACTGCGTGTTGTCGAGTCGTCAACGAGCGCGGCAAAGGCAAGCCGGCATCTTTTAAAACACCCTGACCTTGAACGTCAGATATTTCTTGGGATTTTCGCGGACCGACTTCACCAGTTCCCGCGTTTCAACCAGCATCTTATCGGTGTTGTTATAGAGCGAAGGATCCTTGAAGAGCTTGCCCGCAGTGCCCTGACCGGCCTCAAGTTCATCCGTTAATGCTGAGAGTTTTGTGATGATGTTGTCGAGCTTCTGCGCCAGAGCTTCGTCTTTCGAGAGCCTGCCGATCGCGCCCTTCCCGGCATTGATGTCATCGGTCAGCTTCTGCACATTCGCGATCGTCTGATTCGCGTTGTCATACAGGCTCGGATCTTTCAGGATTTTCCCCGCCGTCCCCTTGCCTTGCTGCAGATCGTCGATCATGACGTTGATCTTGTCGACCGCCGCTATCACCTTGTTGTACGCCTCGTCGGTGACGAGCAGCTTGCCCAGACTTCCTTGTCCATTTCGAACCTGATCGACGATGCCTTTGAACTCATTCACCGTCTCCGCGAACTGGTTGTAGAGATTCGGATCGTAGATAAGTTTGCCGATAGACCCCTGGCCGCTTTCCACGAACGCCAGGATTCGGTCCGTACGCTTCAGCAGTGCATCCAGATTTTGCAGTGTGCCTTGGCTGGCGCGCACCACATCCTGGATGTCGGGCGTCTCGCGTGTCGCCAGCGTATCCCCGTCGCGAGCTTCGGGGCCCTTCGCATGAGAGCTGTCGATGTTGATGTACGTTTCACCTAGCACGCCCGCGGTGCTCATCGCCGTAACGGAATCCTTGCGGACATCGAAGCTGTACTTGGTGGTCACCTTCATGACCACTTCCACCGGCGTGGCCGGCTTATTGGGCACCACGCGCACAGCGGTGACATTTCCTACGTCCACACCCGCCAGCCGCACAGGTGCTCCATTGCGCAATCCTTGCGCATCGTCAAAATAAGATTTCAGCGTGATCTTCGGAGTGAACAACCCGGTCGTTCCGCTCATCAGGAAGATGAGCACAGCAAGGGTGACGCTGGCGAACAGAACCGTCAGGCCCACGCGGAGCTGGGACCACTTCAGTTGCTTCTGGCTAGGCACTTCGCCCCCGCCGGGACGGAATCAGCGCCCGGCCCCCGCGCTCGCACAATCGCATCATCTCCTCGCCGCTGACGGCTCCAGCGGATTTGGGTGATGATAACAGACCCCAAACCCCTTCCCACGTCAAGTCGACCGGGGCACAAGGGTCGGCAATAGTGCCAACGCCACGAGATATGCAACCCCGCCGCAGGCCAACGTTACGCTCAATCCGAAGTGAATCGCGATCACCATCGCCAGCACCGAGCCCAGCACGCTGGCCGCCGCGTTCATCGCCCATGCCCACTCCACCGAATTGTCAGCAGTGTGGGGCGCCTCTCCGAACTCCGCCGCCGGCAACTCCAATTCTGCCGCGCTCGCCAACGCCCGCAGCCCAGTAGGAAACGGCATGCCCATCGCGAACCCCAGCGGAATCAACACAGCCGCGCTCACTACCAGCTTCCCAATGAACGGCAATCCGATCAACCAAGTCAGCAGATGTGCAAGCGCGAATGTATAAATCGCAATCGCGACCATCAGCAGGACCAGCGGCCCCCATGCCTGCCCCGTATTTGATAGCCACCGCCGCGAAACAAGACTCCCTGCCCCGCTCGAAAGCAACATCAGAAAGATCACCACCGTGAGCGCATAGGTGGGATGTCCAAGAAATAGAACGAATCGTTGAATGAAAGCGATCTCCACCAGGATGTAGCCCAATCCGACGCACACGAAATAAAGCAAAGGCAGTGCTCGCTGGGCGCGTCCGCCCCCCATCAGCATGGGTGCCACCAGAAAAACCAGAACCGCCACTGCCGAGATCACAAACACCATTCCGAGCACCACCACGCCCAGATTCACCTTCCAGTCGATCCCGCGTTGCAAGACGCCATCATGCAAAATCTGGTCGGTCTTGAGCGTGAAGAAGAAGAACGGCGCATTGTCGTCGACCGGCGCGACGTTATACGGATACTCATGCGCAAACGCCTGCGGATCATTCCGCGCAATCAAATCTGAAAAAGCGTTCTTTCCTGGCTCCGAAGGCAAGTACAGAGCTGAAAGGTCCCGGTATTTGTCGAGATGCGCGCTCACGGCATCTTCTTCCTGCTGCGTGAAAGCGCTCTTTTTTGCCAGGACGACCACTGGAATGCCGTCTTCGTCGAGATCTCCTTGCGAAACCACGATGAAATTCTTCGCCGGATTCGCCACGCCCAACTGATGCAGCGCCTCCGTCGCAACCGACACCACGCGCAGAGCCTCGCGCGGCTGCTGAAATTCCCAGCGTGTGATGGCGATCAATCCATCAGGCTTGAGATGCTCGAAATATTCGCGGAAGGCATCCACGGTGTACAGGCTGTTCTCGCTCAGAGCGAACGCTCCCGCCGCGGTCGAAGCCCACGTGTCCACCAGCGTCATCTGCACAACGTCAAAAACCTGATGCGCATTACGCACAAACGATCGGCCGTCGGTCACCTGGATATTTACTTCCGGCCGCCGATACAAATGCTGCGAATAATCCTCATACCGCCCGCGCATGATCAAATTCGCGATAATCGGGTTAATTTCAATTCCCGTCACGCTCGGACTGCCGTTCGCGACTGCGCGCACCACATCCACCCCGCCCCCGGGACCGATGATCGCGTACGCCCCATGCGGCCGCAGCACATTCGCCAACGCCGGAGGTGCGGACATCAGATACTTCTGCCAATCACTCCCCTCCCACGTGTGCAGGTCGGCATTCATCAGGTAGGTCGACGCGTCGGCGTCGATAACAATGGCCCGGGCGGAATCGCTTTGGCGGTCGACTTCCACGCGCGAGATCGCATTCCAGCGCGCAAACTCTACCCACGATTTGTCGCGAAAGCCGCCCTTCGCATAAATAACGTCGATCCATCGACCCGAATAATTCGCTCCGATGACGGCCAGCAGGACAACCGCCAGGGTAGCGCTCGCCCTGCGCATGACCCGACCCGTCGACCACGCAATGGCCGCGACCGCCATCGAGAGCGCCGCAAAAAGAATGGCATTCGGCCCGCCGATCCAGTTCAACAGCGGCACGATCGCCAGGCACGCCAGCGCACCACCGAGCAAGTCCGCTCCATAAAGGTGCGCAATCGTTTTTGCTTCACGCGCGAACACAACCGAGAAGAGAAGTCCGGTTAGAAAGAAGGGAACGGCCGAAACCACGTAAATGTCCGTCAGCCTCAGCAGGTTCACCCAAGTGAGTCCGAGCGACACCGGGACATGCAGCACCGCTTCGAGCACTCCGGGAATCACGACCGCATTCGCGCAACAGAGAATGGCTGCTAATCGTCGCGTCTCAATCTTCGCGAGCTTATTGCGGGATAAGTAGGCGTACACGCCGCCCGCGCCTAATCCCAGCAACGCAATCGAAATCGCCAGGAATGCGAAGTGGTAGAAAAGCACGACCGAAAACAGCCGCGTCAGGCTTAGTTCAAGCAGTAAGGCCGCGAAGCTGCATAAAGCAATACCGCCCAGCAGTGTTCGTTCGCTGATGGGGGAGCTCTTTGAGGACACCACGGATGGGGAAATAGTGGTCGCCATGAATTCTGAACTGGATGCGCCAGTCTAGCAGACCAGCCTTAGGTTTCGAGGATCACTCTTGGTGCTAGGGATCATCTGGTCGGAAGCCCGTTTCGAGTTTCGGCATCGTTTTGTGGACGTCAGCCATAATTTTTGACGAGAGCCGATGTCCGCAGCACCAACCCCACCTTAGCTTTCGAGGATCACCTGCGCCATCGCCTCTTCGGCAGTGTGGGTCAGAGAGAGCGCAATGTTGGTGGCCCCAAGCTTGGCCGCAAATTCCGCGGCCTTCCCATGAAAGAGAAGCGTCGGTCGTCCGCCCGGCTTCCGTGCAACCTCGATATCGCGCCAGCGCACGCCATGATTCCAACCGGTGCCGATCGCTTTCATTCCTGCTTCTTTGGCTGCAAAACGCGCCGCATATCGTTCCATTCGATTTGCCTTCGATTCGCAATACTCGATCTCGCCTTCGGTGAAGACGCGTTTAATAAACCGCTCCCCGTGACGCTCGATCGCTTCGCGAATCCTCGGAACCTCTGCAATATCGATCCCAGTGCCGATGATCATGCAGGAACGTTAGCACACCGGCAGTCCACGACTCACGTGGGCGCAGACGCCGAGGTCCCCATCGCCCGGTTTTGACGTGATGGGGTGGAGACGCCCCGTCTGCCCAGTCGAGTGCAGCTCGACGAGTCGACGGACCCCTTGTCTCCGAAATCTGCCACCGGCATTCCACGGGAATTTGTGCCGCGGAGCAGGTTCTTTGACCATCATGAACCACGTGGGGGCAGACGCGGGGTGGAAACGCCTCGTCTGCCCGGTCGAGCGCAGCTCGACGATTTGCCGACGCGAGTGGCCTCCAATCACAGTCCTGATTTCAAATGCCTGTCATCCCGAGCGAAGTGAGGCTGTGCCGAACGAAGTCGAGGGACCCCTTGTCTCCGAATTCCACCACCGGCATTACGAGGCATTGTGTCGCGAGTCGCGCAGCGACGTCAGAAACTAGCCCCGCACGTAAGTGCGGGGAACAGTACGCCTTAAGAAACAGAGTCCCGCGGGGACAGCACAAAGACACGCCTACGAGAACAACGGAGTGTTGCTGTACACCAACTGACCGTCGACAACCTGCGCTTCCTTGGTCAGCCTATGAACTTTGGGCGCACCCTCGCCATCGATATGAAGCACCTCATGTCCGTGAGCCACCAGCCAATCCGACACCAGCATCCGATGGCACTGGAACCACCGCCGCTCGGCGCACATGTAAGCAGTGCGCGACCCCTCGCCGAGCATAACCAACTCGCCCACCGCCCCATGAAATTCCGTCGTGAACATGTAATCCGCATAATTCCGAAAACTCGTATTCCGCAAACCACTATTCGGAGAATCTTCACGTGTCTTCTTCCGATACCCACCCAGCGCCTTCATCCACACATAACGGATTCCCGCGGCAGGCAACGCCGCCTCCAGGCTCTCGCGATTGAAATGCGGCAGCCGCCGCGACGCCGGAAACGCGCGAATGTCGACCAGAGTGCCAATCAAATGAGTTTTCAATACCGAGATGAGCTCATCCAGCGAGCGTGTCGAGTGCCCGATCGTGTACAACGTCGCCATCCGAACCTTTGACGCTTAACGGTTCCCAACCAGATGCCCTGCGATTGGTGAACTTCTCGCGGGTCAAAAGCTATATCAGGAAATGCCGGGATCAAGGAAATGCCGACATCAAGAAATTCCGACATCAAGAAATTCCGACATCAAGAAATTCCGACCTGCTCCTTATTTGTTGTCTCCAGCGAAGCCAGAAGATCTCATAGCGGAAATTGTCTGGCATCGCCAACGTCCACGTGGGGGCAGACGCCGGGGTCCCCATCGCGCCCGGTTTTGGCGTGGTGGGGTGGAGACGCCTCGTCTGTCCGGTCGAGCGAAGCTCGACAGCTCACGAAAACTTCCAAAACTGTCATCCCGAGCGAAGTGAGGCCGAGCCGAACGAAGTCGAGGGACCCCTTAACCGTCAAAACCACCACGGTCATTAAGAGGCATTCTTACCAAAGTCGCGCAATACTAATTTTTCACCCACCAATCCTCCGCAATACCCTCACCACAACCTCATCCTGCTCCGGAAAAACGGTCCGCAAATCCATCACCACCTGATCGTCCTGCACACGCGCCACAATCGGACAATCCGCCTGCCGCAAGCGCGCCAGCAACTGATCTGCACGCAATCCATCGACAGTCACCGCGACCAACCAAGTCGGCAACACCGCCGACGGCGCCACCCCGCCTCCAATCACCGACTCTCCCTCGATCACCTCAACCTCCAATTTCTTAGCATCGCGAATTTGCGCCGCAACACTCCGCGCCCTCTTGCTAATCTCATCGGCCGACGTACTCATCATTCGTAGCGTCGGCACTACCGCGTGATCACCCTTCATAGACGCAAGCAGCGTCGCCTCGAGTGCCGCATACGTGAGCTTGTCCACCCGCAACGCGCGAAACAGGGAATTCGATCGCATCCGCCCGATCAAATCCGTGCGCCCCGTCAACATTCCAGCCTGCGGGCCGCCGAGCAATTTATCTCCGCTATACGTCACCACATCTACGCCGGCGCGCAAACTCTCCGCCACTCCAGTCTCACCCTTCACGCCGAAGGTCGCGAGATCAACCAACGCCCCGCTTCCCAAGTCCTCCACAACAGGAATCCCGCGTTCCCGCCCCAGTGTCACCATCTCCGCGATCTTCGGTTGCTCCGTGAACCCCGTGATCTCAAAATTCGACCGGTGTACCCGAAGCAGGCACTGCGTCTTTTCATTGATCGCTTCCGCATAGTCACGGATGCGCGTCCGGTTCGTCGTCCCCACTTCACGCAGCGTTGCGTTCGACTGCTTCATCACGTCGGGAATGCGGAATGATCCGCCAATCTCCACCAGCTCCCCGCGCGACACAATCACTTCACCGCCCGCAGCCAGTGTATTCAGCGCGAGCCAGACCGCGGCCGCGTTGTTATTCACGACGATTGTCGAAATCTGCCTCGCACCATTGCCCGTTAGCGAAGCTCCAAACAGCCTCCCGAACAAACGGTCTACATGAACGTCCCGCTCCCCGCGCTTGCCGTCCGTCAGATCAAATTCAAGATTCGAATAGGTGCCCGCAATGTCGCGCACATGATCGAGCGCCACCCCAGCCAACGGGGCGCGGCCCAAATTCGTATGCAGGATCACCCCAGTCGCGTTGATCACCGGCCGCAACGACCATTCCGTTTCCGCACGCAGCTGACTCTCGATCGCCTCCGGAAGACCATCAATCGCCGCATCCACAGCGGATGGCTCGACCTCTCCTTGCTGGATCTTTGACCGCAGGTTTTCTAGGACAGCGCGCGCGGCCTCGGTCACCATGGCGCGCCCATCGCGAACAGTCGCCGCAGAAAGCCTGTCGCTGCGCAACAATTCATCGACCGAAGGAAGTTTTCTGTAGAGTTCCGGATTGGAAGAAGGAGTCACGCGCGTGGATTATCCCACGTTCGCAGAAGCGACGTCTGAAGCGGAGACCCGGCGCCGCACCCTACAACGTGTGCATATATACCAGCAGGTCTTGCACCTGCTGATCGTTCAACTCGCGCCCGAAGGCTGGCATTTTGCTTCGTCCCAGACGAACGATGTCGCCCACTCGCTCATCATTCGCCGGCAGGCCGCTCTCCGAAAGATATTGTTTCTTAAATACTCCCTGCAAACCCGGGCCCTTCTTCCCGTGCGACGAATAGGGTTCGTGACATTGATCGCAATATCTGTCGTATAGCTTGCGTCCCGCAGCCTGCTGCGGATTCAACCCGAGCTCGGCATCCGATTTCCGCCGCTCCACATCGCAACCAACGGACGCGAAAACAAAGGCCAAGGCGGCCATTACAATCACCGTCACGTGACAACCACGCGGCCGGTAGTTACCGACGGAGCGACTTTTCATGAGTTCCTCAAAATGGCGGGATGCAGCAACAAGTCCGTGCAATCGGACGTACAATAAATATACAAGGCGACGCCATGCGCACCATGGTCAAGCGCGTTTATGACAAGCCGTCTCGTACTGACGGGATGCGTGTCCTTGTCGATCGCCTTTGGCCCCGCGGCCTTACCAAAGACGCCGCTGCTCTCGATGCCTGGCTCCGCGATCTCGCCCCCTCCGACGAGTTACGCCACTGGTATCACGCGTACCCGGATGCGTGGAATCTTTTCCGCCGTCGCTACCTGAAGGAGCTCACCGCTCCTCAAGCCTCTGAGCAACTGCAGGAGCTTTACCGGATGGCGGGACTGCGCAAGCGTCTTACCTTGCTCTACGCTTCCAAGAATAAGGAGCGCAACAACGCAATCGTGCTCAGGGATCTTCTGAATGGAATGAAGAAACCACCCACTGGCACCGGTCCCGCGGTCGCCGCTTCGTCACGCCTGCGGAAAGCGGCACGGCGTCCGGGCTGATCTCCGAGATTACTTGTGGGCTGGCGCGTCCTCGATAATCGTCTCGACGATGGCGTCGATCGCGTCCGTAACTTTCTTGGCGGGTACGGTGAAGTTGTTCGACAGGATGGTGAATGCCACGTCATCGCCGCGGTCCGTCGTCAGGTAGCCAGACAGCGTCTTCACGCCGCCCAACGAACCGGTCTTGCCATGAACTCTGCCCTGCGCAGGCGTCCCCTTCATGCGGTCCGCGAGTGATCCATCAATCCCAGCCACCGGGAACGTATCGCGAAACGCCGTGCCCCACGACTGCTGAGATGCATACTTCAGTAGCTCAACCACCGCGTGCGGCGTGACCAGGTTCTGCCTCGAAAGTCCCGAGCCGTCGTAAAACGTGTACTGATCGTTGGGAACGCCGGCGCGCGTCAGAAATCCGCGCACCACTTCAAGCCCGCTGTCCACCGTCGCCGCGGTCCCCTTCTCACGGCCCAGCAACCTCAACAGAATTTCTGCGTGAAGATTCTGGCTGACCTTATTAATGACGCGGATGTCCTCGATCAGAGGCTTGGATTCATAACTAGCCAGCACCAGCGGCGGGTTTAGCGGCAAGGCGCGCGTCGGATCGCCACCGCCTCTCGCCTCCGCCGTCGCCGTCACGCTGAACGTCGAAAGCCGCGCCAACTCTGTGTGATGGGCGCGGTCGTTTCCGTAAATCGTGATTCCACGCTTCTCGAGCAAGCTCCGAAACAGTTCCGACGCGAACGCCGCTGGATCCGCAATCGCCAAAGCTTCATTCGCCCCCGGATCGTCGACCGGCATCTCGCCCCATAACGTGAGCGCCGTTGACCCCGGTTCGCGATTAAAGAAGATGCGCCGCGTGGAACCGGCGGGCGTCGTGATGATCCGATTATCGACGTGGTAGTAATCCGCAAACGGCACAATGCTGACGAACGCCCGTTCTCCCGCGCGATCCGCTGGCAGGATATTCACGAACACGACGTTGTCGTTGATGGTTAGCGCCGACACCGGAGCGCCGTCGCCCCACACCAGATCATCCTGGCTCCAGCCTTCGCCATAGCGCTCGAAGGCGAAATACGAATCGTCCGCGACTAGGTCCCCGTCAACATACCTCACACCCTTCAGCACCAGGCTGTCGGCCAGGTCCTCGAGCACCTTGATCGGATGGTCGTTCCGCTGTGTGCGCAGATCGTAGGGCAACTCCCTCCCGGAAAGATTCGGATCCCCGCGCCCCACCAACAGCAGATCGCCGCTCAGCCTCCCATGCTTGTCGAGCAGCCCGGTCGTTTCCACCGTCGTCCGGCAACGGTAGTCCGGGCCAATCAGGGCCAGCGCCGCCGAGGTCGTGAATAATTTTGTGTTGGAGGCCGGAGTGAAAAGCTTGTCGGAATTCTGCGAGTAGAGAACCTTGCCCGTCTTCAGCGAGACGACTTCGATCCCCCAGAATCCCCGGTCGAGATCCGGTTGGTTCAGGATGCTCGCAATTCGCGCCGCGAGCGGTTTCTGCTTGGCTGCTTCAAGAGGACCTGCCGACAAAAGGCATAACAGCAGGAAAACGAAACCGAACCGTGGGGCTCGCATTGCGATGCCCTTCATTCTAGCATCGAAAATAGGGCAGTAGCGCCGGCGTCCCGCCGGCTGTCCCGAGGGCGTCTCGCCCTCGATCCACGTGGGCGACCCACGACCAAAGAGCGTAAGCCGAACACTTAGTCTTGCTTTCCCGACGCTCGTCGCGTGATCCGAGCTACTCGAAACCCGAAACTGCTGGCCCGACACCTGATACCTGATACCTGCTTTAGAATTTCGGCATGCGAACCGTCTTCGACTGGAACATCGGATCGCGTTCCCTCGCGCTCGGCAAGCGTACTCTCGTCATGGGCGTAGTGAACGTCACGCCTGACTCTTTCTCCGACGGCGGCGACTTCCTTGATCCCGAGAAAGCCGTAGAACACGCCCTCCGCCTTCTCGACGACGGCGCCGAAATCATCGACGTCGGCGGCGAATCGACCCGCCCCGGCGCCCGCGTCAACCCGTCCACAACAAGCAAAGCCGCCGACACCTCCAAACCCGTTTCCGAAAAAGAAGAGCGCGACCGCGTCCTGCCCGTCATCGCCAATCTCAAACAGAAACGCCCGAATGCCATCATCTCCATCGACACCTACAAAGCTAGCCTCGCCCGCGCCGCCGTCGAAGCCGGCGCAGAAGTCGTCAACGACATCAGCGCCTTTCGCTGGGACCCCAAAATGGCCAAGACCGTCGCTGAACTCAAATGCGGCGCCGTCCTGATGCACATGCGCGGACGCCCCGAAGAATGGCGCAAGCTCCCGCCCGTTGCCGATATCGTCATGCTCGCCAAGCGCGAGCTCCGCGACTGGGCCGACGCCGCCATGATGGCGGGCGTCAAGCGCGAACGCATCGTGATCGATCCAGGCTTCGGCTTCGGCAAGAACTTCGAAGATAACTATCCTCTCTTGCGCCGCCTCGACGAATTCCATCAGCTTCGATACCCGCTCCTCGCCGGTGTCTCCCGCAAATCCTTCATCGGACGCATGCTGAAACGCGACGGCAAAGATGCCGCCATCCCCGATCGTGCCTACGGCACCGTCGCCGCCGAAACCGCAGCCATCCTCAAAGGGGTGCACATCATCCGCACTCACGACGTCCGCGCCTGCATCGACGCCGCCCGCGTTGCCGACATCGTCGCCTGACAATCTTCTGTGTGGCGCCCTCGCCCTGGTCCGCATTTTCCGCATCAACGGCGTGATATTCGAGATCGATGTGGATGCTCATCCCGTACTCCTTGCCGAGATCACGCAAAGCCTACTTCACTGTCATCCTGAGCGAAGTGAGGCGATAGCCGAACGAAGTCGAAGGACCCCCTGTTTTTCCCCTCGTCCACCGGCCTATCGGGGAATTCTCTCTTCAGCACGAAGACATGTGCGCACCACGCGGGTGCCCCACCCCATCGCGTTCTTTGCGAAGGGTGGGGGTTAATCCGATACGCGGCGCCCTCAGGTTCGGACTTCCAAAATTCAAGCATCGCTTCCGTCGACATCCTCATCTATCGCTCGACCCAACACTCGAAATTTTTCTCAGCAATCAAAAATGGACCCACTCCTTAAACTCACAGACGATCCGCGCATCACCATCCGCCGCTCCGGTCCGCCGAACCCCGGAGGCACCTGCGTCATGTACTGGATGCAGCGGGCCCAGCGCGGTCGTGACAACCTCGCACTCGATGCCGCCGTCAACGCCGCCAACACTCTCAGCAAACCGGTTGTCGTCTTCTTCGCACCGCGCCCATTCCCGCCCGCAAACCTCCGCCACTACGCTTTCCTCGCACAAGGCATCCCAGACATCGCCGACGCCCTCGAAAACCGCAACATCGGATTCGTCCTCCGCCGCTTCCCCGATCACAGCCTCCTTGGTTTCTGCGACGAACTAAATCCCGCTCTCGTCGTTGGTGACGAGAATCCCATTCGCCAGGCCGCAGGCTGGCGCGACACCGTTGCGCGCAAAATAAGAGTTCCGCTCTGGACAGTCGACGCCGACGTCATCGTTCCCTCGAAGCTCCTTGAAAAAGAGCAATCCGCCGCGCACACGATCCGCCCGCGCCTCCAGGCGAGACTGAAACAGTTCCTCATCGCACCCACAAATCCGAAAGCCAAAATTCGGTGGTCCAAACCTCGCAGCCTGCATGCACTCGCCGCCGAAATTAACGTCAACCATCTCACCGACGGCTGGAAGATCGACCGTTCCGTTCAGCCGGTCCCAGAATGGCGAGGAGGTACCAACGAAGCGTTTCGCCTGCTTAAGTATTTCGTACGTCACAAACTTGAGCGCTACACCCGCGACCGTAATCATCCCGAGCTCGAGGGCACCACCCGACTTTCGCCGTACCTCCACTTCGGACACGTCGCCCCGCACACCATCGCGCTCGCCGTGCAAGACGCCGACGCCCCCACCGTCACGAAAGAAGCGTTCCTCAACCAGCTCATTACGTGGCGCGAGTTATCCATAAACCTCGTCCACTTCAATCCCAACTATGACAACTTCGAATGCGGAGAACCGTGGGCGCACCGCACACTGGCCAAACATGCAAGAGACCCACGCCCCGTCCTCTACACCGAACGCCAGCTAGAAAACGCTGAGACCCACGACCCGCTCTGGAACGCCGCTCAAATGCAAATGGTGAACATCGGCTGGATGCACAACTACATGCGCATGTACTGGGCAAAAAAAATTCTCGAATGGACTCCATCTTCCGCGCAGGCTCATCAGATCGCGGTTCGCCTCAACGACAAGTACGAACTCGACGGCCGCGATCCCAACGGATACGCAGGCATCGCCTGGTCGATTGTCGGCAAATTCGATCGCCCCTGGTTCGAGCGCCCCATCTTTGGCCAGATCCGCTACATGTCCGGAGCAAGCACCGGCAAGAAATTCGACAGTAAGAAATACATCGCGCAAAACACGCAAGTGAAGATGTTCGGCGACTAGCGAGCCTTTGATCGCGCCAGTTGACCGATCAGAGAGATTTCGATGGCAAAGACGATGCCGCGATCTTGCCCGCTTTTCAAAAGAGAGAGATCTGAACAGCGATGGTGCCCCATCTTCGTTTCGCGCTCTTTGCGAAACTAAGGTGGGATTCAACGCCACCACTTCCGACCCTCAAACCCGCATCCACATTCCACAAACTGGTATCTTAATATTGGCAAGTCTTTTCTTATTTCGAACAGGAAGTCGCCCTCATGCAAGTCAACGAACTTACACAGAAAGAATGTCGTGAAATCCTCTCCCGCGCCACCGTCGGCCGCCTGGCCTGCTCGCATCAGGACCAGCCCTACGTCATCCCTACTTATCTCGCCTACGATGACGGCTGGATCTACGTCTTCGCTACCTTCGGTAGGAAGATCGAGTGGATGCGCGAGAACCCGAAGGTCTGTGTAGAGATCGAAGAGGTCGCCGCACAATCGCAATGGGTGAGCGTCATCGCGAACGGCCGCTATGAAGAATTACCCGAGCCGCAATTCGCTCAGGAGCGCGCCCACGCCCGCAACCTACTCGAAAAGCGCCACCACTGGTGGATTAATGCGCTGGCCGAACGGCGCATGAACCTTCCTGACCAGGCCGTAGAACCCGTCTTCTTTCGCATTCACGTGGACTCGGTCACGGGACTCCGCGGCGAGACTTCGGGCGGAGCCTGATCGGATCGCTGACGACGGTCCGTCTTTCGGTGTCCCTCTGCGCCTCCGTGGTGAAAGCTTTTCTTTACGCTCTTCGCGGTTTTCCTTCGCGGCCTTTGCGGATAAGAGCTTTTCTCTGCGAACTCCGCGAATTCCTCAGCTTCTCTGTGGTTAAAAGCTTTTCCCACGCTCGCCCCCCGGACCACGCATCCAAAGATGCCGCCAATCCACAGAGCCGAAAGCCATGTTCGACAACCCAACGCCGTCCCTCTAAAACCCCTTCCCCGAATCCATCAAAATCGTCACCGGCCCATCATTCACCAACTCGACGTCCATCATTTCCTGGAACCGCCCCGTCTCGCACCGCACCCCCGCCTCGCGAACTTTCCCAACAAAGTACTCGTACAGCCCGCGCGCCGTTTCGGGCCGGGCGGCGTCATCAAATGAAGGACGCTTCCCCTTGCGCACATCCCCATAGAGCGTGAACTGCGACACCACCAGCACCGCGCCACCCGCTTCTTGTACCGACAAATTCATCTTGCCGTCGCCGTCTTCAAACACGCGCAGCCCAACCGTCTTGGCCGCCAGATAATCCGCCGCCACCTCGTCGTCCCCGCGGCGCACCCCCAGCAACACCAGCAGTCCCGTTCCAATTTCTCCAGTGATCTCTCCCGCCACCGTCACCTTGGCCCGCTTCACCCGCTGTATCACCGTTCGCATGTCTAAGAGTCTCCAGCCCCGCCTTCACCGCCGAGCGCGTCACCTCACAACGCACATCCGTCCCAAAGCCCAAAACCTATAACCGAACACCCAATATCGAATACCGAACCCCCACATTGACCGCAACCCACCTCACGCCTAAAATCGCTCGTCACTCCAACACCCTGGAGGAACTTCCCCGAATGCATCGTGTCGCGACCCGATGTGCCTCGCTCTTTCTCGCCTTGGCACTGCTCGCATACTTCGCTCTCGCCAGACAGCCCGCATCCGCCCAACAGCATTCCGCCGACGCCCACCACGAGCTCGTCATCACCGATGCCTACGTGATGACCGTGACCCACGGCAACCTGAAAAAAGGTTCCGTCTATATTAAGGACGGCAAGATCGCCGCCGTCGGCGAATCCGTCAACGCCCCATCGTCGGCTACCGTCGTTGACGCGGGCGGCAAGTTCCTCACGCCCGGCATCATCGATTCCCACTCCCACATTGCGCTCGACGACGACGTCAACGAGGCTACCAGCCCCGTCACGCCTCACATGATGATGATCGATGCCTTCGACTATCAGGACAAGGCCATCTACCGTGCCCTGGCCGGCGGCGTCACCACGTCGCTGCTGCTCCACGGTTCGGCCAACATGATCGGCGGCCAGGCCATCGTCATCAAGCACAAATACGGACTCAACCGCGACGCCATGCTCTTTCCCGGCGCGCCGCCCTCCATCAAATTCGCCAGCGGAGAAAATCCCAAGCGCGTCTACGGACGCCGCAATGAACTGCCCTCCACCCGCATGGGCAACTTCGAAGTTCAGCGCGAGGCCTTCGTGCAAGCGCAGGACTACATGCGCTCTTGGGACGACTACAACGCCAAGCTCAAGCGAGGCGACAAAGACGCCACCGCTCCCAAACACGATCTCAAACTCGACGCACTCGCCGACGTCCTTCGCGGCAAGTTCCTCGTCCAGATCCATTGCTACCGCGCCGACGAATTCCTCACCGAAATTTCCATCGCCAAGGAATTCGGTTACAAGATTCGCGCCTTTCACCACGCGCTCGAAGCCTACAAAGTTCCCGAAAAACTCGCCGCCGAAAACATCGCCATCGCCACCTTCGCCGACTGGTGGGGATACAAGCAGGAAGCCTGGGACGCGATCCCCTGGAACGCCGTCATGTCGATGCGCAAAGGTGTTCGCGTCGCCATCAAAAGCGACTCCGACGACTTCGCCCGCCGCCTGAATCAGGAAGCCGGCAAGACGATTCGCTACGGCGGAGCCACGGAAGAAGAAGCCCTCAAGATGATCACCATCAACGCGGCATGGATCATCGGCGTCGACGACCACGTCGGCTCCATCGAGCCTGGCAAAGATGCCGACCTCGTGATCTGGGACGGCTACCCCTTATCGAGCGCCGCCGTCCCCAACAAAGTCTTCATCGACGGCGACGTCTACTTCGACCGCTCACTCCCGCACTACGGCATGCCGCACTACACGGAGGGCCAATGAGAAACCAGTTCTTGTGTGGCGCGGATGCCCTTGCCCGCGAAATTTCGTGGGGCGGTCACATTTCTGTGCGCGAGAGTTCTTCTTCGCGAAGGATCACCATGGTCCACGCTCTTCTTAGCGCCCTTCGCGGCCTTTCTTTGCGTCCTTTGCGGTTAAAAGCTTTGCTCAGCGATCTCTGCGGCTGTTCTCAGCGCTGTCTGCGGTTAAAAGCTTTTCGCGTACTGGCCCTGATATCCCCGTTCGTGCTCCCCACCCTCCCCGCCCCCGCCCAACAGAAGTCCATTCTTCTTAAAGGCGGCAAACTCCTCACCATCTCGCACGGCGTCGTCGACAACGGCGCCATCCTGATCGAGAACGGCAAAATAGCCGCCGTCGGCCCTGCCGCCTCCATCAAATCCTCCACAGACGCCCGTGCCATCGATATCTCCGGCATGACCGTCTACCCCGGCCTCATCGACTCTGAGACCGCGCTCGGCCTCACAGAAATTTCCGCCGAAGACACCACCAATGACCTAATCGAGAAGAGCGACGAGATCATGCCCCACATGCATGTCTACGACGCTTTCCATGCCGAGTCGGATCTCATCCCCGTCGCGCGCCTGAACGGAATCACCAACGTCATCGTTGCCCCCGAAAACGGAGACACTCTCCCCGGCCAGGACTCCTTCGTTCAACTCGCCGGCCCGTCCGCCACCGAGATGCTCCTCATCCGCGACATCGCCCTGCCGCTCAATTTCACCGGCACGCAGCGTCGCAACGAATCATGGGAGAAGCGCAAGTTCCCCGAAACCCGCATGGGCATGGCCGCGCAACTCCGCCAGGCCTTCCTCGACGCCCAGGACTACGAGCAGCATCAGACCGACTACGAAAAGAAAAAGTCCGACGCGGTCCGCGACAAGAAGCCCGAGCCCTCGGCGCCCAAACGCGATCTCAAACTCGAGGCCCTGCTCCCGTACCTTCACGGCAAACGCCCGATCGTTCTCGCCGCCGAAAGTCCAAGCGATCTCGAAACCGCCGTTCGCCTCGCGCAGGAATTCAAACTCAAGTTCGTCCTCAACCACATCTCGCACTCGCGCTCCGTCCTCGACTACGTGGCGAGCCTGAAAGTCCCCGTCATCGTCGGTCCCATCTACGAAACGCCAAAAGATGACGAGCGCTTCGACGCGGTCTACAGCCTTCCCGCCGAACTCTACAAGCGCGGCGTGAAGATCGCATTCGCCTCCTTCGACGCCCACAACTCCCGCAACCTGCCCTATCAGGTCGGATTCGCCACAGGCTTCGGACTTCCCTACGACGAAGCACTGAAAGCCATCACCCTGAACGCTGCCGAAATCTGGGGTGTCGCCGACCAGTACGGCTCGCTCGACGTCGGCAAGATCGCGAATATCGTCGTCTCCACCGGCGATCCTCTCGACGTCAAAACCGACGTCAAGCACGTATTCATCGCCGGAGAAGAAATCCCCCTGACCAGCCGCCAAACCCGCCTGCGCGACCAATATTCAACGAAATAAACGATGGTGCCCCAGGTTCGCGTCCGTCTTTTGGACGCGAACCTGGGACTGCCAAAACGGTCGGATAGCGCCGCCGCCCTACTCTCTCTCCCGCGTTACCATTGACTGGAGGGTCACTCCGATGAAACCGATCTTGTTCGCGTCTCTCTTGCTCCTCCCGTTACCGTTGTTTGCCCAAAAGGCAATCCCTGCCGGCACGATCTTGCCACTACGGTTGAACTCTTCGTTGAATTCGCGAAAGAGCAAGGCTGGTGACACCGTAACGGGTCGCCTCATGCAAGATGTGCCGTTACCTGCAGGCGAAAAGATTCGCGCCGGCTCCAAAGCAATGGGCCGGATCTTGGACGTCGTTCACGCAACCGATGGCAGCGTGCAACTCTCCTTTATCTTCGACACACTCGTCGTCTCTCAGCAAAAGATCCCCATGAGCACGAATCTCAGAGCGCTCGCGTCGCTAACCGAAGTTCAGGACGCTCAAACTCCAAAGACCGGTCCCGATCGCGGCACTCCTCAAAATGCCTGGACGACGGTCCAAATCGGAGGCGATGTCGTATACCGCGGTGGTGGACCGGTCGCGAAAGGATTACAGGTCGTCGGGGCGCCAACAGCCGACGGCGTGCTCGCCCGAATCGATTCGAAGTCAAGCGACCCGTGCCGCGCCGATGTTGACGCTAACGATCATCCGCAGGCGTTGTGGGTCTTCTCCGCCGATGCATGTGGAACCTATGGGTTTGAAGACCTGAGAATCGTCCACGCTGGCCGAACCACGCCGATCGGCCAAATGACGCTTTTATCCACGGGACACAACCTGGACATCCATAGCGGGAGCGGCCTCCTCTTGCGCGTTCAATGAGATGCACTCGCTCTCGAAATCAGACCTTCGCACTCGTTGAGTCCCGTGGATCGGCTTGAGTCCACGAATCGCACGCCGAGCGGAAAACGTTGCCGTGCCTTCTTTGCCATTTTGAGTGTAATGGTCGGTCATCAACAATCGTCACAACTGG
>Ga0126371_10000804_pt1 | contig 26335 bp, 23 predicted proteins | sample PanSoiMetaPlot_4_FD_110145 | JGI IMG/M metagenome (GOLD analysis project Ga0126371, IMG submission 110145) | Tropical forest soil microbial communities from Panama - MetaG Plot_4 | ecosystem: Environmental > Terrestrial > Soil > Tropical forest > Bulk soil | place: Panama | collected 2016-02-17 | reverse complement strand
TGCAGTTCCGAGACTGCCCGCTGGGGAACCAAGAGAGCGTGTGGCTTGCTCCGGAAAGAGAACCGGATTCGGGCATATTGGCCGGGACGCAGTGTATTTCCCGGATTCGCGAAAAGGCCCGCGACTCGGATCGATCCCGTACTGGGGTTCACTTCCCGGTCGGTAAAGTAGAAATTGCCCATATGGGGATAGATGGAGCCGTCGGCCAGTATCAATTCGAGGCGCAGTAATTTGCGCTCCGCGTCCACGGTGGCTTGCGTTGTATAAATTCGATGGAAGGCGAGGTAGTCTTGTTCACTGGCGGTGAAATACGCCTTGATCGGGTCCAGCGTGGAAACGGTTGTAACCGGCCCGCTCGACGGGCTCACGAGCGCGCCCACCTGCTGTTGCGCCATGCCGGCGACACCATCGATCGGGGAGACTAGTTTTGTGAAGCCGAGATTCAGCACCGCGGTCTCAACTGCCGCTTGCGCCGCTTCCACACTCGCCGTGGCGGCTTGAATCTGAGCGCGAGCGGTCTCGACCTGCGCCTTGGCGGCCTGAACTTGCGCTTTGGCTGCGAGGTTGTTTTGCCTGGCATTGTCCAGGTCCTGCTGCGTAATGGCCTGTTGCTGAGCCAGGGGAAGGTAGCGGTCGACATCCAGCTGAGTCCGTCCCTGGTTGGCTTCTGCAACCGCCACCTGCGCCTCGGCCTGCGTTAATTGCGCTTTCGCCTGCGCCAGCTGCGCGTTGGCTTGCGCCAGTTGACCTCTACCCTGGTCAACCACCGCCTGGAACGGCCGCGGGTCAATTTCAAACAGCAATTGTCCTTTCGTGACAGGCGCACCTTCGGTGTAATCCTGCTTCAAAAGATATCCGGTAACCTGGGCTTTGATGTCGGCATTTACATAGCCGTCGAGAGTACCAATCCACTCGTTGTAGATGGGAACATCGCGTTGTTCGACGGCTGCCACTTCCACCACCAATTGTTCGGGTGCTCGCGCAGCCTGACTGTTTTTCGCGCAGCCACCCAGCAGCATGGCGCCGAGGGCGATCGCGGCGCTCGTTACGGAATTGACACGACGGCTATCCATGGTTCTACCTCCAAGCACGCTACGGGGCGGGCGAATCGTTTACGGTTTTAGATGCTCGTAGCCAGTAGATTTATTCAACACTTGTGAGCGACCAGTGGCAACGGGGCCGGGCCGGGAACCGGTCGAATGGGTACAGTTCCCGATACAGCGGCCAGAATCGGAGATTCGGATTCGCAGGACTACTTGGCTTTCAGATCGCGCTTGAGACGGCTTACAATGTCGGAGGCTGTGCGATTTAGATCGTCGGAACGGGAACTCTTCGGGGGCTGGTACACGGACCACAAGACCCGATGGGTTTTGGGATCAACCAGGAACACGGTTCCCTTTCCACTGGCAAAAGTGGAAGTCTGTGTTGGGCCCGACAGGTTGGGAAGGGAACTGGGGGGGCTGGCCGTCTGGTCTTCCTTTCCCTTGGCCGGCCGGCTGACCGGCTCGGGATTGCCCTGCAACTCCGCCAGTTTGTCCTCGAAGGCCGGCCCGATCCGATCGCAGAAGACCGCATCCGCCATTCTCGGATTCGTAACAACCTGGAAGATGTGTTGCTCGGTTAACCGGGTCGCCAGATATTGGTCCAGGCCCCGTCCCATCGTCAGCAAATACACCGAACGCACGTTGGAAAAGTCCTGGCCGGATAACAGGGCGCCTGTCAGCGAAATCAGAAGCAAGAACCTTCTCATCCCATCCATCATATCAGCGGCCTCCTGGCCCCGCCCCTCCCGATGAGTCTCACCGCGATTGTGCCTGTATGGAACGGCCGGGATCTGCTCTCGCGGCTTCTCGCCAGTCTTGACGCGCAGACCCAGCCGGCCACCGAGGTGCTGGTGATCGACAATGGCTCCACCGATGGCGCTCCGGACGTGGCGCGCGCCCGCGGCTTTCGGGTGATTGCGATGGGCCGGAACGCAGGCTTCGCCGCGGCGGTGAATCGCGGGATTCGCGAGAGCCACGGTGACTGGATCGCCGTGCTCAACAGCGACGTCGAACTCGCCCCCGACTATCTGGCGAAACTGGTCGCCGCCGCCGCCCCGTTCGCCACCGGCAAAATCTTTTCGGCAGGATCGAACGATCGCATCGACGCTACGTTTGACGCCGTATGCCGTGGCGGCGTCGCGTGGCGAGTCGGCCAGGGCCGCCTCGATGGCCCAGCGTTTTCCACCGCCCGTCAAACCTCATTGGCCCCATGGACGGCGATCGTTTTGCGTGCCGACCTCTTTGACCGTGTCGGGCTACTCGATGAGCGGTTTGAGTCCTATTTGGAGGACGTCGAATTCGGTTTGCGTTGCGCCGCGCAGGGGATTGCCGGGATGTTTGTGCCCCAGGCGACCGCCTGGCATCGCGGCAGTGCCACGCTGGGCCGCTGGCATCCGGAGACGGTCCGCCGGATCGCGCGAAACCAGTGTTACCTGGTTGCCCTGCACTACCCGAACCGCTATGCGTGGGAGATATGGGTGGCGCAGGGCCTGTGGGGACTGGTTGCCGCGCGGCACGGCGCCGCGTGGGCGTGGCTCCGGGGAAAGTGGCAGGGGATTCGCGCCGCCTCCCGCCTCCCTCGAACCGGCCGCGGCCCGGCCGAATTTTTCCTGAGCGAGAACGAGCGCGCGATTTACGAAGTGCAGAGCGAGACCGGCTTCGATTTGTATTGGCGGCTGTACTTCTTTCTCACCGGCCATGGGGCAAAGTGACACATGCCAGAAACCGGCATCGTGATTGTCACCTACAACTCGGCCGCGGAAATCGGGGCTTGCCTCGACGCCGCGTTGCAAAGCGGCGCAGAAGTTGTCGTGGTGGACAATGCGTCCGAGGACAAGACGGCCCAGCTAGCCTCGCGGCCCGGAGTTCAAGTTATTGTCAACCCGACCAACCTAGGGTTTGCCGGAGCAGCTAACCAGGGTTTCTCTGTATTGAATTGCACATACGTCCTACTGTTAAACCCCGATGCAGTGCTACAGACGAGCCTCGAAAGGCTCCGCGCCGCTTGTCAACTGCCTTTGGCATCCGGGGCCGGAGGACTGATCCTCGATTCAGACGGTAAAGCCCAGGTCGGCTTCATGGTCCGGAAATTCCCGACACCCGCGGCACTGGCTTTGGAAGCGCTCTTGCTCAACCGGGTGTGGCCCAGGAACAAGGTCAATCGATCGTACCGCGGCTTGGACTTGAATTATTCGCAATTGCAGGTGATCGAGCAGCCGGCCGGCGCGTTTCTCATGGTCCGGCGGGCGGTTTGGGAAGAGTTGGGCGGTTTCGACGAGGGTTTCTGGCCTCTTTGGTTTGAGGATGTGGATTTTTGCCGGCGCGCGGCGGACCGGGGGTATCAGTGGCATTTCGTTCCGGACGCTGTCGTAAAACATACGGGTGCGCATTCGATTTTGAAATTGACACTAGAGAAGCGGCGGGTTTACTGGTATCGTAGTCTACTTAGGTATTCAGCCAAGCATTTCCACGCCATGGGGATGCGCGTGGTATGTGGAGCGGTGGTAGTCGGTTCGGTCCTGCGGTTGTTGAGTGAGTCGGCCCTGGAACGGAGCCTGAAGCCGGTGGCGGTTTACAGCAAGGTGATCCTGTTCGCCGCCCGTTTGTTTTTCGGCCGGGTGAATTCCTCAAAGTTGTCAGTTTTCGACGTAAATCAGTAGGCGGAAGTACAAAAGTTCGGATCTCAGGTTCTTTCGTTCATGGCGCACAGTGGGCTTGTCTCCGTCACGATAGTGACTTACAACAGCGGACGCTTCATCAAGCGCTGCCTGGAATCGGTGTTGGCGCAGAAGTATCCGCTCAAAGAGATCATCGTCATCGACAACGCATCGACCGACGGCACGGTCGATATCCTCGAGCAGTTCGAGGAGAAGTGCCAGGTCTTCTACAATGACGAAAACGTCGGGTTTGCCGCCGCGCAAAACCAGGCGATCCAGCGGTCGAACGGAGAATGGGTGCTGACCTTGAATCCTGACGTGCTGCTGCTCCCGAACTTCATTCAGGCGCTGGTGGATGCGGGGCAGTTCGATTCCAAGATCGGCACGGTCTGCGGCAAACTGCTGACGATGTCGCCGCATTTCGAGATTCCCGCCCGCGCCATTGTCGATTCCACCGGCATCTACTTCAACCCCATGCTGCGCCATCTGGACCGGGGCAGCCAGGAAGTGGATAACGGTCACTATCTGAATTACGAATACGTATTCGGCGCCACCGCGGCAGCGGCGCTCTATCGACGCGGCATGATCGAAGATATTTCCCTCGACGGCGAATTTTTCGATGCGGATTTTTTTGTCTACCGGGAAGACGCCGACGTCGCCTGGCGCGCGCAGCTGATGGGCTGGAAATGCCTCTACGTGCCCTATGCGCGCGGTTATCACGTGCGCAAAGTTCTGCCCGGCAACCGGCGTGCGCTGCCGCCGGAAATCAACATGCACTCGGTGAAGAACCGCTTCCTGATGCGCATCAAGAACATCTCCGTCGGCGTGTACCGGCGCAATGTGGTATCGATTACCGCGCGCGACGTGGTAGTGATCGCCTGCTGTCTGCTTTGGGAGCAGTCTTCCCTCAAGGCTCTGTGGTACCTTGCCAAGAACTGGAAAAGAACCTTCGCCAAGCGCCGCTTGATCCAGGCGCGGAGGCGCGTGGATGACGCGTACATGGCGAGTTGGTTCGACTACACCCCAGTTAGCAAGCAGGCTCCGAAGAAACTGATCCGGTCCCGGTCGGCCGCCGCCCGGACTTGAGGCTCGGCCGGTCCGATGCGCATCGCCCTCCTTGGCACGCGCGGGATTCCAGCCAATTACGGTGGATTTGAGACCTTCGCCGAAGAACTGTCGACGCGGCTGGTCTTGCGCGGCCACCAGGTAACGGTTTACTGCCGCGAACGGCCGGCAGAGGCACGATACCGCGGCGTGCGCCTGCAATATCTTCCGACAATCCGGCACAAATACCTCGACACGGTGGCTCACACGTTCGTTTCCACGGCGCACCTACTGGCGCACCGCACGGACGCCGCGCTCTACTGCAACGCCGCCAACGCCATCTTCACGCTTTGGCCCCGCCTGGCCGGTGTCCCGACCGCCCTGAACGTGGACGGCATCGAGCGGAAGCGGGAGAAGTGGAACGCCCTGGCTCGCGCCTGGTATCTGACGTCGGAGCGGCTGGCGACCTTCTTCCCCACGGCGATGATTACCGATGCCCACGCAATTCAGGATTACTATCGCGCGCGCTACGGCAAGAAGGGTGTCCTGATTCCGTATGGCGCCGAGGTCGGCCCGGTTGGGGAAGATGATCTGGTGAGAAAGCTCGGGCTCGAACCGGGCCGCTATTTTCTCTACGTCAGCCGGATGGAGCCGGAAAATCGCGCGCTGGAGGTACGGCAGGCCTTTGAGACCGTCGCGACACCGTACCAGCTCGCGTTAATCGGCGATGCACCTTATGCGCGGGAATACATCCGGCAGGTGCGCGACACCCGGGATCCGCGTATCATCATCCCGGGCGCCATCTATGGCGCTGGGTATCATCAACTCGAGTCGCATTGCTTCGTCTACATTCACGCCACCGAAGTCGGCGGCACGCATCCGGCATTGATCGAAGCCATGGGCCGCGGCGCTCTCGTGTTGTACCGGAACACGCCGGAAAACGCGGAAGTAGCCTCGGGCGCCGGGATTCCGTTCGAACCGGAGGAACTGCCCGAGAAACTGCGCCTGGTGCTGGCGATGCCGGAGACTGAGCGCGAAGCGTTCCGACGGAAGGCGATGGAGCGCGTACGCGACTGCTATTCGTGGGAGGCGGTGACTGACGCATACGAAAAGCTGCTCGCCAACCTGGTGCGGCCGGGGCGTTGAACGCCAGGTTCCGCAACGATCGTTGCAGAATTCGGAGCGGTTTTGCTGAAAACAGGCGAGTTAACGCGAGCGAACCGCGTGGTACCAAGGGGAGTGGAAGAGTCCGGTTTGACGCTGGCTTCCGGGAGGCGGCTCGGTTGGCGGGCTGAAACCTCAAACGACATTCTCCTCCTAATTTCATTATCGGACCAGCCGCCAAATTCGGGCTGGCTGGAAAGAGCGCTAGTGAAGCGTAAAACTAGCGATTCCTATGAGTTACAAGAACTTTTCGAGTGCGGGACACCAGCGCGGCTGGAGGCACGGTGTCGCAGGCGACTGACTTATGGGGCGGGGGCGGCGGCAGAGCGGCAAGCGGCAATCAGCTGTCCAGCTTGCTCTACTGCCGTAGTGTTGCCTGCGGTGCGATAGAGCTCCAACGCGCGTTCGAGACGCGGACGGGCGCTGGCGCAGGATCCCCATTTCCGGTATTTGTCGCCCAGCTCGAAGTTGATGTCGGCAAGCAGTTGGGCGCCGGACCGCAGTTCCGGAAACCTGGTGCGATGCGTCTCCGCCAGATCGACGGCTTGGAGAAATGTGGCTTCGGCGCGGCGGCGGTCTCCGGCCGCCGCCAATACGCCGGCCAGGCGCCACGCGGCGGAGGCCAAGGCAAAGGCGGCGCGCGCGTCGCCGGGATCGGCGGCGGCAACCTCTTTGCGAATCCGATAGACTTCGCGATACTGTTCGAGGCTTTCGCGCAGTTGCCCGAGGTCCCAATGAATAAGGCCAATGTCGGAATAGTCATACGAGAGGTCCAGCTTGGCCTGAACGTTGGCGGAATTCGCGGCCGCCCTCGGCGCATCGACGGCCAACGCCGCTTCATACTCGGTCAGAGCCCCCTCGAGATCACCGGTCTTGATCAGCACGGCTCCCAGGTGTTTGTGATAGAGAGCAATGTTCGCAGGGTCGTCAGCCGGGGCGTTCGCGAGCGCTTTTCGAAAATATGGGACAGCCTCGGGATAGCGGGCCTGTTTGACCAGGGTCATACCCATCCCGTACTCGCAGATGGCAAGATCGCCGCGAATGCCAAGATTGCCCGGCGCCTCCCGCTGCAATGCTTCCACCAGCGCCGTCGCGGTGGTAGCGTGTTCGACGACTTCGGAGATAGGAAGATCTTCGAGATTGACGAACCCGCGCTGAGTCCGGGCCAGTTCCCGACGCAGCTCAAAGGATTTCGGATCGGCGGCGAGGGCTTGTTTGCGCAGTTCGAGCGCCTTGCGCAGGCTTTGGATCGCATATTGCTCGCGGCCCAGGTTGGAAGAACCGGCACGGCCGGCCAATGCGGCGACGCGTTCGTATCCGTTAGCCAGATCGCGCTGCAGCGCGGGATTGGAGCGTGCGGTAGCCGACAACTTGTCCAAATATTCCAAGCTGCGTGTGAGCACCAACTGTTGGACTTGGAGCGATCCCTGCAGGTCCCGAATGCCGTCGTGAAATTCGTAGAGAACCGAACCTGCCAAGTGGCGCGCCAGCTCGAAGCGTTGTTCGGCCAGTTCCTCTCCCAGCCGAGCGCGGTGCGCCTGCCAGAGCGCCACGCTGAACCCGCCGGTGAGCGCCAGGGTGACGGCGGCAGCGGATGCGACCAGCAGCTTATTGCGGCGGGTGAACCGGGCCGCGCGATACGGCCACGAGGCTGGACGCGCCAGCACCGGACGGCAATCCAGGTGGCGGCGCAGATCGGCGGAGAACTCATCGACGTTGGGATAGCGGCGCGCGGGATCTTTTTCGAGAGCTTTCGCCAGAATATTGTCCAAATCGCCGCGCAGATCGCGCCGCGGGACTCCGCCAGCTCCGGCGACACCGCTCGCCGACGGGGGAACAGTATCGCAGACAGCGCGCTCCACGGCGGCGGGCGTGTGCGCCTCCAGCCGGTGAGCGGGCGCGCCAGTCAGCAACTCATACAACACCGCGCCCAGCGAATAGACGTCCGTGGCCGTCGTCACAGGCTCCTGGCGCACCTGCTCGGGGCTGGCATACTCGGGCGTCAGGGCGTGCAGACCTGCCAGCAACAGAGTGGACGCCCGCTCCGGCTCTTCGGCATCGAAGACTTTGGCAATGCCAAAATCCAGCAGCTTGGGTTGGCCTTCGACGGTGATCAGAATGTTCGATGGCTTCAGGTCCCGGTGGACTACCAGGTTGCGATGCGCATAAGCCACGGCTTCGCAGACTTTCAGGAAAAGTTCAAGCAGCTGCCGCGTCGTGAGGGCACGCTCCCGGCAGTATTGATGAATGGGGCAACCCTCGATCCATTCCATCACCAGGTAGGGCCGGCCGTCGCTGGTTGTGCCACCGTCGAGCAGCCGCGCAATGTTCGGATGGTTCAGCAGGGCCAGGGTTTGCCGCTCCAGGCGGAACCGTTCGGTAAGCAATTGGGTGGCAAGCTCGGCACGCACGAGCTTGATGGCAACGATCTGTTGGTAGTCGCCGCCGCGCAGAGCGCGGTACACCACGCCCATGCCGCCGTGGCCGGCTTCATCCAGTATCCGGTACGGGCCGATTTGCGCTTCCGCAGCGGAAGCCACTGGCTCCAGGAATCCGTCAAAGCCGGTGAGGGCCGACAACAACTCTTCGACCTCACCACGAAGGGAGACATCTGCGCCGCAACGGTCCGCTAAGTAGCGGTCACGATCCGCGGGATCGACTTGAGAGACGGCATAGAGGATCTCCCGGACCTCGTGCCATCGGCCAGCCGTCATATCCAAAGTCGGTTTCCTGAGTGGTGGAAGCATTCTACCACCCCCCCGGACATGAGAGGAATTGACGCTCTTTTTCGCGTCTTTAAGCGGGAACGGGATTGGATGCTGACGCTTGAAGTGAGGAGAATGAGGTTGCTGGGCGCCGGAGCGCCCCGCGAAATTCGCGGCGTCGACGCTCTTCCCGGCATCGCGAACTACTTTATCGGCAACGATCCCGCGCGCTGGCGTCGGAGTTGCCGTCCGGATGTTCGGACGGAACGCGAGCTTCCACTAGACGGGATTTGCGGAGCCGCGGCGGCGGACTGGCAAGGAGGCGAGACTTACTCGATCAAAGACGGCAACTGCAGCTGCGCGGCCGCCGTGCACGGTGCTGTTTCCGAACAACGCTCCAGCGCGGATAACTGTTTCTCCGTGGATTCGGCCAGATACTTTGCCTCAGCATCGCGCGGCCGGGCCGCCTGAAGTCGCTGGGCTAATGTGATCGAACTGGAAAGCTCCCGGCGGGCATTGTCGAAGCGAGAGCTTCTCGCCCATAGTACGCCGAGCGCGGCGTGGGCGCGGCCCATCTGCAGCAGGGAATCCAGATCGCCGGCGTCGTTCTTCGCGAAATCCTCGGCAATAGACAGACTGCGCGACAAGTTCGCCCGCGCCGCTGTCTGGTCTTCGAGCAACGAGAGGATCTCGCCGCGGAACGAATACCCCACGAGCAGGATGCGCCGGTAAAACGGTTCCGGATTTGACGCGAACATCTGCTCGATGCTGGTAAGCGCCGAGTTTAGCTCTGTGAGCGCCGTCTGGCGACTGCCAAGCCTGGCTTCCTCGATTGCGGACAGGCCCGTCATGATGTCCCGATCCAGGGTGGCGTCCATATCGTCCGGATTTTGTGCGACCAGAGAGCGGGCTAGCACCAGGCCCTGCTGATAGCTCTCCAGAGCTTTCCGGTGGTCGCCCAGGCTCACAAAATCGTGTCCCTGCCAGTTGTGAATGCGAAGGATCCATACTGGTCCTATGGACGCCAGCGTTTCTCGCGAGAAGATGGCATCCACGATTTCGAGACTCTTCCCAAACGCGCGCGCTTTCCAGTAGTGCATCACCAACGACAGCTGCGCCGCGGCGAGTCTCTGCCGGACGGAGGAATCGCCGGCGTTCGATTCCTCCAACACCTGGATGGCGGCGCGATCGCGTGCGATAGCCTCGTCAAACTGACGGGTATTGGGCCCCGAACCGTTGCCGCCGAGGAGCCACCCGAGTGTCAGGCTAGCGTTTCCATATGCTAGACGAGCCTGCGGATCTTGCGGCTTGCGAGTCAACAGAGCCTGCGAGAGATCCAGTCCGGCGCGGGCGATCTGAAGCGCATCCTGAAGCCGCCCGGCCAACAAAAGGCTCCTGGTGTAAGCACTGCGCACGCGGAGTTCACCCAATACTTCGTCGGGATCCTGATGCGAGGTGTCCACCAACCGCGATCGAAGCGCCAGCGCGTTCCGGTAACTGGCCACGGAACTGTTGACGTCACCGACACCGGCCCCCTTGAAACGCCCCTGCAACTCGGCGATCCTCTCGTAGCCGAGGGCCATCTGGCGCATTAAGTCGCGGTCGGCGCCATTTTCGGAGCGGAGTTTGTCAAGATATTCCAGCGCCCGCTGGATCAGCAAGTGGCGGGCCGCGGCGGATGCGGGCAATTTCTCGAGGGCATCATTCAATTCGAACAGGTTGGAGGTGGCGAGGGCGCGCACGTCGTTGAATCGCTTTTCGGCCCGCTGAGCGTTGGCCGCTGCAATGCGGGCCTCACGGATAGTTGCGGCAATGCCTCCGAGAACGGCGAGGAACGTCACCGCCGCCAGCAAAACGCCCAGTTTGTGCCGCCGGAAAAACTTTCCGGCACGGTAATTCCAGGAGCCCCGCCGCGCCGTAACTGGCAACCCTCGCATCTCGCGACGGATGTCCTCGGAAAACTGTTCGACAGAGGAGTATCGGTGCTGCGGCTCCTTGCGGAGCGCTTTCAACAAAATCGTGTCCAGATCGCCGCGGAGACGCCGGCGCGTCTTAGCCAGCAGTGGCGTCACCTGCTCTCCGGCCGAGCCACGCGCCAAAGCATCGCTGGGCCGCTCTGGTTCCGAATCCGTGGCAGCGCGAACGATTCCCGCCATATTCCGGCGGTCTACGCCATACGGAAGACGGTCGGTCAGCAGAACGTAGAGGACGACTCCGAGCGAATACACATCGCTTGCCGTGGTGACGGATTCGGCGCAAAGCTGCTCCGGGCTGGCATATTCGGGCGTCATCGGCAGCAGCATCGTCGCGCCCGACCCTCCCGCCGGATCCACGATCTTTGCGATGCCGAAGTCGAGCAATTTCGGAACGCCATCGGCGGCAACCAGGATGTTCCCGGGCTTGATATCCCTGTGAATCACCAATCGCTGATGTGCATAATGAACCGCCGCGCAAACGTCCTGGAACAGCTGCAGACGCGCGTCGATGCTCAGATCTCGCTGCCGGCAGTATTGATCGATGGGTGTGCCCTCGATCAGTTCCATTACGAGATACGGAATCCCGTCAGCGGTGGTCCCGCCATCCAGGAGACGGCCGATGTTGGGATGTTCCAGCCGCGCAAGAACCTGGCGCTCCTGGCGGAACCGTTCCAAGATGAACTCGGCATCCCATCCGCCGCGAACCAGCTTGACGGCGACTTGCTGCTCGAACTGGCCGTCCACGCGAATTGCGCGGTAAACCTCGCCCATGCCGCCGCGGCCGATCTCTTCGAGCAGCAAGTAAACACCGACTCGCCGCCCAATATGCTTGGATGGAGGCTGGTCTAACGACTCAGGCGGGAGACTATCCGGGATTGGGGAACTTTCGAGAAACCCGCTGGATTTCTCCAATGCCTCCAGCAGATCTTCCACCTCTTCCCGAAGTGCCCGGTCCCCCCCGCACTGCTCCGCCAGGTAGCGGGCACGCCGGGACGTCTCGAGCTGCGAAGCGGCATAAACGATCCCTCTCACGTGCTGCCAGTGGGCCGGCGTCATGTTATGCGTTCGCAGTGGCGGTGAGCTTGTTCAGCCGCCGGTAAAGCCAGGCTTTGGCAGTGACCCAATCGCGGCTCACGGTAGCTTCGGAAACGCGGAGCGCCGAAGCCGTTTCCTCGATACTGAGCCCCGCGTAAAACCTCAACTCGACGACGCGGCACTGCTGCGGATCGAGCTCCGCCAATTCTTCCATCGCTCGGTTCAAAGCAATCGCGTCCACCACGTTGGTCTGCGGCGCGGCGATGGAGCTGTCGAGTTCCAACCGCATCGCCATGCCGCCGCGCTTTATGGCGCGCCGATGGCGGGCGTGATCGATCAAAACGCGGCGGATCAGTTGCGCGGAAATCGCGAAAAACTGGGCCCGGTTGCGCCATTCCATGCCGTGTTGCTCGACCAGCCGAAGGTACGTTTCGTGCACGATGGCAGTCGGCTGCAGCGTGTGGCCTGGATTCTCAAGCCGGAGTTGGTTCTGGGCGACGCGCCGCAGTTCGCCGTAGACTAGCGGCATCAAGCGGTCGAGCGCACCCATATCCCCGTTGCCCCAGTCCATCAGGAGCTTCGTAACAACATGATCGGGCATACGACGGTTGTCGGGATTGTATCAAACACTCGAGAATTTGCAGCCGAATTCTTGGGGGCGCCGGTACCAGCCCGCGGTCCCACCGGGTACCACAATCCGGAATCTTCCGGTTCCCAGGGAGTGTGAGGGAGACTTCCAGAATTCTACGCGTTTGGGACAGCGTAACCAGTTCTGCGAGGGTTATTGCGATCAAAGGACACCAAGTGCGATCTCGTGATCGATTGATCAAAGCGGTCTTGTGCGGGCTTTCGTTACTAATCACCGCGCCCGCTGTTTATGGCCAGTTGACGCCATAGACGACTCTGGACGGAGGAACTCTGTCCACGGGCTGCTTTTTTCCACTGGTTGCGCCGAATCCGCAGTTCGCCGCTTTCGCGATTCCCGGTCATGGCCATCCAAACGGTGTGGCGGTGGATCCGAGCGGGCGCGCGTTTGTTTCTGATAGCGACAACAACTGTGTTTATCGGGTGGATGCGGATGGAGCGATCCGGGTGCAGATCGGCTTCAGTAATCCGGCATTTCGAATCGGCACGGGAGCCCATGGCTTCGGGGGGATGGCGGCGATGCGGCTGCGGCCGAACTTTACGACCCTAAGGGCCTGGCGGCGGACTCTGCCGGAAACCTGTACATCGCGGACACCACGAACAGCCGCATCCGGAAGGTGGACACGACCAACTGGACCATCACCACGGTCGCCGGCGGCGGGAGCCTTCGCGCCAATAACGGCCAACTCGCGACCAACGTTGCGCTCTTATTCCCGAGTTACGTAGCTACGGATCGCGCGGGCAACTTTTATTTCAGCGACAACACAAACAAGGTGTACAAGGTTGACACCAACGGGATTCGTACCAAGGTCGCGGGCACTGGCGGCACGAGCTATGACGGGAGCGAAGGCACGCCGGCGACGGGCGCGAACATGATTCCGATGCAGATTGCCGTCGATGCCGGCGGCAACATCTTTATTGCGGACTGGGCCAATTCGATCATCCGCAAAGTCGACACGAACGGTAACATCTTCACGGTTGCCGGCAACCCGTTCAACGTGAGCGGTCTGGGCGACGGCAACCCTGCCGCGTTCGGCTCGACGCTCAACGGTCCGCGCGGTGTGGCGGTCGACGGGCTCGGGGACATCTTTATCGCCGATACGAACAACCAGCGGATTCGCATGGTCGATACGGCGGGCATCATCCATACGTTGCGGGAGACGGAACCGCCGGTTCAACACCGGGGAACTGAATTTCCCCACTGCCCTGGCAGTGGACAATCTCGGTAATGTGTTCATCTCGGACGCAGGGAATAATGCCCTTCGCACCATTATCAATACGCCGCGGCAGTATCAGCTGACGCTGAACAGATCAATACGCCGCGGCAGTATCAGGTGACGCTGAACAGCGCCGGAACAGGTTCCGGCGTATTGACTGGGCAAGCCCTATATTCCCTCGGCGTGTTTGCCAGCGTTTCGGCGTCGCCGAGTGTCGGGTCCACCTTCGATGGCTGGAGCGGTCCGGATGCGGGCGAGTGTACGCGGGGGACCGTCTGGATGAATGTCGACAAAGTTGCACCGCCACCTTCACGCAAGTGCAATCCTGCGCGGCGGACATCAGCAGCGCGTTCCAGATCGCGAGAAGCGGTTTAGCCTTCAATTTGGCTACCAACCGCTTCATGCAAACCCTCACTTTGACGAACGGCAGCGCCTTGGCGATCGCAGGGCCAGTCTCGATCGCGCTCGATGGGCTGCCGGCCGCCGTGAGTCTCACGAACCTGGCGGGGCTCACGGCGTGCAATCCAGCGCATTTATCAATGCCGGGTTTGTGAGTTTGGCACCCGGCGCCAGTTTTACGGTAACTCTGCAATTCAGCGATCCCAGTAAGACGGCCATCACTTACAACACCCGGGTGCTCGGCGGCCCCGGGACCCGATAGGAGCATGTGAGATGAACAGGACCACTATTTCCGGACTTTGTATAGCGTTGCTCGCGGCGGGCGCTTCGACGCCGGCGCGAGGTGACGCGATCTTTACAGTTACCCTGAACACGGCGCCATTGACTACTGTGCCCGGCTCATCGGCAGGCCCCTTTGGAATGGCATTTCAACTGACGGATGGCAGCGGCACTTCCGATGGGAACAATACGGCGACGATCAGTAACTTCCAGTATGGTGGCGGCGGCGCCGCGGCCTGCCCGACGGGGTGCACGGTATTCGGCGGGGCGAGTGGAAGCGCTGTTTCGAGCATCATGCTTACCGACAGCAGCTTCTTCTCCGCTCTGGTGGAGACTTTCATACCCGGCAGCACGTTGTCGTTCCAGGTGGACCTCACGACCAACGTGGACTCCGGCGCTCCCGATCTGTTCGCGTTCAGCCTCCTCGATGGGAGCGGGGCTTCCTTTCCAACGCTGGACCCGACCGGAGCCGACACGCTGGTGACGGTGAATATCGATTCGGCCAATCCCACGGTCCTCGCCTACGGGACCGACTCCACACGCCTGACGGCCGCCGGCGCTGTCGCGTTGTCGATTGCAACGCCCGTAATCGGGGCGCCAGTGGACCCCCGCGGTACCGGAACCCGGCAACTTCACGTGTATCGGACTTGCACTCGCGGGCCTGTTGCTGCGGGCGGGCAAGAGAACCCGCGCGTAGCCAGTGGACGGTCGCGGAGCATGCGTAAGCACTTGCTACGCGCCCTCGCCCTTACGGGCGCGGCTGAAAGACACATTCCGGCCGCGTTTTTAAGAGCGCGGGTGCTTACCATCTCTGCGACAGGCCACCAGTCGCTGCTGCTCTAGAATAGAGGCAAGTGCTGCCTCCCTACCGCTCTTATGTGCTGGTGTCGCGCCAGCAGATCGCCCAGAACTATCGCAATGTCCGGGCCGTCGTGGGTCCGGATGTGGAAGTCATGGGCGTCGTCAAAGCCGACGCCTACGGCCACGGCGCGCTCGAAGTGGCCCGCGCGCTCGCGGCCGAGGGCGCGCGCTGGCTGGCGGTCAGTTCCGTCGACGAAGGTGTGCACCTGCGGAACGGCGGCCTCCATGAGACCCGCATTCTGGTAATGGGTGGTTTCCTGCCGTACGAAGGCGAGGCTCTGGTGGAATACAACCTGACGCCGGCCATTCATTCGTTGGCGCAATTGAACGATCTCGACCGGCTCGCGCAAGTTGCGGGCAGGCCGCTCCCGTTTCATCTGAAGATCGACTCGGGCATGAACCGGCTGGGGACGCGCGCGACGGCACGGGAGATCGTCGATGCCCTTGGCGCTGCCCGCCACGCGCCGCTGGAAGGGCTCATGACGCATCTTGCCTCGGCCGCGGACTACAGCAGCAGGCAGACCGCCGATCAGCTTTCCGGCTTCCACGCCATTTGCAGGGAATTGAGCGAAGCCGGCATCAAGGCGCGCTGGACGCACGCCGCCAGCACGAACGCGATCGGCTACGGCCTGCGTGCGGGCTGGCACAACATCGTCCGGGCCGGCCATGCCCTCTACGGCTATGTCTCGCCGGCTCGCGGCGACGCGCCGCCCCAATTGCTGGAGATTCGGCCCGCTCTCACGTGGAAGGCCAAGCTGATGGCGGTAAAAGACGTTCCGGAGGGAGCTTTGATCGGTTACGGCGGCTCGTTTCGCGCGCCACGCGCCATGCGCATCGGCGTCCTCGGAGCCGGCTATGCCGACGGCGTGTTTCATCGGCTGTCGAACCGCGGCAAAGTAATTGCCGATGGGAAGCTCACGCCGATTCTCGGAACGATCTCCATGGATCTGACAACCATTGACTTGAGCCACACCGCCGCGCTCGGTCCCGGCGATGCGGTTACCTTACTCGGAGTCGAAGGGGATGCCCGTCTGGATGCCCAACAGATCGCGCGCGTCGCGGGAACGATTTCCTATAACATTCTGTGCTGCATCAGTGCCCGGGTCCGGCGCGTTTACGTCTGACAAGCGAGTGGCCCGCGAATCAATCAGCTCCTTAAAATCATTCACTTAGCTGCTCGCCGCGTGGATCCTTAACAAAAGGCACAAAACGTGCTGGCATTAATAGTCAATTCCGGGCGAGTATGCGGATGTCCGGTGTTAGTATAGGGGGTAGATGAGTCTACTGTCGCCCAGACTCCAGCTCAGGGTTGCGCAGAAGCAGATTCTGACGCCTGGTCTGGTTCAGATGGTCACCGTGCTCCAGCTTAACCGGCTGGAGTTGAAAGAGATGATCACTCAGGAGATCGTCAAAAATCCAGTTCTGGAAGAGTCGCTGGAGGAGGCGGGCGAAGAGATCACCCCCGAAGAACTGCTGCCGTTGCTGGAGCCGGAGCGAGTGGCTGAACCGGCCGACCAGCAGATCCTGGAAGCCGCCGTGGAGCAGGCCAGCCCAGTGGATGGACAAGGCGGAGATGTGTCGATCAACGGCGCAGTTCTGGCCGATGCCGAAGATACAGCAGCCGCCGTGGCGGCCGCCGAACTGACGCCGACCGATCCGCTGGCCGAACCCGCCACCCAAACCGATCCGTTCGACGAAATCGACTTTGGCTCGTTCTTCGATGATTATCTGGACCCCGGTTACAAGAGCCCGGCCTCGGAATCGGTCGAAAAGCCCTCATTTGAAACGTTCCTCTCCGCTCCGATGACTTTGGGCGATCATCTGCGTTCGCAGTTGAGTGTCAGCCTGGTCTCGGATGACGTGCGGGACGCCGCCGAATCGATCATCGGCAACCTCGACGAAGACGGGTACTTGTCCGCCTCGTTGGAAGAGATCGCGACCGCCGGCGAGCACAAGCTGGAGAAAGTCCAAGAAGCCCTGAAAGTCGTGCAGTCGCTGGACCCCGCGGGAGTTGCCGCGCGAAGTTTGCAGGAATGCCTGCTGCTGCAGATCGAGAGCCTCAACGGCAAGGATGGAGTGGCCTGGCAGATCGTCTCAAACCATTTGCGGCTGCTCGAAACACGGCAGTACAAGGAACTCGCGAAGGTTCTGGGGCGGCCCCTGGACCACATCGAGATCGCCGTCAACATGATTCATCATTTGAACCCGCGGCCCGGCCAGCGCTATTCAGGCGCGGGCGCCCGCGTGGTGGAGCCGGATGTCACCATTCTCAAAGACGGGGACGACTGGATTATCCAAATCAACGACGACGATGTGCCGCAGTTGCGTCTCAACGCGCAATATCGCCGCATGCTGGACCGGGATAACGGAGCCACCAAGGAAGTGCGCGACTACGTGCGCGAGCGTTACACATCGGCCATCCAGTTGATGAAAAACATCGAACAGCGCAAGCAGACGATTCTCAAGGTCTGCCAGGCGATTGTGCGGCGGCAGACCGAGTTCCTGGCGCATGGCATCGATCATCTCAAGCCGATGATGATCAAAGAGGTGGCCGAAGAGGTTGGCGTGCATCCTTCGACCGTCAGCCGCGCGGTCGCCAGCAAATACGCCCACACGCCGCAGGGCGTGTTCGAACTGCGTTATTTCTTCTCGGAAGCGGTGCAGGGGCCATCCGGAAGTGGCACGCCGCTGCTGCTTCTCAAGCGCAAGGTCAAGAAGATGATCGAGGACGAGGATCGCACGCGGCCGCTCACCGACGAACAGATCACGGCGCTGCTGCAAGCCGAGGGGATCGACGTGACTCGCCGCACCGTCGCCAAGTACCGCGAGGACATGAAGATTCCCTCCACACACCAGCGCCGCATTCGCAACTGACCGCAGTAAATGGAGTTATAACGTTTATAGGGAAGAGGGGCGGGGTGTCATCGGCCGCCCCCGACTGGAGATCGCATGAAGATCACGTACACGGGTAGGCAGGTGGAACTGGCTCCAGCCCAGTTGAGGAAGCTGGAAGCGCGCTTCGCCAAAGTCGGGAAGCTGCTGGATGGCAGGAAAGAATGCGAAGCCCACGTGATTCTGTCTTTGGAGCGCCATTTACACCATGCGGAGGCGACGATCAATTATCATCATCATCAACTAGTGGGAATCGGATCGAGCAACGACCTCTTCACGGCCATCCACTCTTCCATCGAAAAGCTGGAAAAGCAGGCGGTCAAAACGCGGACGAAATGGCGGGACACGAAACGCACACCCCGACGGGCCGTCGAAGAAGGTGAAGCGGCTTCCATTCCGGAACCCGAAGCTGAAACCGAATCCGAGCGGCAGGTATTTCGGGTCAATCATCACCAGAAGCGCAAACCGATGACGCTGGACGAAGCGCTACTGGAGATGGACAAGAATCGCGATTATCTGGTCTATCGCGATGCAAAGAGCGACCGCGTTTCGGTCCTGGTGCGGCGCCGCGACGGCAATTTCGACCTAGTGGAAGGATAGCGGCGCGGGATGGCGCGGAAGAATCCTCCGCCAGCCGGCCGCACGGGGGGGACGTCTGCGCGGACGCCGGAGCTGGTGGTGATAACCGGCTTGAGCGGGTCCGGCAAAGCTTCCGTGCTGAAGGCGCTGGAAGATCTCGGGTTCTACTCAGTCGACAATCTGCCGGTCGAGTTGATTCCCAAATTCGCCGAATTGACCCGCGACAATCCCACGGTGCGGGCAACTGCGCTGGTCGTCGACATCCGGGAAGGCCCCGGGCTGAAGCGGTTCCCGAAGATTTTTGAGCGGCTCCGGCAAACGATTCCCGCGCAATTGATCTTCCTGGAGGCCGACGAAGGCGCGCTGGTGCGCCGTTTCAGCGAAACGCGCCGGCCGCATCCGTTGGGCGTGGACCGCTCTATCATCAAGAGCATTCGCGCCGAGCGCAAGCGACTGGCACCCATCCGCGCAGTGGCCGACCTGATCATCAACACTTCCAAATTCACGGTGCATGATCTTCGCGAATTCATCGGCGAGCGCTTTACCGGGCAGCGTGAACAATCCCAGATCCGCATTTATGTCACCAGTTTCGGCTATCGGTATGGGTTGCCTCCCGATAGCGACTTGGTTTTCGATGTTCGGTTCCTGCCGAATCCGAACTATATTCCGAAGTTCAAAAATCTGACTGGAAAAAATCCGGGAGTGGCGCGCTACATCCGATCATTTCCGCAAACCGTTGAATTTATCACGCGCATTTCCGACCTGCTGATTTATCTGGTGCCGCACTATATCCACGAAGGCAAGAGTTATCTCACCATCGCTTTCGGATGTACCGGTGGACAGCATCGTTCGGTGATGATTGCCGATGAGATTCGGGGAAATCTCATCAAGGCCGGTTTCAAAGCCAAGGTCAACCACCGCGATATTCAGCAATCGGCGCGCACGGCGTAGGCCATGAAAGGAAATTGGCCCATCGGAAGATTCGTGCTGGCGGCCGTCACACTCGGGGTGCTGGTGATTCTCTTTCGTAACAGCGGCAGTTTTCTGGTTGTGGACAACCGGCAGAAATCCGACGCGTTAGTGATCACACAGGGCGATTCTCTAGACGCCCAGTACTGGAAGGCTCTCCAGCTGCTGCGGGAGGGTTATGGGCGCGAATTATTCTTGGATGCCCGAATCAACCTGGTGCTATTCGGCCGCAGCCAGGCCGAATTGGCCGCCGAGTTTATCAAGAGGACCGCCAGTGACGTGGGACGCGTCAAAGTCTGCGCGATCGCCGGGGACACGACCGCGCAGGAGACGTATGAAGTTGGAAACTGCCTGAAGGCAAGCGGCGCTCGCTCTGTTTTACTGGTGGTGGCCGATTTCCATACCCGGCGTTCGTTGGCGATATTTTCCCACCTGATGCCTCAATACCGCTGGTCGATTGTTCCTGTCGCGGATGACACGAAGTTCAATACCGGGTGGTGGCGGAAGCGGGAATGGGTCCGGACCGCGGTTGTGGAATGGCAGCACCTGCTCTGGTGGGAGTTGATCGACCGCTGGCGCTTCGCGCCGTCGACCGAAGCTAGTGCTTCGGCTGGAACCGGCGCGGCGTCGGGCCACTGACCCAAATGTCTGAATTACTTTTATTTATACAATCTGCCACTTGCATTTGAAAATCTTGTCCGCTACACTCGATGTAAGTTCCCGATGATCAGCGGTTGTCCAGGTCGATGGTTGCGCGCGGTTCTCTCCCAAACCATCGCTATTCCTGTAGGCCTTATTATCGTAGTCATCGTAGCCGGCCCCGCGTAGGCCCGGCGGAACGAAGGTTCCCAAGGCCATCGGCGGGGTCGAACAGCCCGGCTGATGGCCTTTTTCGTTTTATGGCACTTTTGACGAGGTACAAGATATGTCGACCTTGATGAGCGGCGCGCGCATGCTGCTGGAATGTTTGAGCCGGGAAGGCGTGGACTGCATGTTCGGTTATCCGGGCGGTGTCACGCTCCCTTTGTATGACGTGCTCTACGACCACCCCCTGCGCCATGTGCTTGTCCGCCACGAGGAAAACGCCGCCTTCGCGGCCGAAGGTTACGCTCGCGCCACGGGCAAAGTGGGGGTCTGCTGCGCGACGTCGGGCCCGGGCGCGACCAACCTTACCACCGGCCTCGTCGACGCGATGATGGATTCGATCCCGATCGTCGCCATCACCGGTCAGGTCTCGACCAAGCTCATCGGCAGCGACGCGTTCCAGGAAGCCGATACGTTCGGCATCACTCGTTCTTGCACCAAGCACAATTACCTGGTGAAGACCTTGGAAGACCTGCCGCAGATCGTGCACGAAGCTTTTTATGTAGCGGCGAGCGGCCGGCCGGGTCCGGTGCTGGTGGATATCCCGAAGGACGTCTTTCAGGCACAAGGTCATTACTCGCACGTGACGGCCATTCACCTGCCCGGCTATAAGGTCTTCACCGAGGGCCACACCGGACAGATCCGCCGCGCCCTGCAACTCATCCAGAAGGCCGAGCGCGCCCTGGTGTACGGGGGCGGCGGCATCATCGCCGCCGATGCCTCGGTGGAACTGCGTGAGTTCGTCGAGCGAACGCACTTCCCGGCCGTGAATACGCTTATGGGCCTGGGCGCGCTGCCTTCGGAACACCCAAACTTTATCAGCATGCCTGGCATGCACGGCAGCTATGCGGCCAACATGGCCATGTCGAACGCCGATCTGCTCATCGCGTTGGGTGTCCGCTTCGACGACCGCGTGACGGGCCGGCTAGCGGCGTTCGCGCCGCACGCCAAAGTGATCCACGTGGACATCGATCCGGCGGAGATCGGCAAGAACCGCGCTCCCGACGTCCCCATCGTCGGGGATGTCAAGCGGGTGCTCACCAAATTCAACGAGGCCCTCGCCGAGAATCGGAAGGCCGATGGCGGGCTCGAGGCCGCGCGCAATGCCTGGTGGAGCCAGATCCGCCGCTGGAAGCAGGAGCATCCCCTGCAGCCGGTCACCTCCGATACCGAAATCAAGCCGCAGCACCTGATGACCGAGATCGATCGCCTCTCGCAAGGCCGCGCAATTGTTACCTCCGACGTCGGCCAGCATCAGATGTGGGCGGCGCAGCTGGTGCGCTTCGGCGAGCCGCGCCTGTGGATCAACTCCGGCGGCTTGGGCGCCATGGGCTTCGGCCTACCTTCCGCTATCGGCGCGCAGTTCGCCCGTCCCGACAAACTGGTCTTCGCCGTCGTTGGCGATGGCGGTTTCCAGATGTCGATTCCTGAGTTGGCAACCATAGCGGCCTACGGTCTGCCCGTCAAAATCGTGGTCATGAATAATGGCTATCTCGGCATGGTGCGCCAGTGGCAGGAGCTTTTCTACAACAACCGCCTCAGTGCCGTCGAGCTGGACTGTTTCCCAGACGCGGAGAAGCTGGCGGGGGCCTACGGCTTCAAGGGCAGGACCATCGATAAGCCCTGGGAATTGGCGGCCGCGCTAGAAACGGCGGTCAACGAACCAGGACCGTATCTTCTTAACGTGAAGGTGTCGCCAGCCGAGTGTGTGTATCCGATGGTGCCGGCCGGCGGAGCCATCAACGAAATGGTGCTGGGGCCTCCCCAGCCCGTGGCGGCAAAGTAGCAAGGGGCGAGACGTGTTACAGATTATTTCTCTATTGGTGGAAAACAAGCCGGGCGCGCTGATGCGTGTCACGGGGCTGCTGACGCAGCGCGGCTACAACATTGAGAGCCTGACGGTCGCGCGCACGCTCGATCCAGAGTTGTCGCGTATGACCATCGCGGTAGAAGTCGATTCGGCGCTCCGGCAGCAGGTGATCAAACAGATGAACAAGCTGATCAATGTGCTGCAGGCAGTCGACCTGAGTGACTCGCCGGCCGTGATTCGCGAGCTGGTGCTGGTGCGCGTGCGGACGGCACAGGAAACCCGACAGGCTGTGCTCAAGGAGGCCGAGATCTTCGGCGGCCGCGTTGTGGATTCCTCGACAGAAGGATTCGCCATCGAAGTGACGGGCGACCCCGAGAAACTCAACGAATTTGTGGATGTGATGCGCAGTTACGGCGAAATCGACGTGACGCGGTCCGGCGCCCTGGCGATCGCGCTGGAAGCCAAGAAACTGCGCCTGCAGCCGCCGGTACCAACCAAAGGCCCGGCCAAAGTAGAAGAGACGATTCAATGAAATCGCGGCACCCCGCCAGGGAGCGGACAAGAAAAACAGAACCGCGACCGGGGTACCCCTGTTAGGGGTCCGGAGCGGACAACCTGGAGAGAGAGATGGCGAAACGCTACTACGAAAAAGACGGAAATCTGGACTATTTGAAGGGGCGCACGGTCGCCATTATCGGATATGGCAGCCAGGGGCATGCGCACGCGCTGAACCTGCGCGACTCCGGAGTCGACGTGATTGTCGGCCTGTACCCCGGCAGCAAGTCGCGCGTCAAGGCGGAAGCCTCGGGTCTGCGGGTCCTGAACACGGCCGATGCCGCGAAGGAGGCCGATGTAGTCATGATCCTGGTGCACGATCACCTGCAAGGCGATCTATATAACAACGAAATCGCGCCGCATATGACCGCCGGCAAGACACTCATGTTCGCGCACGGGTTCAATATTCACTTCCAGCAGATCAAGCCGCCTAAAGACGTGGATGTGTCTATGATCGCGCCCAAGGCGCCCGGCCACCGCGTGCGCGAGTTGTATGTGGAAGGAGTCGGCGTGCCCGCGCTGGTGGCGATTCATCAGAATGCTTCGGGCAAAGCGCTGGAAAACGCGCTAGCTTACGCACTGGCGCTCGGCTGTTTGCAGGCCGGCGTCATCGAGACGACCTTTAAGGAAGAGACGGAAAGCGACCTGTTCGGCGAGCAGAGCGTGCTCTGCGGCGGCGTCAGCGCCCTGATTCGCGCGGGCTTTGAAACGCTAGTCGACGCCGGCTACGCCCCTGAAATCGCCTATTTCGAGTGCCTCCATGAGGTCAAGCTGATTGTCGACCTGATTTACGAAGGCGGCCTCAGCTATATGCGCTACTCGGTCTCCGACACGGCCGAGTACGGCGATTACACGCGCGGTCCGCGCATCATCAACGATCAGACGCGCGCCGAAATGAAGAAAATCCTATCGGAAATTCAATCCGGCGAATTCGCGCGCCAGTGGATGGACGAAAACCGCACCGGGCGCAAGAAGTTCCTGGCCATGCGGGAAGCCGAAAAAGATCAGCGCATCGAGCACGTGGGCCGCGAGCTACGCGAAATGATGCCGTTCCTCAAGAAGAAGAAAGAAGCCGGTGTCCCGCAGGATTCCTCCGCGGCCACCGCCAAGAAGTAGCGTAGGGCAGAGTTTACCGGATCCGGGCCTTGCGCCCCAGGTGGTTTATGAAGATCTTCACATTCGATACGACGCTCCGCGATGGCACGCAAGGCGAGGCTGTCTCCTTCTCGGTGGAGGATAAGCTGGTCATCGCTCAGAAGCTGGACGAGCTCGGCATCGATTACATCGAAGGCGGCTGGCCCGGATCGAATCCCAAGGACAAGGAGTTTTTCATCCGCGCCCGGGATCTCGAGCTGAAGCACGCCCGCCTCACCGCCTTTGGATCCACGCGGTTTGCTAAGAACCCGGTGGAGGAAGATCGCAACGTACAGGCCTTGGTCGAGGCCGGCACACCGGTAGTCAGCATCTTCGGCAAAACGTGGGACCTACATGTGAAGCGCGCGCTTGGCATCACACTCGAGGAAAACGTCAAGCTCATCGCCGAGACTGTCAAATACCTGAGGGATCACGGCAAGGAAGTGGTCTACGACGCGGAGCACTTCTTCGATGGCTATGCCGCGAACCCCGATTTCGCGCTTAAGACGCTCGAAGCCGCCAAACAGGGCGGCGCGAGTGTGCTGTGCCTCTGCGACACAAACGGCGGCACCATCACCAGCCGCATTGAAGAAGTCGTGAAGGAGGTCCGCAAACGCTTCGATGGCGTGATCGGCATACACACGCATAACGATTCCGATCTGGCCGTAGCGAACACGCTGGCTGCAGTGGATGCCGGCGCCACTCATGTGCAGGGCTGCATGAACGGTTACGGCGAGCGCTGCGGCAACGCGAATCTGGCCTCCATCATCGCCAACCTCGAATTGAAGCTGGGCCATACCACCGTCGGCGGCGACAAACTCGCCAGCCTCGCCTCGGTATGCAAGTTCATCTCCGAGCTTGCTAACCTGCCGCTCCGCAACGATCAGCCGTTCGTAGGCAAGAGCGCCTTCGCGCACAAGGGCGGCGTGCATGTCAGCGCCGTTCTTAAGGACTCGGCCACTTACGAGCACATCTCGCCGGAAACCGTCGGCAACCGCCAGCGCGTCCTGGTGAGCGACCTCTCCGGCCGCGGCAACATCATGTACAAACTCAAGCAGCACGGACTGGCCGATCGTCTCGATGAGAATGCCCGCCGCGATCTGCTCGAGCGCATCAAGCAGATGGAATACGAGGGCTACGAGTTGGAAGCCGCCGAGGGTACCTTTGAGTTATTGGTGCGCGACGCCCTCCACCCCGGTCTGCATTTCTTCGACGTCGACAGTTACGAGGTGACCACGCGCGCCGGGGGCGGTGACGGCTCGCACACCACCGCCACCGTGACTCTGCGCGCTCAGGACGGCGTGCATTCCGCGACGGCCGGCGGCCACGGCCCATTCAATGCGCTGCACCTGTGCCTCCGCACTTGCCTGTCGAAGCTTTATCCCCAAATCAAAGATGTGCGACTGACCGACTACAAAGTGCGCGTGCTCGATTCCCGCAAAGGCACCGCCGCCAATGTCCGCGTGTTGATCGAGTGGTCGGATCATCGCCGGAGTTGGTCGACGGTAGGTGTCTCCGACAACGTGATCGAGGCAAGCTGGAAAGCCCTGGTGGACGCCATTCGCCTGGAACTGATGCGCCTCACCGAGCAGGACAGCTCGATTGAACGCGCGGTAGAAGACTACTGCTGGGGTGTGTGAGGCCAGATCGGACCATTCTTCGGCTCCTCCAGTGTCCGACGTATGATTGCCAGTTTTTGCGCCTCCGTTTGAGGCGGAAGCGTGCTCATCCATAGACTGCACCGCTCGGGTGGCGTTAGCCAGAGTATCCACCGGATGAGCGTCAAGTCGACCCCGTTCTCGCTATGATCCGTCAGCACCTCGTTCTCGTTGGATGTCATCAGACTCCGGCCTCTAGCTTAGGCGTGCAGACGCGTGCTTTTTACCCGCTGCGTTATAATTCGGCCGAGGTGTCTATGCGCCGATTCCCTGTGTGCCTCCTCCTCTTTGCCGCGTTCGCTTGTCCGCAAACGTTGCCGCCAGGTGTCCAGAAAGTCACGTCGGTGGAAGGCATCACCGAGTACGCCTATCCCAACGGCCTGCACGTGTTGCTCTTCCCGGACCCGTCCAATCCTAAGGTCACGGTCAACGTCACGTACCTGGTCGGTTCGCGGCACGAGGGATATGGCGAAACCGGCATGGCGCATTTGCTCGAGCACCTCATGTTCCGCGAGACCGCGACCCGTTCCGACATTAAGCAGGAACTTGCCGCCCATGTTGGCAACAACTGGAACGGCACCACTTCTTACGACCGCACCAACTATTTCGAAACCGCGAACGCGACTCCTGAGAACGTCCACTGGGCGATTCAAATGGAAGCCGACCGCATGGTCAACGCCAAAATTGACAAGAAGAACCTTGACGCCGAAATGACGGTTGTGCGCAACGAGTTCGAACGTGGCGAGAACAGCCCCGATCGCATTCTCGAAGAGCGCGCGATGGAGACCGCCTACATCTGGCACAACTACGGCAAACCCACCATCGGCAACCGCTCCGATATCGAAAACG
>Ga0126371_10000803_pt1 | contig 26349 bp, 22 predicted proteins | sample PanSoiMetaPlot_4_FD_110145 | JGI IMG/M metagenome (GOLD analysis project Ga0126371, IMG submission 110145) | Tropical forest soil microbial communities from Panama - MetaG Plot_4 | ecosystem: Environmental > Terrestrial > Soil > Tropical forest > Bulk soil | place: Panama | collected 2016-02-17 | reverse complement strand
TACATGGAGACTTCGCATCCCGACATTTTCGCCGTCGGAGAATGCGTGCAGCACAACGGCATCTGCTACGGCTTGGTGGCGCCTCTCATCGAGCAGGGCAAAGTGTTGGCTGCGACGATTACCGGCAACAAAGGTCCGAAGTATGAGGGCAGCGTGCAGGCCGCCAAGCTGAAGATCATGGGGGTCGATGTTTTTTCCGCGGGAGAAATCGGCGACAAGCTCGATGGGTCTGAGGTCATTCGTTACGAGGACCCGGCGCTCGGTATCTATCGAAAGCTAAACCTCAAAGACGGCAAGCTTGCCGGCGTCATTCTTGTCGGCGACACCGCCGACAGCCATCGCTATATGGATTGGCTTCGGACAGGGAAGGACCTTGTGCCCCTCAGGCGCCAGCTTCTTTTTCCCGCACCCGTCGATGACGTCGGCCTCGACATTGCACAGATGGCCGACAGTGAGACCGTCTGCGGATGCCTGGGCGTGACCAAGGGCTCGATCATTCAGGCGATTCACGAAAAAGGCGTAAACACACTGGCCCAGTTGAAGGAATGCACGCGTGCCTCGACCGGTTGCGGCAGTTGCGCCAGCCTTTGTCAATCGCTGCTGAAGGCGGTCGTGCCTGAATTTGAAGAAGAAGTGAGAAAGACGATCTGCAAATGCATTCCCGTTGCCGAGGATCAACTGCGTGAGATCCTGCGCAGCCAGAGGCTGAAGTCAGTCCAGGAAGTTCTCGAAATCTACGGCAACGGAGTCGGCTGCGAAGTCTGCAAGCCAGTCCTCAGCTACATGCTCGACATGCTCTGGTGCGGAGACCACAACGAAGACCGTTCGGCCCGCTTCATCAACGATCGTGTGCATGCCAATATCCAGAAAGATGGAACCTTCTCGGTCGTGCCTCGCATTCGCGGCGGCGTGACTTCTCCGGCTGAACTGCGACGCATTGCGGATGTCGCAGAAAAATACCGCGTGCCGATGGTGAAGATCACCGGCAGCCAGCGCATTGATCTGCTCGGCGTGAAGAAATCTGACCTGCCGAAGGTCTGGGCAGATCTTGGGATGCCATCCGGCCAGGCCTACACCAAGGGCGTCCGCATGGTGAAAACCTGCGTCGGCACTGAGTTCTGCCGCTTCGGCGTGCAGGACTCTACAAGTGCCGGGATCGAGATGGAGCGCCGTTTCGAGAATCTCTTCACGCCGCACAAAGTGAAGATGGGAGCCGTCGGTTGTCCGCGCAACTGCGCCTAAGCGACGGTGAAAGACATCGGGTTGGTCGGCCAGGAGGGAAGTTGGCAGGTAGTCGTTGGCGGAGCTGCTGGCAAGAAAGTCCGCAAGGCAGACTTGCTGATTACAGTTGAGACCACCGAGCAAGCACTCGAAGCCGCTTCACTGTTTTTTCAGTACTACCGGGAGGGCGCGAACTATCTCGAGCGTACCTACGATTTCGTGGAGCGCGTTGGGATCGAAAAGGTCCGGAAAGACACCGTGTACGCCACGGATGCAGTGAAAGAAGGTTTGCTCGAAAGGCTTCGCAAATCGAAGGATCGGTCGAGTGATGCGTGGCTGGAACGCGACACTCCGCGCAACACGACACAATTCATTCAAATCAAGCCGTTGGAGGAGGTCTTCGTATGAAAGTGCTGGACGCGTGGGTACGCATCGCCCGATGCAGTGACATTCCGTTACGCGAAGGCCGCGCCGTGAAGGTCGGCAACCGCGAGATTGCCATCTTCAATCTCGGAGACCGCTTCCTTGCCATCGAAAATCGTTGCCCTCACAAGGGCGGCCCGCTGGCCGATGGTATTGTCTCCGGCACAACTGTCGTCTGCCCATTGCACGCGTGGAAGTTGAGTCTTGAAACCGGGAACGGTGTGAATGGTCCCAGTGCTCCAAGCTGCGTCGAGACATTTCGCACGCGCGTGGAAGATGGAACTGTTTTGTTGGACTTGAGCGACATGCGCACAGAGCCCCATGAAGCCGGGGAGCGGGAGTTCGCCGGTCTGTGTGTACGGCCGCGAGGAATTACTGCCGCCACCGATTATCCGTCGGCCGCGGATGCCTGACGCTAGGCAGCGACTGACGAACTCTCACCGACCAGCGCAGGAGGAAGTGTTTATGGACTACGTGAATCCAAAAGAACTCATGCAAGACGCCCTTGCTGTCGCGGGGAAGAAAGTATCTCTGAGTGTTATTGACATGCTGATCCGCGGAGCTCTCTCAGGCGTATTTCTGGGATTTGCTACTTCGTTGGCGGTCGTCGTTACAGCTCAAGGGCTGCCGCCCGTCGTCGGCGCAATCCTGTTTCCTGCCGGATTCGTCATGCTCGCTTTGCTCGGGCTCGAATTAGCCACTGGTAATTTCGCCTTATTGCCGGCGACTCTTGTCGCCGGGAAGGTGTCATCCGGAAGCCTCCTTCGCAATTGGAGTTGGGTATATCTGGGACATCTTCTGGGCAGCCTTTTCTATGCGCTTCTCTTTTACTGGGCGGTCACAAATGTTGGCACCACCAACAGCGGTGTTGTAGGCGATCTTCTGAAATCAGCCGCACAAAAGAAAACTGTTGCCTACATGGCTCTAGGCTTCAAGGGCTGGGCCGCCGCGGTGATCAAAGGAATCCTTTGCAACTGGATGGTCACAATCGGAGCGCTCCTCGCCCTGGTCTCTCGCTCCACCGTGGGAAAAATTGTAGCCACCTGGCTACCCATAATGACGTTCTTCGCCCAAGGCTTTGAGCATTCCATCGTGAATGTGTTTGTGATCCCAGTGGGAATGCTGTTTGGTGCTCCAGTCTCTATCCGAAGCTGGCTGCTATGGAATCAGCTGCCTGTGACGCTGGGCAACATTGTTTCGGGTGCGCGCTTCACCGGTCTCGCGCTGTATGCCACATATCGGGAGAAGGTTCCGGACACCACTGAGGACGCGGAAATGGAGACAGCCAGCGCACTGGAAGCAAGTTGAGCTCAAGGTGTACGAAATATCCATTTAGCCACAGCCAAATCGCCAACGGAGAGAAACAGAAGATGCAATCAGTGTCGCAAAAGCAAGCTATTCACGGCGAGAGTGACTTGGCCTCACAGCCGAATTCCGATGGGCGAGCCACCCGCATCCGGCTCTTCGATTTCCGCACCGCGCCCATGCGCGCCTTTCATCTTTCGTGGATCGCTTTCTTCCTAAGCTTCGTCGCGTGGTTTGGGATCGCTCCGCTCATGGCCATCGTTCGCGACGATCTGAAGCTCACCAAGGCGCAAATTGGAAACACAGTGATCGCCTCCGTGGCGATCACAATTTTCGCGCGGTTGCTGACTGGATGGCTCTGCGATCGCTTCGGCCCGCGGCGCACGTACTCGGCGCTTCTGTGGCTCGGGGCTTTACCAGTCATGGGCATTGGCCTCTCACACGGCTACCACTCGTTTTTGGTGTTTCGACTCGCGATCGGATTCATGGGTGCGTCCTTTGTCGTCACGCAATATCACACTTCTGTGATGTTCTCGCCTTCGGTCGTCGGCACAGCCAATGCCGTTACAGCAGGGTGGGGAAATCTCGGGGGCGGAGTCGCGCAGTGGGTCATGCCATTGTTGCTTGGAGCGCTAGTTGGATTCGGTATCGACAAGTTTCTGAGTTGGAGATTGGCGATGCTTGTTCCCGGCGCCCTCCTGTTCGTGATGGGCATCGCTTATTATGTTCTCACGGACGACACGCCTGACGCCGGACCGTTCCTGCCACGAACGGGTGCGCAAGCTTTCTGGGAAGCCGCTGCTGACTACCGTGTCTGGCTGCTTTTTATCCTTTACGGAGCGTGCTTCGGAGTTGAAATTACCGTCGACAACGTCGCCGCTCTCTACTTCAAAGACTATTTCCATGTCACTCTAGCTTTTGCCGGGTTTCTCGCCAGCCTGATCGGAATGATGAATCTGTTCGCCCGTGCGCTTGGAGGAATCGCAGGTGACTGGGCCGGCTGCCGATGGGGCCTAAGCGGCAGGTCTCGACTACTGGGGCTGACGATCTTCCTCGAAGGCGTGCTTATGGTGCTGTTCTCGCGAACGAATGGCCTCCCTCCGGCCACCGCTGCCTTCCTTCTTTTCGGACTGTTTGTCTGCATGGCTTGCGGAGTGACCTTCGCAGTTGTTCCTCTGATTCGGCCACGGGCCGTTGGATCAGTCTCTGGCATTGTCGGTGCAGGCGGAAATCTGGGAGCGGTTCTGGCCGCGCTGTTGTTCAAGTCCGAGAGTCTATCCGGTGCGAATGCATTCTCAATTTTGGGCGGTATTGTAGTGCTGACTTCGTTCTGTGCCCTATTGCTGCGATTCAGCGAGACAACGGTTCCAATATCTGACGCGGAAGTAATGCCCGCTCTTGTGTCCGCCGATTGAGGAAATAGGCGACTGCGTCCGGGCTCTGAAGAGTGTGTGCTGACGCTTGTGCTTGACGTGTCTTCAATCGGGGTTCCGCGTCGCTGCACCGATGAACGTGACTGAGAGCACTGGCCCGAGAGATTTCGTTCTGGTAAAGCTTTCAGCTGTAAAGCAAAGAAGAATCACAGGAGTTGCCTATGATGAAACCTAGAATCATCGTGTGTTTTGCTGTCGTACTGCTCTCAGCCGCGATGTTCGGTCAGCAGTCCTCGCCTGTGGCGAAGCTCGAAGCAATGCCCGGTATCGATACGAGTGTTGCCAACGCACCTGCTGGGCCGACGCCTTCACCTGCTCCTGCGAGTAATGCTCCAGCAAAGCACAAGCTTGGACCGTTCGAAATCTCAGTCAACTGGCGGACACGTGCCGAAGGCTGGAACTGGTTTCAAGGTGACACGGGAAACAGCGACTACGGATTGTGGAATTCCTTGTTACGCGTCGGCATCGGCCAAACCCGAGAACGGTTCGACTGGTTCATCGAAGGCGGGCAACCTTCAATTCTCGGCTTGCCTAACGACGCCGTTGTGTCCGCTCCTCAGGGTCAACTCGGACTGGGTGGCTCGTACTACGCTGCGAACAATAACCATACAAACGAAGCCAATGGATTCGTGAAGCAAGCCTTCGTGAACATTAAGCGTCTGGGCCCGGCCGGACTGAAGATCGGCCGTTTTGAGTACTTCGATGGAGGAGAGGTAAAGCCCAGCGATCCATTGCTGGCCAGCGTAGTTCAAGCTCGAATCATGCACCGCCTCGTCTCGAACTTCGGGTTCAGCGCTGTGCAACGGGCTTTTGATGGAGTTCAATTCACCCTGAACTCTGGCCATAATAATTTCACGTTCCTTGCTGCCCGTCCTACGCAAGGCGTGTTTCAGGTCAAAGGAATGAACGAACTCGACGTTGACGTCTATTCCGGTACCTACACGCGGGCAATCGGCGGCGGCCGAAACGTTGGAGATCTGCGCATCTTTGGCATCGGCTACATCGACCATCGCACGCTCGCGCTCAAGACGGACAATCGTCCGCAGGCTGTCCGCGCGGGCGATGAAGGAAAAATCGAGATTGGCACCTGTGGAATGGATTACCTGCATGTCTATCATGCGCAGCATGCCGGCAACTTTGATCTGCTGCTTTGGGGAGCATTGCAGACTGGCTCATGGGGAAGCCAATCGCAGCATGCCAGCGCGTTCGTAACGGAGGCCGGATGGCAGTTGCCCGTTCGCATTCTGCAGCCGTGGTTCAGTGTTGGCTACTCGTATGGCAGTGGCGATGGCAACCCTAATAACGGACGCCACAGCACATTCTTCCAGTTGCTACCCACCCCGCGCCCGTACGCACGCTTCCCTTTTTACAACATGATGAATAATGAAGACGTGTATGGCACGCTCAATGTGCGGCCAGCGTCGAGGTTATCGCTGAGAACCGAGACGCATGCCTTGCGTCTCGCCAGTGCCTCTGATCTCTGGTACTCAGGCGGTGGTGCATTTCAGCCGAAGACTTTTGGATACACCGGAAGGCCGAGCCATGGAAACCGCGGCCTCGCCAACGTTTGGGATGTGAGCGCCGATTACCAGGTCACGCGTTCTTTCAGTACGACCCTCTATTACGGCCATGCATGGGGCAAGGGCGTCGTCGAATCGATTTATCCCGAGGATGCGAACGGGCAATTTATATTTCTGGAGACGAACTTTCATTTTTAATTAGACCTGACGGAAGATCGCAAACAAATGACGACCGGTTCCTTCAACGGACTTCGCGTTCTGGCGCTCGAAAGCCGGCGCGCCCGCGAAATCGCCAAACTCATCGAGAATTTTGGAGGTGTGCCAATCGTCGCTCCCTCAGTCAAGCAGATCCCTCTCGACTCAAATCAGGAAGCCTTGGCATTCGCCCGCAATCTCTCGGCAGGCCAAGTCGATATGGTCATTTTTACAACAGGAGTTGGAGTCAAAGCGCTCGTATCCGCCATTGACGGCGTTTGCCCTCGTGAGGAATTCGCGCGGCGCTTGAACGAAGTCGTCGTGGTTGCGCGAGGTCCCAAGCCCTCTGCCGCTCTCAGGGAACTGGGCGTTCGAGTCACCTTGACCGTTCCTGAGCCAAACACCTGGCGCGATCTGTTGGATCTTCTGGACGAGAACAAGAATTCGTTCCCGGTTGATGGCCGTCGTGTCGCTGTTCAGGAATACGGAGTCACAAATCCGAAGCTGTCGGCAGGTTTAAAGGAGCGCGGTGCAGCCTTGACGCTGGTGAACGTCTATCAGTGGGCACTTCCCGAGGATGTTACCCCACTTCAAAACGCAGTGGACTCGATTATCCGTGGCGACGTGCACGTGCTTCTCGTAGCCTCTTCGATTCAAATACGGCACCTCTTCGAAATCGCTGAACGCATGGGAAAAGCAACTGCGCTTGATGAAGCACTTTCGCGAGTGGTGATCACCTCAATCGGGCCGTTGACATCCGAAGAGTTGCGAGGCCGCGGTCTCTCCGTCGATATCGAGTGCTCGCATCCCAAAATGGGTTTTCTGGTGCAGGAGGCGGCAGAAAAAGCTCCGGAGCTTCTCAACCGGAAACGAACTCAGCTGCCGTCCCAGACAAAGGATCATTCATGAATCCACCACTCTATCCACTTTTTCTCAACTTGCAGGGCCGTCCTTGCGTTGTGATCGGGGGAAACGAGATGGCAGAAACCAAGGTGCGCGATCTTCTCGATGCAGAGGCCAAACTCCGGCTCATTGCTGCCCACGTCACTCCTCAGATAGCAGAGTGCTCCCGAATCGGTAAGCTGCACTGGCTCCCTCGCCCTTATCACCGCGGAGACTTGTCGGGTGCTTTCCTCGTTATATCGATTGCCGATGCCGAAACCAATGCTCAAGTCTTTGAAGAGGCGGAAGCGCGACATATTTTCTGCAACGCAGTCGACGATATTCCACACTGCAGCAGCTATGCGTCCGCAGTAGTTCGTCGCGACCCGCTGCAGATCGCAATTTCCACCGCGGGAAACAGTCCCGCTCTCGCTCAAAGACTGCGCAAGGAACTCGAAGAACGCTTCAGCGAAGAATACGGTCCATGGGTTCAGCGGTTGGGCGAACTTCGTAGCCAGCTATTTCGCGACCAAGGGATGGACAGCCAGACTCGCCGCAAGTTGCTCCACGAACAGGCCGATGCGCCTGCGTTTGAAAGTTTTCGAGCCTTGCTGCCGACGCGGCCAAATCGATAAGAACTAAACTGCCGATTCCGAGGGGTGCAGGAAGTCTCTCGGCGGAGGGATATTCTGCTGACGAAGCGAGCGAATTTCCGTTGATGCAGCCTCGGCCAGCGTTTTTCCCACGATCAAAACACACGGAGACGGCAAAATCGGTGCTTTTGCCAACAACTCGAGCGTAGTCTGATGACACCGTTCTTCGGGACTCGACACCCTCGACACGATCGCACATGGAGTAGACCCGCTCAAGCCCGCTCGACGAAGATCTTCCGCAACTCCGGCATACTCACCCGGCATGTAAATCACAACAGTTGTCCGACTCGTCACCACGGCCCGCCAATCGAAAGTGTCTTTTCCAGTTTTGCGGTGGGCGCTGATGAAAAGCAACTGATCCGCCGTCCGGCGGTCTGTTAAAGACGCTTGTACCCTGGCAGCGGCGGCCAGGCTGGCAGTAATTCCCGGCACAATCTCGACTTGAATCCCGGCCTCTCGTAGATCATCGAGTTCTTCTCCCACTCGGCCAAAGATCGATGGATCTCCACTTTTCAGCCGTATTACCGTCTTTCCAGCCGTCGCATACCGCACGAGCAGGGCATTGATCTCCTCCTGGGAGATGCTCTTTTTCCCGCACCGTTTTCCCACGTTGATGACTTGAGCTTCCGGAGAAACCAGCGCCAGCACCTCTGCCGATACCAAAGCATCATGCAGAACGAGATCGGCAAAGCCCAGGGTGCGGGCGGCTTTCACGGTGAGGAGATCCGGGTCGCCCGGTCCGGCCCCAACGAGATAGACCTTTCCCTTCGTTTGTATCGATGGATGCTCGAGCAAGAAGTACCCTTTATCGGTCAGGAACGGCGCAGATCCAATCAGGATCTACGCCGTCAGATCAAAATGAGCCGATCCCACCATCGACATATATCGCGTCGAGCAGAAATAGGGAAATTGAAATAATTGATGGGGCGTATCAAGACCGGTGGTGGCAGTCGAGGTGAGTGGATTCGCCGTTCTTTGGAACGTCTGTTCTGCGGTGGCGACCCACAATCGAGCACAAACGGCGGCTACTTGCTAGCCGCGACCGTCTCTATGACTCCAATTTCCGGTACCGTGCGTCCCACGACGGGGGCGATCTGCCGCACCTGTTTCATCAGTTCGTCGAACTGATCAGGGAAGAGCGACTGCGGACCGTCCGACAGAGCCTCGTCGGGCCGGTCGTGCACCTCAACCAGCAATCCATCTGCGCCAACCGCAACTGCAGCACGCGATAGTGGAGTGACCTTGTTGCGTTTGCCGGTTCCGTGGCTCGGATCCACCATGATGGGTAAGTGACTCAGTCGCTGCACCGCAGGCACCAGACTGAGATCGAGCGTGTTGCGGGTGTGGTCGGCAAAGGTGCGCACGCCACGCTCACAGAGAGCGACGTTGTAGTTACCCTCGCTGAGTATGTATTCAGCGGCCATCAGGAACTCTTCGAGGGTTGCCGACATGCCTCGTTTCAGAAGCACCGGCTTGCGGGCTCGGCCAGCGCGCTTGAGCAGCGAGAAATTCTGCATATTGCGCGCGCCGATCTGGATGACGTCGGCATACTCCTCGACCAGATCCAGCGACTCGTGATCAATGGCTTCGGTGATGATCTTCATCCCAAACTGCTGGCGGACTTCCGCCATGATCCGCAGGCCTTCTTCACCGAGTCCCTGGAAGGAGTAGGGGGATGTGCGGGGCTTGTAGGCACCTCCGCGAAAGAACTGTGCTCCCGCGTGCTGCACGCGCTGGGCGACCGTGAAGGCCTGCTCGCGGCTCTCGATGGCGCATGGTCCCGCCACAATGGCGAGGCCGGTACCGCCGATGGTGGCCGCCGTCCCCGGAAAACGGATGACCGTGTTCTCTTCTTTGACGTCGCGGCTGACCAGCTTGTAGGGCTTCGAGACCTGGATGACTTCCTGCACACCCGGCATTTCTTCGAGCGTGCCTTGCTCCACCTCACCCTTGTTCCCCGTGATGCCAATAGCAGTGCGGGTTGCGCCCGGCATGGGATGCGCGCGGTACCCGAGTTTTTCGATTTTTTGGCAAACGGCGTGGACCTGTTCTTCCGTGGCCTGCGCCTTCATGACGACCAGCATAAATTCACCTAAATAAATGGAACGTCAGGGAACGAACTAATGACAGCCGGAGGAGAAAAGCCGTCGCTTAAGTCTACCGTTCCGGGCATCTGCACCGCAAATGGGGCGATAGGGCAATTGGATACTGGAGTCTATACTCTTGGCATGCCTCGTTCGATGGCACGGGAACAAGACATTCTCAAGCAGCCCGCGCCAAAACGACCGCCAGGCCTAACTTCCCGCCGCATTGGCATTCACACCTCTTCCGCCGGAGGGGTTCAGAATGCTGCCGAGCGAGCCTACCGGCTCGGGTGCGATACCTTTCAGATCTTCTCTTCCAGCCCCCGGCAATGGGCGCCCTACGAACTCGGGCGGCCGCAATGCGATGAGATGAACCGGCTCCGGGCGAGGTATGACCTAAAGCCGCTCGTGATTCATACGAACTATCTGGTCAACCTGGCGAGTTCAAACGAGCTCTTTCTTCAGAAGTCGATGCAAGCCTTCCGCGGCGAGGTAGAGCGAGCGCTTGCCCTTTGTGCTGAATATCTCGTGTTGCATCCAGGGTCCTTTCGCGGCGCGGATCGGGAACAGGGGCTCCTTCGGACGGCCGCCGCCATTGCCGCGTCCACGCAGGGACTCGATCTTGCAAAAGGCGGACTGACGATCCTGATCGAAAACACCGCAGGTTCTGAGTTCTCCCTCGGCGCGAGCTTCGAACAAGTTGCAGAGGTTCTCAAACGCCTTGAAGGCATCATTCCGGTCGGCGCTTGTATCGATACCTGTCACACGCATGTAGCGGGCTACGACATCGTCAGCGAACCGGGCTTATACGAAACCCTGCAGCATCTGGATGCCACCATTGGATTGAGCCGCGTTAAGGTCTGGCATTGCAATGATGCCAAGGCACCGCGTGGATCGAAGCTGGATCGGCACGAGCATGTCGGGAAGGGAATGATTGGGAAGGAAACGTTCCGCATTCTGCTGAATGATCTCCGGTTGGCTCACGCCGCGTTTATTGCCGAGACGCCGATCGACAGGCCAGGCGATGACCGCAGAAATATCGACGCCCTAAAGAAACTGGTCGTGGAGATGTAGCTTGCTACGTCTCTCGTCGATGCAATCCGGAGTGCACCTGGTGAGAGAGACGTTGCAAGCAACCTCTCTACCGAAGATACTTTCTGGCATGAAACTTCACCGTTTGCGGCAGGGAGTTGTAGCAGAAGAAGGCGGTTCCTTTTACGAGATTCCGGCAGCGTCGTGGGACGAGTTGGTCGCGCGCGAAGAGCTCGTTGCTCATCTCAATCAACTGATGCGAGGCGCGCGGGCGGTTGATGGCTCTTCTCTCGCAGATGTGCTGGCGCCCATTGGCAGCCAGGAGGTCTGGGCGGCCGGAGTCACCTACTACCGCAGTCGCGATGCTCGCATGGAAGAGTCGAAGAGCGCGGGTGGCGGAGACTTCTACGACCGCGTCTATCACGCCGAGCGGCCGGAACTGTTCTTCAAGGCAACACCTCATCGGGTAGTTGGTTCAGGAGGCAAGGTGGCGATTCGCGAGGACGCGCGCTGGTCAGTGCCCGAACCGGAATTGGCGTTGTTCCTCAGTCCGGGCGGGAAGATTGTCGGCTATACCGTCGGCAATGACATGAGCTCACGCGACATCGAGGGAGAGAATCCGCTCTACTTGCCGCAAGCAAAAGTCTACGACCGCAGTTGTGCGTTGGGACCTTGTCTGCTCGTGGCAATAGAGCCTTTGGCAACGACGACGGAAATCAAAATCGAAATTCGGCGCGAAGGTGCAGTGGCGTTTTCCGGGGCGACAACGCTCAAAGAAATGAAGCGAACGCCGGAGGAATTGGCGAAATATCTTTATCGAGCCAGCTCTTTCCCCAAGGGATGCTTTCTGCTCACCGGCACTGGAGTCGTTCCGCCGGATTCATTCACGCTCCGGGTCGGAGATGAAATTTCCATCAAAATCCCTCCAATTGGCACATTGACAAATGTGGTTGGCTGACGAAGGGTAGTGACAATCACATCTTGAATTTCCTTCGTGGCACTTCGTGTCCTTCGTGGTGAATCACCTCAGCTCGGCAATCATCCCCGCCGTCGCCGTGTAAAATAAAGGTTTACCCTCAAGATAGAAGCCTTTCTATGGCGATCGACGAAAAATCCGCCAACACCATGACTAACTCCGACGCCGCTCGTCTCGGTGACGAGCGATACGACGCGCAGGCCGTAGAGACAAAGTGGTTCGACCGCTGGCGGCAGGATGCGTCGCTCTACACCGCCGAGCCCGACTCAACCAAGAAGAAATACTACGTGCTCGAGATGTTGCCGTATCCCTCAGGCGAACTGCATATGGGGCACGTCCGCAACTACTCAATTGGCGACGCGCTGGCCCGTTATATGTGGATGAATGGCTACAACGTGTTGCATCCCATGGGATGGGACTCGTTTGGATTGCCTGCGGAGAACGCGGCGATCAAAAACAATACTCCGCCCCGCGAGTGGACGCTTCGCAATATCGCCAACATGAAGGCGCAGATGAAGCGCCTGGGCTTTGCTTATGACTGGGCGCGCGAGGTTACCACTTGTCTACCCGACTATTACCGCTGGAACCAGTGGTTCTTCTTGAGGCTTCATGAGCGTGGATTGGTTTACCGCAAGAAGAGCAAGGTGAACTGGTGTCCGAAGTGTGCCACCGTGTTGGCCAATGAGCAGGTATTGAGCAACGGCTGCTGCTGGCGTCACGAAGATACGCTGGTTGAGCAGCGCGAGTTGGAGCAGTGGTTCGTGCGCACCACGAAGTATGCCGAGGAGTTGCTTCGCGATCTCGACAAGCTCGAGGGCTGGCCGGAGAAAGTGCGCATCATGCAGCGCAACTGGATCGGGCGCAGCCAGGGTACGCTTGTCGACTTCAAGCTCGAAGGCAACGCCGGACAGGCGGGATCGACGATCAGCGTGTTTACCACTCGCGTCGATACAATTTTCGGCGCGACGTCGATTCAGCTTGCACCCGAGCATCCGCTGGTCGCCGACTTTACCCGATACAACCAGCCGCTCGATGAGGCTGTAAAGAAGTTGATTGAGGAGCAGCGTAAGGCGAAAGAGTCAGGGGATATCGGCGAGATCGAGAAGCACGGCGTCAAAACGCATCGTTTCGCGGTCAATCCGTTCAATGGAGAGCGGATTCCGATCTGGATTGCGAACTATATCCTGATGGACTACGGCACGGGCGCGATCATGAGCGTACCCGCGCACGACGATCGCGACTACGACTTTGCCAAGAAGTACAACATTGAAATCCGGCTCGTAATTCTTCCTGTGGCGAATGATCCGGAAGAAACAATGACGGAGCCCAAGTTGCCGTTTACCGCGCATGACGGCATGCTGGTCAACTCAGGTCCGTATAGCGGACTGAGCTGCCCCGACGCCATCAGGAAAATGGCGGCGTATGCCGAGCAGGAAGGTTTCGGTAAGGCCACGGTTACCTATCGGTTGAAAGACTGGGGCATCTCACGGCAGCGCTATTGGGGTACGCCGATCCCGATGCTGTATTGCGAGAAAGACGGGATCGTGCCCGTTCCGGAGAAGGATCTGCCGGTAATCTTGCCCGGCAATGTCGAGATCACGCTCACGGGAGGCTCGCCGTTAGAGCGAGTACCGGAGTTCGTCAAGGCCACGTGTCCGAAGTGTGGAGGGCCAGCGCGACGCGAGACCGACACGATGGATACCTTTGTCGATTCGTCCTGGTACTTCTACCGTTACACCGACGCACGCAATGACCGCGCGCCTTTCGACAGCAAGACGGCCCAGTACTGGTTCGGCGATCGTGGAATCGACCAGTATATTGGCGGGGTCGAACACGCCATTTTGCATTTGATCTACTCACGATTCTGGACGAAGTTCATGCGCGACCTGGGCATGATCACCAATGACGAACCCGTCGAACGCCTCTTCACGCAGGGCATGGTGATCAAAGAGGGGCGAAAGATGTCCAAGAATCTCGGCAATACCGTGTCCCCCGACGAGATGGTGGCGCGCTACGGTGCCGATGCGGCGCGTTTGTACAGTTTGTTTGCTGCACCGCCGGACCGCGATCTGGACTGGCAGGATTCAGGCATTGAAGGAATTCGAAAATTCCTCGGCCGCGTGTACCGGTTTTTCGTTAGAAATTCCGTAGAGACGTTGCTCGCAATGTCTCCCTCACCATCGTCCGGAAAGCCGCACGCAGAGACGTTGCAAGCAACGTCTCTACAGCCCGAAGCACGCGCGATCCAACGCAAACTACACCAGACGATCAAGCGCGTCACCGACGACTTCCAGGGACGCTGGCATTTCAATACCTGCGTCTCGGCCATCATGGAACTGGTGAATGTTCTTTATGCGTCCGAAGAAGCAATCGGCCGCGGTGCAGTGCCAATGCCGTTTCTCGCCGATGTGCAGCGCAGTCTTGTGCTTCTGATTGCGCCCTTCGCACCGTATCTCGCGCACGAGCTCTGGGAAATGTTGCGCGAAAAAGGAACTCTGCTCAAAGCCTCGTGGCCAAGGTACGACGCCGAGTTGGCGAAGGAAGAGGAGATCGAAATTCCTGTTCAAGTCAACGGCAAGTTGCGAAGCAAGGTGGTTGTGGCCGCGGATGCTGACGAGGCTACTGTAATGGCGCAGGCGCTAGCCGACGACAAGGTGAAGGCCGCCATCGCCGGCAGGCAGATCATCAAGAAAATCTACGTGCCGGGCAAGATGGTCAACTTGGTCGTGAAATAGAGTTATGCGGCGAATAATGCGGGCCGTTACTAGGCCCGCTTATTTTTCGTCTCGACTCGAACTATGATCCAGCTAAAACCAGTGCTTCAGCGCGATTGTTGAAGTCAATCTCATCCACTTGCTGAGTCTTGTCGCTACGGAACTCCACAGCATCATAAGGCGATTTTGTCGGGAGCTCTTTCAAGTGTCCTTTCGTAGTAGCGACAGTCTTGCCATGCTCGATGATTTTCACATTTAGAGCGTTCGTCGGTCCGGTCCACTCCGCTTTGTAGTGGCCGGGTTTCAATAGGGTCCTGCCGATCTTTGCATTCTGGCCGATATCAAAGCTTCCAGAGTTTGTTTCCTTCGCGAACGCACCGAGTGAGAAGACAAGCGCGAATGCTGCCAGTGATGCCAGGTATTGTATGGATCGCATAATTCATCTCTCCCATAATGATGAAGACCGTGGCGTGTACGAACGAAGCAAACCCATTCGACAACGTCTTCAAGAATCTTCAGGTTTTACAGCTTCTAATCATGTGGATGCTTGCCGCCGAAACGCCCGTTGTCTGATGTATCGTCACACGATACAAACAAGAAGTATTAGGTACTCGACCTGATTGCGTACCCGCCAGCAGCTTCCTTACGGCGTTCATGATCATAGCGTCATCGTGAATTGGGTTATCCTTACTCCGTGCCACGCATCTCGCCCACGGCTGAAGGTTTCCGCACGGCCTTTCGCAACCCGTCGTTTGCCCTGGCGGAAATTACCTGGCGGTGGGTTGTGGGAGTGACCGCCACCCTGCTCATCGTGTTTGGGTTCTGCGAGTATCTTGACACGTTGCCGGTGAACTACGGCGAAATGCTTTTTCTGAAGAGCGGCCAGCCAATCTTGATTTCACAGGCGATGGCTCACGTTCTACACGGAAGCCTTGTGCGCGCGGTCATGTCGCTGGTGGTGGCTGGGCTGTTGTTGGTTCTCCTCTGGATCATCGCGGCCTCTCTCGGCAGGGTGACGACCCTTCGAGCGATGCTGGATTCCATTGGTGAGAAGCTCGCCGCGAAGACAGCGGAGATAGGAGCGGCGGTCGAGGATGAGGCGGGACCAGCAACCGGCTTATCGGCGTGGGAAACAGCTGTGACGCTGGCACGTCTTAACTTCTTGCGAGTGTCACTGGCATTGGCCTCGGTCACTGCCTTCTTGGGAGCGTCGATCCTGGCGGGATTCGTTTCTTCCGACAAAGATCCGCGGCCGGGTGTGGTCTTCCTTCTGTTTTTCCCTTTGGCTTTATTGGTCGGGCTGGCTTGGTTCTCGCTGAACTGGCTACTTTCGCTCGCCACAGTTTTCGCGGTGAAAAACGGTAATGGTCCGCTAGGCGCAATCTCTGCGGCCGTATCCCTCTGCCGCGAACGGCCGGGCGCCGTCGCTGCCGTCAGCACCTGGACGGGACTTGCTCGCTTGGCGGCCTTCGTGGCGGCCACAACGGCGGTATCTATTCCCGTGGGCTTGGCCGGATTACTGCCGTGGCGACTGGTTGTGCTGGCAATATTGGCCGTGACCCTCGCATATTTCGCAGTCGCGGATTGGCTCTACACGGCGCGATTGGCTGGATATGTGACCATCATCGAGATGCCAGAGGACCTGTGGAAGCCGGTCGTGCCACCCACCGCTCCGCCACTCCCTCTGCCTGTTCAATCTTCGATTGATCGTGACGAACTCATTTTGAGCGACCTGCCGGGCCTTGTCCCCGAGACATAACCGCAGCTTGTTGTCACCGTCCGGAAGGGCGGTGCCAGTACTATCACCAACGATTGGTCGAATGCCTTTACACTCTCTTGCAGAATTTGAGAAACTCGGACGTGGAAACCCAATCCCCGGACAAATCATCCTTGGCAAGCCAATCGGCCGTCGACCAATCCATTGTCATCCTTGACTTTGGCGCGCAGTATACGCAGCTGATCGCGCGCCGCATCCGCGAACAGAACGTCTTCTCGGTCGTGCTGCCATGTACAGCCTCGCTGAAGGAGATCAAAAGCTACTCGCCGGCGGGCATTGTGCTGTCGGGAGCGCCATGGTCTGTCTACGACAAAGACGCTCCGCCGGCCGATGCCCACGTGTTTGACCTGGGCCTCCCGGTGCTCGGCATTTGTTATGGCCTTCAGTTCATGGTGCATACGCTGGGCGGCAAGGTGCGTCCGGCCGACAAGCGTGAGTACGGCCATGCCGAGGTCGACGTCGTATCCGATTCGGTTCTCTTCACGGGACTAGCGAAGAAACTGGCTGTGTGGATGTCGCACGGCGACGAAGCGCTGGAATTGCCCCCGGGATTTGAGTTGATGGCCAAGACGCATTACGCCGTCGCCGGGATCCAGAATGTAGCCAAGAAGTGGTATGCCGTGCAGTTCCATCCGGAAGTGCACCACACGCCGCAAGGCACACAGATTCTGAAGAATTTTGTCTTTCAGATCTGCGGAGCGAAGCCGACGTGGACGCCGCAGCACTTCATTGACTCCACTATCGAACACATAAAAAAGCAGGTTGGCACGGGACGGGCCATCTGCGCCCTTTCTGGTGGGGTGGACTCTTCTGTCGCAGCGGTCTTGGTCGATCGCGCATTGCGCGACGCCAAAGCTAAGTCGCGGCTGACCTGCGTTTTCGTGAACAATGGCGTGCTGCGCAAGAACGAATTCGAGAAAGTTCAAAGCAGTCTTCGAGACAAACTGGGTCTTCATTTGGACGCAGTCGATGCCACTGACCGCTTTCTCAAGAAACTGTCGGGCGTGAGTGACCCCGAGAAAAAGCGCAAGATCATCGGCAACGAATTCATCAAGGTATTCGAAAAGGAAGCGCTCCGGATCGAAAAGACAGAAGGCAAGGTCAAGTGGCTGGTGCAGGGAACCTTGTATCCGGATGTGATCGAGTCGCGCTCGGTTCGCGGGCCTTCCCAAGTGATCAAGTCGCATCACAACGTAGGTGGCCTTCCCGAAAAAATGAAGCTCAAGCTCATTGAGCCCTTGAAAGACCTATTCAAAGACGAGGTCCGCCGCATCGGTCGCGACCTCGGCATTCCCGACGAGATCCTGAAGCGGCAGCCTTTCCCCGGGCCCGGTCTCGCTGTACGCGTACTGGGAGAAGTTACTCCTGAGCGCCTCAAGTTGCTGCGCGAGTGCGATGACATTGTTGTCAGTGAGATCAAAGAGGCAAGCCTTTACACCAAGATTTGGCAGTCGTTTGCTGTACTGCTTCCGGTGATGTCCGTCGGCGTGATGGGCGATATGCGCACTTACGCTTACACCTGCGCCATTCGCGCCGTGAATTCCGAAGACGGCATGACCGCCGATTGGGTCGATCTTCCTTATGACGTGATGAAAACAATCTCGACGCGGATCGTCAACGAAGTGAAAGGCGTCAACCGCGTGGTCTACGATGTGACCTCAAAGCCGCCCGGAACCATCGAGTGGGAATGAGCTGAGTTCTCACGTCAGTAATCCGCTAGCCGCCGAAGTCGTAGTTCCAATTCTTGCAATGGCGTCCAAGCGCCTACCCTGCTACGCGTCGTCCTACGGCTCTCCACCTGCGTGATGTTTCCCCTCTCTCTACGGGGTTCAGCGTACAACAGGAATCCAGCTGCGCAACACCCAATTGCCGAACGGTTTTGGTTCAGAAGGTGTAAGGATGTTCGGTTTAGTTCGCTCTTTCCCGCGGTTCCTTCTTCTCTCCGCTTTCACTTTGATTGCAGCTGCCGTATGCTTCTCGCAGACTTCCATTGATGACATCCATATCACTCCCCGAAAGATAAGCCCTGAGGCGATTCCCGGCACATCTCGCATTCCTGGCGGAATCAGCGTGATCCACTCCAACGTCGATCTTGTAACGGTCCCCGTAACGATCACCGATAACTTGAATCGCCCGGTCACCGGGCTCGATCAAGATAACTTCCAGTTGTTTGAAGGCAAGAAACCGCAGGAGATCAAGCATTTTTCCAACGAAGACACGCCGGTATCGATTGGCCTGATCGTCGACATGAGTGGAAGCATGTCGAATAAGATCGACAAAACACGGGAGGCGATCCGGCAATTTTGCCAAGCGGCAAATCCGCAAGATGAGTTTTTCATGATTACCTTCGCCGATTCGCCTCAACTGGCGGCGGATTTCACCAGTCAACCTGACGATATCGAGAATAACTTCTTGCTCACACAAGCGAAAGGCAGAACGTCATTACTCGATGCGATCTACATGGGCTTGCGAAAGATGCACGACGCTCGGTACCCCCGACGCGCTTTGCTGATTCTGTCGGACGGTGGAGACAATCACAGTCGTTACAGCGAGCGTGACGTCAAGAGTGCCGTTAAGGAAGCGGATGTCTTGTTCTACTCGGTGGGCACGTTCGACCGCTACGTGAACACTGAAGAGGAAATGCTTGGCCCTGAACTTCTGCGGTCGATCACCGAAGTCACGGGCGGCAAGGCATACACCATAACCAACATTGCAGATCTACCCGCGGTGACACGGGCCATCGGCGTCCAGCTCCGCCATCAATACGTGCTGTCCTATCGGCCTGGGGCAAAGCCGCAAAAAGGGAAGTGGTACAAGATCAGCGTGAGATTGCGATTGCCCAAGAGTTTGCATGCATTGCTGCGCGTGGATGCCCGCACCGGCTACTACGCGAGCACCGAGTAAAAATGGCTATTGGTCGCGGTGCACCGTATCCATTGAGAAGGCGGGCAGGCAGATGGCAATGTACTCCGCGCCGCTTTCTCCCGGAGTGGAATAGCGAACCCATTCGCCAGCATGTGCGATCACCGCTTGTCCAGCGCGAACCTCGATCGCGCCCCCTGTGTGCTCGACCCGCAGCATCCCCTTTAGCACGATCGTGAACTCCTCAAACTCCGGAGTTTGGCCAGGTTCGATCCATCCGCCAGGGCTGCGCATGTGGGCGACACTGGTCGACGACGTCTTGGAATTCACGCGACCGATGTATTCGTCGATGAGCTTGGGCTTGTTGCCGGCGGCTTCGATGCGTGTAGGCTGAGCGATCAGTGTGGGCATATCTATCCTTCTAGCTTGCAGAACCAGAGTACAACAGGAGTTGGGATAACCGCTCAGTCATGAAGGGCGCGGGAGGTCCCTTCACGTCGTAACTGGAGTAGCTTTAGGTGTGCTCAGAACTACATCGGAATATACGAACCCGTCTCGCGTCACGCTAGTACCAGTTTCAATCGGGATGGGTTCATAAAACATCGGTCCAGCATAGGCAAAGGTGTGAAACTCCCCGTTTTCTCCGCAGGGATCGACGGATGGCGGTAAACGACGCACGCGGTCATGATCCAGATCGCGTCCCGAAAAATCCGCCGGCAACTTTGCCGGATCCAGGCAAACAATGCGAGCGCGCAATCCCCCATCAATCATCTCTAAGATTAATTCCCGCGTATCCCGTCCCCAAATAGGGAAGATGGGATCCAGTCCGGTGCCGCGCAAGCGATCTTCGCGGTAGCGGCGAACGTCCTCAAGAAAAAGATCGCCAAACGCTATGCCGGAGATTCCTTCGCTCAATGCAGAAGCGCAGGCTGCGGCCATCGCCTGCTCGTAGATTTCGTTGCTGCAAGGCCAGGGAAGCGGAACTTCCCAAAGGGGAAGACAAGCGGCGGCCGCCTGCGCCTTCAACAGTTCGTAACGCGTGCCGTGCATGGCGACGCGCTGGAAATGAGTATTGATCGTGGTGAGCAGGCCGACAACTTCCACATCCGTGCGCTGACGCAGTACGCGCAAACTCCATGCGCTGTCTTTTCCGCTGCTCCAAGAGAGGAGAATCTTTGACTTCATGTTGCCGATGCTCGACATGCGCCACAAAAGAATAGCGCGGGCAAAATGCCCGCGCCAACTCTTCTCAATTTCCGTTTACACGTGAGCCAGTTCCACCCCATAGATCGAGTGCCAACTGGTCGCAGCTTTCAGCTTGCTGTTGACGTTGTCGATGTTCTTCACGCCCTCAGTCTCGAGCCACTTACGGAACGCGCCGGCACCCTGCTTCGCATAAACCGGAATGCCATCTTTCCAGGTCGCGCGCCCGCACAGCACGCCATTAAACTTCACGCCGGATTCCCCGGCCAATTCCAGCGTCTCGCTGAATTCCGCGTTGCTCACGCCCGCCGACAGATAGATAAACGGCTTGGTCGCGACGCTGGCCGCTTTGTGGAAGTGATCGATGGCTTCTTTCTTCGTGTAAGCCTTGGTCCCCCCGAAGCATTTCACGCCCTCGACGAACTTCATATTGACCGGAACTTCCACCTTCAGCACGTCGACGCCGTAACGGTCTTTCGAGAATTCACGCATGCTTTCGGTAACGATGTGCGGTTTCTTCTTCGCGTACTCGACGCCCTTCTCGTCAGCGCCTTCTTCGTAGCCCACGAACTCCAGGAAGAACGGAATGTCGTTGGCGCGGCACTCATCGCCGATGCGCTCAACCCAGGCGTGCTTGGTTTCGTTCACGTGCTTCGGATCATAGGGCGTGTAATACAGCAGAATCTTCACGCAATCGGCGCCAGCTTCCTTCAGGCGGCGAGCCGACCAAACATCGAGCAGATCGGGCAGTCGTCCGGGGCCAGTCTTGTCGTACCCGGTCTTCTCATATGCAAGCAGCAGGCCGGCATTCTTGGCACGGCGCTTGGAGGCGGGCAGTCCCCACTCCGGATCGAGCAGGATGGCCGAGGCGTGTGGTGTCAGGACTTCGGTCACCAACGACTTGAACTCCTCCATCATCGCGTCGGTAACTTCGCCGCCCTTTTCTTTCGCGAGCGATTTTTGCAGGGAGCCGCGCTGGTCCATAGCAGCGGCTGCGATGACGCCGTTTTCAGTGGAAACTCTCTTCAGACCGGCGAGTTTGCCAGGGGTGAGCTTCATGAGGAATCCTCCTATGACGGACGGGATGAATGCTTTGGAAACTAATAATTGTAAACCACCGAGACGGGAAAATTAGAGTGTTGTTGCGGTTTGAGGCGATTGAAATTCCTTATCGGGACTAGAAACCAGACTTTGGTGGAGCGCGGAGCGACGAGAGCTGACTTCAACGGCAAATGTCACTCTGCATTGACTCAGTATTTTGCGAGCACTATAGGTTGATAAAATCTGCTTTCATCTGCAAGTAGCCACCGAACGTTTCTAAATCCAGCCCGGTTCAATGCTCCCGTTTCGCCCCGAGCGATGGCGCTATACAGGAAAGGCCAGTGGTGCAGGGCCCGCGTTTTACGGCGACGCTGGGCGAGAATTGACGTTGGCCATGTGATTGGCAAAGAGCCTTGGGAACATATGATCTGGGTGGAACGGGAATATCGGAACTGGAGGATCGCCGAACGGGGTCTTGAGTGGACCGCCTGGTTACGTCAGCTTCTTGCATTTTCTCTGATCTATACTTCTTCAAAGGATTAATCCTCGAAACGAAGAACGGCATGTTTGACCGCTATACAGAGACGGCTAGAGGAGTGATCGTATCGTCGAAGCACAAAGCTAGTCGCGTGGGAAGTCGTGAAATTGATACGGAACATCTTCTCTTAGGGTTGCTGTCAAAACACCAGACCTTAGCACGCCGCTTTCTCGGATCGCCTTGGGGCTGCCGACTTGGTCTGGAGAAAGATCGAACAGAGCGGAAAAATCGGCGAGTCAATCAAAGTTCCTTGCGACCTTCCACTCAGCAACAAATCCAAGCGAGCACTTGCTTACGCAGCCGAAGAAGCGGACCGGCTATCGAGTAAGCACATTGCCACCGAGCACCTCTTGCTTGGCCTACTCCGGGAGCAGAAATGCTTTGCGGCGGAATATTTGTACGAACATGGCGTTCACTTAGCATCAGTTCGTGAAGAGGTAAAGCGTGCGCCGCACAAGTATTCTGCGTCAGAGCAATTCGTCCGACAGCGCGATGCGTTGCCGCAAGATGTTATGGAACAGCAAAATCGGGTCCGTGCAATTTTTCAGTCAGTACTAGACGCAGTTGCCCAGCACGATTTTGCTAAGGTTCGTCAATATTCAGACGAGGAGCGCATAGAACGCGATAAATTGCGGTCGTTTTATGAGCGATATGGGCTTCTCGACTGGCTCTACGAATAGGATCTAGTACGCGATCTCAATTGTTGAAAAATACCGTTCGCGACAATTGATTCCACAGACTACGCACAGCTAAGATTTCTTCCGCACTTAACAGATTCTCTTGAACAGGTTAGTAGTCAAGAATCTTTTGCATTCGCCGATAGGCTCAATCATCGCTACGCCATCTCTTGGAGTGCGGGTATTCGCAATAGCAATAGTCGTGTGGGGGTGCACGTCATTCGACGTCGGGCGCTTTCAAACAAGAATGGCTATCGCGCACCTTTTTGCCTTACGGTTTTCTTCACCGTCTTTCTAACGCACTATTCTCTGGTCTCATCCCGCGCACGGCAGATTGCGTTGTTGCCAGCGTTGAGGGCATCCCGCGGGTTCATAGCTCGGGCCGTCATTGGAGAATCAGCGGTACCTCTATCTGCAGGGCTCGGTTTAGGATTCGCCTTGACGGCAGTCGCTAGAAAATTGTTGCAACGTCGCGTGAACGTTGACATTCCTTACTCTCTCGATCTCTATTTGGTCGCGACCATCGCCGGACTCGGTGGATCCCTGCCCCGAATGCTTCAGATCGTGAGGAAATCCTCGTTTTACTTCAGGACTGGTCCACCGTTAAAAAAACTGCCCGCCCGCGTAACCATTGTCGGTAAATCGCGATTTCACTCATCATCGGGTCAATGAGGGGCTTCTATCGCCTCCCTAGAAAAGAGGCGTAACCCGTTGGAAACAGGTGGTTGGCGTGGGGCTCTTTTCATGCTTCGTTGTGACCGGATTCCGGTCATGCTGAACCTGCTTACAGCAATTGACTTCCGGATTGTGCGTTACACGTCCGACTGGCCTGACCGAAGCGGTTGTAACCTTCTCCGGAACTACACGTCTTAGAAGTGGTATCGGCGCGGAATGACGCAGGTCACAACCGTTTGGCCTACCGTGCCGCCCTGAGGCGATAACGTTATGTGCGCTCGCAGCGCAGGTGAAGGCGGAACCGGCGCCCGCAGCTACTCGAGGAGCCAACTGTGAGGCAATTACGGAGTAATTTTCTATTGGCAGTGCTGATCTCCGCAATCGCGGTCTGCGGTCAGCAGGCAACAAACGGGGCAAGCTCTCCGGCGGACATCCTTTATGCTCAACCCGGCCAGTTCGTTGACGTGGGCGGATTTCGGCTGAATCTCTACTGCAGGGGAAGTGGCTCTCCGACGGTAGTCTTTGATTCCGGATATGAAGACTGGGCGCCCGCGTGGTCAACGGTGCAGCCAAAGATCACAAAATGGACGCGCGCCTGCAGCTATGACCGTGCCGGGGCAGGGTTTAGCGATCCGGGTCCCATGCCGCGCACGAGCGTGCGCATAGCCCAGGAACTGCACACCGCCCTGCATCGCGCCGGCATCGCTGGGCCTTACATTCTGGTGGGCAATGCGTTTGGTGGGGACAACGTGCGCACCTTTGCGGTCCTGTACATGGACGAGGTTGCGGGTATGGTCATGGATGATGCCGACTTCACCGACCTCGAACCGAAGGAGATGCAGGACGACGATCGTAATGGGCGCGAGGAATTCGCTTCTCAGTTGCGTGAATGTGGTAAAGCGGTTGCCGAACACAAGCCGTTGCCACCTTTAGGACCAAGCCCCGGTGCTCGGGAAAAGACGTGCGCCCAGCAATTTTTTCGCGGCTTGCCGGAGAAGGAATGGTCGCGGGAACTGAACGCCAAACTGTTGGAGATCGCGCAGACCAAAGTCGCACTGTATGAGGCGTACGCTTCGGAGATGGAGCAGATGACGCAGGACGAAATTTACCTACAGCAGCATCGGCCCTCGTATGGCTCGCGGCCTATTCGCGTGCTCACCAGCGGCAACCACGGCGTCGGCCACCTGCAAGAGAAGCCCCCCGATACGCCTAAGCACTTGAAATATGAAAAGGAGATGACGGCGGCCCAGGCGCATTTCCTCACGCAGTCTTCGAACTCGAAACAGATCTTTGCGCAGCATAGCTCGGAATACATTCAGTTCGACGATCCGGAAACTGTGATTCGCGCAATCCGCGAAGTGTATGACCAGACCAAAAAACTATAGCCGCTGGCAGCACAGGACAGCACATGCCGTCGGAAGAAGTAGAGGGTCACCCCCGCCCAACAGGAGCAAGCCGTGATCAAAGCCCCGCCAATGTAGAGCGCAGCCACTGCAATCGAGAAGCTCGTGTCTTGGACGTGCCTGAGCCGGAAGAATTCACCAGGAGTTCTGACGACGATAAGAAATTCAATCGTGATTCCCATCTGAGCCCAAGGTTCTTTGGTCACGCGGAAATTGTAGCCTGGCGAAGCACTTGAGGATAAATCCCGGCTACACTCAAAATCCATGCGGCAGAGATTTCGAGTGAAATCGCCTGTCGCTGTTGAAAATGGGGGACAGACCTTCCTTTGGGGACCTCAGCGGAATAGGCTTGAAAGCGATTCCGTCATAGAACAGAATACTGATCGTGCAACTTCCGAGCGACGGTAGGACGGCTCCTGTGCAAGACTGACACGAATTGTCAGTTTGACACCTCGAATTAGCCAAAAGTGCTCTAGCCAAAAAACTCTAAACTGAGGACGGAAGTTTGTCCTGCTGGTGAAAACGAAGCTTTTGCTTAGGGCCAGATCCGTACCAAGGTAACTGCGATTTTGGCCCCACAGCTGCGAAGATCAACACGGCCGAGATTTCGTGCAACGCCGCGTATCCGGCGCAGGGTTTCACGAGCGCCCTGACCAATCTGGGTGGTGCGCCTCCTTGCACACCGTCGTCCACGACCGGTTGCTTCATTGACGCTGTTCTGTCGGCTGCCAACCCGGCCACAAAGAGCGGTTATAAATTCCAGACCGGCGCTGGTGCTTGCACGGCCTCCACGCCGGCAAACTGCTATGCGGTCACTGCGAATCCAGTCACCGCGAACCAGACCGGCGTTCGCTCCTTCTGCTCTTACGAAGACGCCGTGGTGCGCTACGTAACCGGTGGCGGTATCGCCGTGGGCACTGGCCCGGCAGCAACCGCCCCGTTGCAGTAACTTAAGTTTGGCGAAGTACTTGGGGAGGATACAAGCCAGGAGCAGCGAACGCGAGTTCGCTGCTCCTTTGCAATTGGCGATGGTAACGATCCGCGTTCACGGAATGCGTGTCGATAACAAGATTGATCTTACTTGGCCGCATCTTTGAGCTCTATGTGCACTTCGTGAAAATCGTTAGTACCGACATTTTCTACCGCGTGCGTCACTGCATTGCTCCAGACTGCGGTCCCCGCCTTCACAGTACGTTCTTCAGTCCTGCCATCGGGGTACGTGATCTTCAGATTTCCGTCGGTTAGGTAATAGAGTGTGCTGGCAGGGTGCGAATGCATGCCTACCATCTGTCCCGGTTTAGCATGAACATCGAGAACTCGGACATGCTCATTGTCGAGGAGGACTGTGTGAGTCTCCGGCGAAACTTTCACCACGTCCTGTGCCGGGACGCGGTCAACTACGGAAAGCACAGTCGTGAACAGGACGACTCCAAGAAAGCGATGCCAATTTGTCATGGGTTCCTCTTATGAACGACGCGGACCTCGACTGCGCAGCACTCTTTTTGAAGCGCGGTGAATGCAATTCTATAACGTCACGTGACGTAACCGTGCGCCGTGAAAAGGCGCTGGACTCCAGCGGGTGCAACTCCCGGGTAGCGGCCGACAAGGCTGCAAGTGTAGGAGGTGAAAGTCTTCCGCCGTCAGTTGCCTGATTCAGACGGCTAGCATACCCGATGCACGCAGCGGTAACGATGCGTGATTTGCTCGGGTGGAAAAGTCACGGCTGCCCTGCGCC
>Ga0126371_10000802_pt1 | contig 26351 bp, 22 predicted proteins | sample PanSoiMetaPlot_4_FD_110145 | JGI IMG/M metagenome (GOLD analysis project Ga0126371, IMG submission 110145) | Tropical forest soil microbial communities from Panama - MetaG Plot_4 | ecosystem: Environmental > Terrestrial > Soil > Tropical forest > Bulk soil | place: Panama | collected 2016-02-17 | reverse complement strand
GCCGTGGCGAAGACGCCGAAGCTCAGAAGGATGCCGACGCACATGGAACAGCAGATTTTCTGAGACGCGTTCAACCGGTGTTGGAAAAGCGGCATGATGGCCTCCGGTCGGTGCATCAATCCTGGTTCCAGCCACGTGAGCGTCGAACATTTAGGACCATTGCGAACCTATTTGAACTTCTCGGATGGGCGGATGCGCGTACTCCCAAAGAGTAGCCGACCGAGAGTGAGCCAGCCCAGGGGTACAAGCAGTGAGACCATACTATATGGATTGCCACAGTTGAAGATGCGTGCGGAAGAATCTCAGCATGAAGGACAAGCTGGATGTGTCCGACAGTAATTGTTATGAAATCAAGCGGGTAGCATGAGGGGCTTCCGGCACTCGCAAATGTTTCCGTCATTTATGGCGTGGGACCTCATAGACAAGAACCGGCTTCATGGTGTCAATTTCCTCCACGGGTTGTGGCGGGCGCCACGTGAACATTGCAAATGTCAGCTTGTCCGGAGTGACATCGATGATGCTGAAACCGTTTTTCTCTGTTGGAGTCAGTGCTTGGTCCATTCCAATCAGTTGCGAGGGAGTGGAAGCGATATTCCGAAAAGCTGACGGATACACAAGATCACCTGTACCCAGCGTTCCCGCAGTAACAACGTGAACGGGTTGGGCCATTTTAAGTTCGCCTGACCGATGAATCTCGCCAGCCGTAGACGCGTGAAAGTCTCCTTGAACAATAACGGAAGAGCGGTTCGTTTGATTGGAGATGGCCTCAATTAGGCGTTGGTGCTGAGCGAACCACCCTCGCTGCCAGCCCGGCTTTTCCTCGAAAACCACGAGACGTTTCAACTGCACATCGACGAAGTCAGGATACCAGTCGCCCAGTTTGCCGGACGAGAAGGCAAAGGGCAACGAAGGTGCGTGCATAAAGTGCGTGGTGTCTTGAGCGGCGGTGCGCGCAATGAGCCAAGCTTCGGTCCATTGCGGAAGGATTTTTGCGTGTTCGCCTTTATAGTCAGCGTAGCGCCGACAATCGTAGAGGACCACTTCCATGAGTTTGCCGTAGCGCAGTGTTCCATATGTGATGTTCGTTCCCGTGGGTGCCCAGGCCTTATCCCCACCGGAAAGCCATTCGGGCCGGTTACGGTCTGGAAGAAATTCCGGATAATAAAGCCGCTGCGTTTGTTCAGCACCGACCGTGCCGTAGTTGTCCGGCGGCATCGTAGCAACTTTGGCATCGAACTCGTCATTCTCGAAATTGTCGTGGTCGTCGGTGAGAAAGAAGGATGGCGTCGACCTCAACGCGGTGCCATAGAGTCCCGGAATCTGATAATCGCAGATGGCTGTAAACGTGGCCAAGTTGCGCGGGTGCAGCATGGGAACGCTAGTGTCTAGCGGTTGACCAAATTTCGGCCACAGGACTCCCTGCGTGAATTTTGCAAACGGCTTGTTTTGAGACGTTTCGATGTCCCAATAAATATGGTCGCCATTGGCGATGAGCACGTCGGGCTGAAACGACAAAGCACGGGCGAGCAATTTTCTGCGTGCGGTCATGTCGAGGAAAAACGATTTGCCGTTAAGGGGCGGTCCGTCGTAGCCGCCCGCACAAGTGTAAGCGAGGATGCGTAGATGTTCTGGAATGCTATCTGGCGCAGGCATAGTCTTGAGCGGCCATGCATCGCAGAGGGGAGAGCCGCCTGAATCTGTGAGACGAAGTTCGTATTGGGTTCCGGGCTCGAGTGAAGCAACGTCGAATCGCCAAAATCGACCTCGCGGGTCAGTTTGAAAACCGGAGACAGGTTTTCCGCTCACGGTGAGTATGGGCGGAGCGGTTTGAGGGGACTTGAAAGAAGCCTTGATAAGGAAGCGTTCGTGGTTGGAGGTAGGAATGATGTGCACGATCTGGCCTTGGTTCCAATTACTTTCGGAATCCACGGCCGACGGTAAGCCAATTACACTGGCGGCGAGCGTCCCAGCAGACACCTCCAGAAATTCGCGGCGATTGAGAGAGTTAACCTGTTTTGTTTTCACGATACCTCCGGACATGGGCGGCGAGTGAAATACATCCCGACAGCAGGGTCCCACCTGGAGGAACGACCCATCGAGGCGCGACGATACTATACCAACTAGAGAAAATTGGCTGAATGCTTGAATTGCAAGTTCCGATCCAGGTACGCGTTTAGCGACTCATCCGCGGAGTACGGACCAAGGGTTGGCTTGGCAAACTCGGAGCACTATAGAGAATGTTCCAAGAAATACTGCTGGCCGCCCTTTTTCTGCAACCCAGGTGACAGACCTGCTGCTATATTAGGTTACTTAAGGTCTCGCCGTGAGCCGCCATCGGAATGACAGTAAAAAAACCTCTGTTCCGGTTGCAATCGTCCTGACTATCGCTCTCGTTGTGTGCGTGGCATATCTCGGCCATCAAGGATACTCTTCCCATTCCGCTCAAACGGCCCCTACCAAATCCCAATTCGGACCAAGCGTGCGTTCCACTGCCACGGGTTTTCAGTCAACGATTGAGAATACCGAGCCCGCTCCCCGAACTTCTCCAAACGGAATGGTCTGGATCCCCGGTGGAGAATTCTCGATGGGAGCAAACGATCCTCCCGATATGGCCGACGTAGGCATGAAAGCCACTCTTGACGCTCGACCCATTCACCGTGTCTATGTGGATGGTTTCTACATGGACCAGACGGATGTAACCAACGCACAATTCTAACAGCTGGTCCGCCACGCTTTCTTTGCTGCTTTGCGGTCAAGATAGAAGAACCGGACGTCAGCCCATTCGACGGACACGACGTAGAACGCGACGACGATTTCCACCCAGGCCGCGGCGCCGTCCCTGGTGTCGCTCGGTTGGGTGGCTTACCTTGAGTAGAGGGCTAATCGGCGGCAGTGGCGGTTTTTGCCATGCCGGAAAAGTGGATGGTGATCAGGAAACCGTTCGTGCCGTCATAGGAAAACTTGTGGCCATCGCCCTCGAAAGCTTCGTGCTTGCTCTTCCACATGCGAAAGCCATCGTTGGACTGGGCGCTCCAATATTTCAAGTTGTGAATGACAACTTCCTGGCCGGGATTATCGCCTTTGACGCGCTCGAGGATCACTTCACCCTTACCGTCGCTCATTTTGGCGTGGGCCACGCCGGTCTTGGTATCCACGTCCCACGAAAACGCGGTGTTGCTCACTGCCTTTTTCTGAAAGGGAATCGCCGAATAGAGCTGGGTGAGAATGTCAACAAGAGCTGCCTGTTGCTCTTTGCTGGTGCTTGGATCGAAATTCACCACCAGCCAGGAGTCCTTCCCAGTGCTCCAATCGCTGCCAAGATCGCTCCCGAGCCAGACCTTGGCGCCATCGAGTTTGGTGTCCTTGTAATGGCCTTTGTCTACTTTGAGGACGAGGTTGGCTCGGCAATAGTGCTCTTCCTTGTGTTGCTCACCCATGCCCATATGGTTTGTGGAATGGGTGTTGAAGTAGCAGGGACAGAACATGTCGCAACTGCACGCTTCGATGTAGCTAGCGGTCATATCAAAATCGGGTTTGGAAGAATGTGCGGAAGACGACAAATAAATAAGACTGGCGCCAAGGGCAATGAGAGAAAGCCATAGGAGTCGAGACAAACTAGACATGATTCCTCCAATGGAATGGATTCGCTAGGGATGGGACCAGGACGAACAGGTATTGCAGTTACTGCTTTGTTCCGTCAACGTCAAATGCGTATTTGTAAAGTTTTGTAAACTGTATTGAAATGTCTTGCCGAACCGACATGCAAACACCGGCGTCAGGAACGCGGAGAGCAGTCTTTGAGATTCCAGAAAGGCATCGGTAGCCCCTACAACCAGGTTCCACCAAAACTGATGCGAGCGAGAGAATCATCCCGCTGAATAGCGGCGCATGGGCGGCCATTCTCGAGTCGCGTGAGCGGGCGAAGCTGCTCTTTGGGAGGGAGGCACAGCCGGATTGGTACGTCTTTCCGCACGCGGAGGGAATGGCAAAGCCTGAACGCGCCAAACCGGAGGCTCTCGTAAAGCCTGACCCCACCAAGCCAATGACTGGTTGGCGCACCCCATGGCGGAACCTGACGCGGACCATTAATTGCCCGAACTGCGGTGAGCTACAGAAGACGGGAGAGAAGTGCCGGAATGCCGAGTGCGGAGCCGATGTCAGTAAGGTCAAGAGCCCGACTCACGGCCTGCGCTTTCACGATCTGCGGCACCATGCCATCACAGAGCTGGCCGAGTCACAGGCAAGCGACCAAACCATTATGAGTATTGCAGGGCACGTCTCTGCGAAGATGCTCGCCCACTATTCGCACGTCCGGATGGATGCGAAGCGCAAAGCCCTGGACGCACTCTCTGACGGGGCTCCGAGGGGTAGTTATGGCACAAACAGTGACACAAAACCGCCCGCCGATTTCAAGAATGATTCGCAAGTGACTGAAAGGAATGGTGGACGAGAAGGGATTCGAACCCTCGGCCTCCTCGTTGCGAACGAGGCGCTCTCCCAGCTGAGCTACTCGCCCACGAGTAGCGACGTAGGAAATTTTAACATGACGAGGAGAGCAGATTCCAACCGAGTGCCAAACAAATTAGGGAAGTGGACAATAGCCGTGATTGCGGTCTTCGGTCTGGCAGGCCCGTGTGACCTTGTGGCCTTGCAGGGCACGATGACGGTAGCCTTTCGACCGTGCCGCTCAGGCGAAGAGCGATCGTTGCAATAGAGACAGGAGAAGAAAGCCGAGTGATGGCATAGGGTGCCTGCCAGGTTAGATCGAAAAGTAAATTCTTGCAGACTTGACGAAGCGGGTACGCGGGGGCGGAATAGGCAAGGAAGAGCCGACAACCAGAAAAAACAACGGCCAGGCGGAGGTGGTGGTCTTTGGCGCTTGCGCAAGCCCGACTCCTGCCAGTTGAAGACGAGGGCCTGTTACGGAGCTCTGTTACGCGATTAGGGTTGGTCCCGGCCTGAGCCGTTGCGCTGGGCTACGACTTTGCGAGCGTTTTCGTAGAGAGCGCGGGCTTGCGGAATGGATTCGATGGCCTTCTGCACTTGCGGATCCGCGGCTAGCAGCACCTTGTCGCCTTCCTGGGTGCCGTAGGTTGACATGAAGACTTCCTGCTTGATCTTGCGCTTGATCCAGTCGACGTTCTCATCGTATTCCGCTTCTGTGTACTTAATGTTGTGCTTCGAGAGGTAGGTGCGGAACTCGTGGAGAAGATTGTCGTCCACTTCAAAACTGTGAGTGACGTTGGGCTTGCTGCCGAGGAAATAGCGCGTGAAGCCGCCCACACCTTGCTCGGCAGGATAGAACACGTCGCTGCGGAACATCAGTTCTTGGAATTTATTGAACTTGTTGGCGGCCACTAGGATGTCGGGCGTAATGCCGCCGCCACCGGTGACTTGACGGCCGCTGTCGGTCTGGCGAATTTCGGTTGGGTGATCGGGGACCTTGCGTTCATAGTGGTACTCATAGAGCGATATGGACTTGTAATCGCGCTGGATGAGACGGCCACTAGGCGTATAGTAACGCGCGGTCGTTAGTGCGAGGCCGGTGTTTTCAGAGAGCGGCTGGACGGTTTGCACGAGACCCTTACCGAAGGTGGTTTCGCCGATCACCAGGCCACGGTCGTGGTCCTGGATGGCGCCGGATACGATCTCGGCGGCGGATGCCGAGTTGTTGTTGACGATGACAACCAGCGGCACATTCATACCCTGATTGCCGCGCACGGCATAGAAGCGGCGCTCCGGCGCGCTACGACCGTGATAGGAAACGATGAGCTGGCCCTTTTCGAGGAACATGTCGCCGACGGCAACGGCTTCGTTGAGAAGTCCGCCTGGATTGCCGCGAAGATCGAGAATGAGGCCGTCGAGCGAATTAGCGCCGAGTTGCTTGAGAGCTTCGGCGATTTCCTTGTCCGTCGTTTCATTGAACTGGTTGAGGCGAATGTAGCCAATACCGGGCTTGATGATATAAGCGACGTCCACCGAATGGCGAGGGATTTCGTCTCGGGTGACTGTAAAGACGAGGGGGTCGTTGAAGCCTTCGCGGGTGACGGTGATCTTGACAACGGTCCCTTTCGGACCCTTGAGGAGGTCGGCGACTTCGCTAGTGGTGAGGCCCTCGGTGGACTTTTCGTCGACTTTGGTAATGACATCGCCCGGGCGAAGGCCGGCGTTATAGGCGGGCGCGCCGACGTAGGGAGACATCACGACCGTGCGGTTCTCGCGGGGAGCGACCACCATGCCGACTCCATAGTACTTGCCACGCTGGTCTTCGCGGAGGAGTGCAAACTGGCGAGCGTCGAAGAAATTCGAGTGCGGGTCAAGCATGCGGAGCATGCCCGGAATGGCGCCCTGATAGACGGCCTTGTCGGCGTCTACGGGATCGGCGTAATTGGCTTGCACGACTGACAGAACACTGGTGAAGTCGCGGACGGCGGTCTGGTAATCGTCGGTGGCCGCGGTCGTGGCGCGGACCGAGGGTCCGTAGATACCTCCGAGGACTCCGGAGATGAGCAGGATTACGACGACCAGGATCAAACCCCGACGTTCAGAATTCATGAGTACCTCGCTCGTGGCGTAAAGCCAGTATAACATGCAAAATCGAAGTGCCGTTTGACACTAATGGCCACCCTTTCTATGATGCACAAAGGGCGGATTGAGACGCTCCAAAGCCATGTTGAGCATTCCCCACATGATTGTGGTGTTCCTGGTGGTGCTGGTGGTGTTTGGCCCCCAGAAACTTCCGGAACTGGCACGCGGCCTGGGGAAGTTGATGGCCGAGTTCCGCAAGGCGTCGACAGATTTCAAGAGCGCATTTGAGGAAGAGATGCGAGACCTCGAGCGCCAGGCTCGAGTCGCTGACTTGCGGAAGAAGAACGCCGAGGCGGAGGCGGCAGAAGCCAGGGCGAAGGAACTGGGGGCATCGGGGACGGCAAGTCCGTCCGCAGGCACGAGCACGGTTTCTCCTCCCGAGGCTGCTCCGGACTACCCGACCGAGGAAGGCCCGGTGTTGAAGCCCGCAGCCGAGGCCATCCCCCGCTTAGACGCGCCAGAAGGGGAAATCGTAGCCGGAACGAGGGCCAGCTCCGAAGTGAAGCCCGAAGGAAGCCCTTCCGAAAATCCCTCCACCCATGACCAACAGCAGCCAGCCTGACAACTCCATCCTGTCGAGGCTGGAGGAGAGTGGCGGGCAGATGACTTTTTTCGAGCATCTGTCCGAGTTGCGGAAGCGAATCATCAATTCGTTGTACGCTATCGGCGCCGGGGCGTTCATCGGCGTTTACCTCTCCAAGTATTTCATCAAGTGGATTACCGAGCCGATTGTCAAGGCACTAAGCCAGAGCGGATTGCCTCCGGAACTGGTGTACACACACCCGGCGGGGTATTTGAACACCTACATCACGCTGGGTGTTTACCTGGGGATTGTGCTGGCTTCGCCGGTGGTTCTCTACCAGTTGTGGTTGTTCGTGGCGCCGGCTTTGTACAAGCACGAGCGGAAGGCCGTGGCGGGGTTTATTTTTCCGACCGTGCTTTTGTTTCTGGCCGGTATTGCGTTTGGATATTTCATCACGCTGCCCTACGTGCTGCGATTTCTGGTCAGTTTTCAGGGCAACGTCGGCCCGATCAAGCCGATGATTACCGTGAATGAGTATTTCGACCTGGTACTGCTGATTTTGTTAAGCCTGGGGTTGGTGTTTGAGCTTCCTATTCTGATCTTCTTTCTGACGTTGTTTGGAATCGTGACACCGGCATTCTTGTGGAGGAATTCGCGCTACGCAATTCTAATTATTGCAGTGGTGGCGGCGATTGTGACACCGACACCTGACGCGACGACGATGCTGGTGTTCATGATGCCTATGATTGGACTTTATTTCATTGGGATCGCAGTGTCGGCGCTGGCGGTTCGGAAGAAACGGAAACGCGAGGCGGCAGACCAGGCGGGGGCGACAGGATGAGGGGCTGGCGGGGCGGGTCGCGCCAGGTATTGCTTGGCGCTGTGGTGCTGGGGGAGTTGGTGGTGGGGTGCAAATCCGGGCAGACCGCGAGTCCCGATGCCGGGACCGCGACGGGTGTAGCGAATCCGGGGCAACCTCCCTTTATGAGCGCGGTCGCGGGGAGTCCTCCGGCGCAGGCTGTCGATGCGCCACCTCCGGAAAAGACCGGTGGATTTGACGGCCGGCGCGCCTATGAGCAGGTGACCAAGCAGGTGAGTTTTGGGCCGCGACCTGCGGGATCGCCCGCGCTCGCGAAATTGCAGCAGTATCTCGAAACGGAATTGAAGTCGTATGGATGCGCGGTCGAGACCGATTCGTTTTCGGCGGACACTCCTGCCGGACGCCTGCCGATGAAGAATATTTTGGTGAAGATTCCAGGGCAGAAACCGGGAATTATTCTGCTGGGAACACATTACGACACGAAACGGTTGGAGAATTTTGTTGGCGCGGATGATGCCGGTTCGTCTACAGGCGTGATGTTGGAGATTGCGCGGCTGCTTTGCGCGCAAAAGCCGCAAAAATACGCCGTCTGGATCGCGTTTTTTGACGCGGAAGAAGCCGTGAACCAGGAGTGGAAGGATCCAGACAACCGCTACGGGAGTCGGCAGATGGCGGCGCAACTGGCGACAAGCGGGGATTTGCCAAAGATCAAGGCTTTCCTGCTGGCCGACATTGTGGGTGGAAAGAATCCACACTTCAAGCGGGATGGCGAATCGACAAAATGGCTGAGGGATATGGTTTGGGATATTGCCGAGCGGCTCGGGTATGGGAACGTGTTTGTGAAAGAGTTGACTAACTTTGGAGGGGACGATCATTACACATTTACGGCGCGGAAGGTGCCGTCGGTCGACATCATGGACCTGGACTTCAACGATGTGCCGTACTGGCATACGCCGCAAGATACGATGGACAAGATTGACGCAAAGACCTTGGCGATGGTGGGCCACGTGATTTTGGAATCGGTGAAAGAGATTCAGGAGAAGAAGTAAACTACCTGCCCTCAGATCGAGCCTGCCTGAGTCTACGTCATTCCCGGACGATCCTCGGGGATCCGCGAAGTGAGCACGGGAAGCCGGCTAAAAGACCAGCCACTGCTGCGGGCCACCCGAAGACAGCACTATTTGTCGTATGCGAAGGATTTGTTGGGGTAGGGCGGTGCGGATGGGACCGGGCGCGGGTCTTTCTTGATTTGGTCTTGCAGAAATTTAATGGCGGCGTCGAGCTGCGCGTCGTTGCCCGAGAAGGTCGCGTGGGGAAGATTGTCGACGACCATGTCAGGGTCCACGCCGTGGCCTTCGATGAGCCATTTGCCGTCGGGGCCGTATACGCCGATTTCGGCGGCAGTGGCAATGCCGTGGTCCGCAAGGAAGTTGCTGGAAGAGAGCCAGACTTCGCCGCCCCAAGTGCGCACGCCGATGATTTTGCCGAGGTCCAGGCGACGGATTCCTTCGGTGAAAGCTTCGCCGTCCGAGCCGGTCTCCTGATCGCAGAGAACGACGATATGGCCCCGGAAGGCGTACTGCATGTTCCAGAAGGGGCGGCCGACGCGGGGCTGCCAGTAAAACCACGCCTTGCGGAGAAGCTTCGCAAGAATCCAGGAGTCGATGTTGCCGCCGCCGTTGTGGCGAACGTCAATGATGAGTCCTTGGCGATCAAAGATGGGGTAGAAGTCGCGCTCCCAGGTGGCGATGTCATTGGAACCCATGGCGCGGAGATGGACGTAACCGATGTGGTTCTGCGAGTCGGAATCGACTTTCTGGCGGCGAGAGTATTCCCATTCGGAGTAACGGAGGTTGCGCTCGTCGCGCTCGGTGATCGGCGTTACCAGCACGTCGCGCTTCTGCCCTTCCTTGGGCTTCACCTCGAGAAGCACTTTGCGGCCGTTTTTTCCGCGTAGCAGGACGCGTTCGTCGGGCACGCTGAGCGCGTCGGAGCCGTCGATGGTCTGAATGACTTCGCCCTCCTGGACGCGGGAATCAGGGCGAGCGAGAGGGGGAGCCAGGTCGGGCGTGTCGGGGTCATGCTGATAGATGTGCTCGATCACGTAGCCTCCCGCTTTTTCGTCGCGGCGAAGGATGGCTCCGAGAGCGCCCGATTCCACATGGTCGGCCGGTTCGCGTTCATCACCGCCACGAACGAAGATATGAAGCGCCGAGAGTTCGCCGACCATTTGGGCGAGGAGGTCATTGAGTTCGTCGCGGTCCGAGACACGATCCACCAGCGGCAAGTAGTGGTCACGCACTTCAATCCAGTTCAGGCCGTGCATGCCGCGGTCATAGAAATAGTCGCGCTCGAGGCGCCAGGCGTCAAAGAACATGGCGCGGAATTCGGCACGGGGATTAGTGAGAATGGTCCAACGGGCTATGTCGATCTTGGCTTTGCCGTAGGCTTTGGCGTCGGCGAGCGTGGAGGGTTTGGCGTCGGAATCCACGATAAGGAAATCGTCGCCCTTGCGAATGAGGAATTTTTTGCGGTCCTGCGAGATTTCGTAAGAGCCGACGTCGGCGAGCACCGTGTCCGGGGCATCGCCTTTGTTCGCGATGTCCACGCACTCAAGCGAACGCTTCGGCTGGGGATCGCCGTTGGCATTCAGCCAGCACAGACGTTTTTCGGTGGCTTGCAAGCCGGAATAGTTGCCCGGCGGGACGGGAACTTCGTTCAGGCGCGAGGCGATGCCGGTGAAGTCGATGTCCACCCTCGGGGGGCTTGTTTTCTCCTCCTCTTTTTTGTCCACGTCTTTTTTGTCTTCGGTCTTTTTGTTCTTTGCGTCTTTTTTATCATCCTCGGATTTGCTGGGCTTCTTTTCTTCGGATTTTGTAGGCTGCTCAGGATGAAGTTCGTCCACAGGGGCGAAGGGAGAACGCAGGCCGGAGGCGAGCGCGAGTTCGTAGAGTTTCATGGAGCGGTCGAAGTACGGGTCCGGCTGGCGAGGGCCCCACGGCGATGGAATGGTGGTCTTTAGCATGCGGTCAGAGAGGAAATAGAGCCACTTGCCGTCGGAGCTCCAGGCGGGGTTGGAGCTGTTGTAACGGTCCGAGGTGAGGGGGGAGATTGTGCCGGAGTTCACGTTGAGGATTTTGATCTGCGAGAAGGTATTGTCGGAGGTTTCGACAAAGGCAAGCCACTGGCTGTCGCCCGACCAGGCGAGGTCGGAGAAATCATCGTTCATGGACTGGGCGATGCGCCGATCGGTCTTGCTTTTCAGATCGAACAGCCAGAGTTCCTGATTTTTGTTGCGATGCGCAAACCAGTGGCCGTCTGGGGAAGGTATGCCGTCCCAGCGGAGGACCTGGGCGTCTTTTGTGAGTTGTTCGGGCTTGCCAATGCCGTTGGCGGGATATTTCCAGAATTCGGTTTCCCCAGTCTCAGTCGAGATGGCGATGATGGACTTCCCGTCCGGCGTATACCGTGCGTCTCGATAGCGAATGGCGGAATCGCCGGCGACTTTCACGATACGGCCGCTCGGCGCCGCCGGTAGGGTGAAGACTTCGCCGCGGGCAGTAAAGACGGCGGCGCTGCCGTCGGGGGAGATGTGGGTGTTGGTGAGGTATTCGAGGGGCTTGCTGACCCAGTGGTCGCGGAGCTGATCAAAGTCGGACACAAGCGTGATGGGAATGATGGCGTCCTGATTGGAGCTAATGTCGAGCAGCCAGAGATCGGCGCCGCATTGATAGACGATTTTACCGTCGGACAGGGAAGCGGACGCAACGTCGAAGTCACGGTGGTGGGTATGCTGTTTTGGATCGTGGCCTTGCGGATCCATGGAGAATACGTTCATGGTGACGTCGCGATCGCTGAGGAAATAGACGCGGCCATTCCAAAACATGGGATTGTGCGAGGTGCCTGTGTAGTCGGACGTGAGAGGCACGGCTTCCGAGCCGGCGTCGTAGCGCCAGATATTTTCGGCAGTGCCGCCCTTATAGCGCTTGGTCGAACTGCCCTGCCAGGGGAGACGCGTGAAGAACAGAGACTTGCCGTCGGACGAGAATGCGCCTTCAGCGGATTGCGAGAGCGGGAAAATATCACGTCGCCCTTCGGAGTCAATGGCGACCAGTTTCGGATCGGGAAGCGTGGAGTAGCGGCGGGTGCGAAACAAGACCCGGCCATCCGGTGTCCACCCAGCGGCGACAGCACCCGAGTCCCAGGTGCGACGCTGGGGGAGGCCGCCGTCGACAGGCATGGTGTAGACGTCGGTTGGGCCCTCGTAGTCGGCAGTGAAGGCGACGGTTTTGCCATCGGGGGAAATGGCGGCGTTTAGTTCCTGGCCGGGATTAGTGGTGAGACGGCGCGCCTGGCCGCCTTTGGTGGTAGTCGACCAGAGATCGCCTTCGGCGGTAAAGACGATGGTGTCGCCGTGAATGGCGGGGAAGCGGTAATACCCGGGGCGCGTAGCAGGAGGATTATCGGCGTTAAGAGCTGAAGCGAGCATCGCGGTGATCGTGAAAGTGAGGGCCAGGAAACGCACCAGCTTCAAACGGAAGTGCATGCGAAAACTCCTGCCGCTCGCGGGCGCCGTTGGAAGAGAAGAAAAAAGCGGGCGTGCCGGAACAGTTGCGCGGTCGAACTGCGCTCGAAGACGAGCGGGGAATTCCGGCAGGGAGAGTATACAACGTGCGGGGGGCGAAGCGGCCGAACGGCGGCTGGAGGCCAACCGTCGCGGGCAAGGCCTGCGCAGCTGGCGGGCCGCCACGGAGGAAGAAAAATTCGCTTTGCCCTTCGACTCATTCGATCCAGAAAGGGACCTACATCGGCGAAAAAGCAGGTGGCTGTGCTACAGTGAAATTATTCGCGGATTCCGATGAATGCAAACCATTCCAAGGCCATTCCTGTACGCGCCGGAAGCGGCGACTACTTTGTGGTGTGCCGCCGTGGTGCCCTGGCCGACGCCCAAGAGGAAATTGCGAGCCTCGGGAAGTTCTCTTCGGTCCATATTTTGACATCGCCGAAGGTTTGGCGGGCGCTCGGAAAACGAATCCGGCGCGGGCTGCCTGTGCGGTTTGCGGCGCACAGACATTTATTTGACGATGCTGAATCGGCAAAGAATTTGGCGACAGTCGAAGCGATTTCGCGCATGCTGGTGCGCGCGGGAGCGGACCGGCGAGCGCTGTTGATCGCGATTGGCGGCGGTGTGGTGGGGGATGTAAGCGGATTTGTTGCGGCTTCTTACTTGCGTGGGGTGGCCCTGGTACAGGTGCCGACGACGCTGGTTTCACAAGTGGACAGCGCGATTGGCGGAAAAACAGGGGTCAACCTAGTGGAAGGAAAGAACCTGGTCGGCGCCTTCTATCCACCGCGGATGGTGCTGGCGGATCCCGAAGTATTGAAAACGTTGCCGGATCGCGAGTTTCGCGGCGGATTGGCGGAAGTGATCAAGTACGGAGCCATTGCCGATGCCAAGCTGTTTGCTTTTCTGGAAACGAACATGGATGCGCTCCTCAAGCGAGAGCCGGGCGCGCTCGAGCATGTGATCCGACGATCCATCAAGATCAAGGCTTACGTCGTGGGGAAGGATGAGAAGGAGTCTGGACTTCGCGAGATTTTGAATTTCGGTCATACGTTTGGGCATGCGCTGGAGTCGGTGACGCGCTACCGTCATTTCCAGCATGGCGAAGCGGTTGCTTGGGGAATGATGTGCGCGGGTTTGCTCGGACATGAAGTCGTGGGCACCAGCGGCGACTCGGTTTCGCGAATGGTGGCCTTGGTGCGGAAGATGGGGCCCTTGCCGGCGTGGCCGAAAGTGAGCAACAAGGAATTGATCGAAGCGATGCGTGCGGACAAGAAGGCACGGGCGGGGAAGTTGCGGTTTGTGTTGACGACGAAGCTGGGACACGCCGAGACCTTCGAAAATATTCCCGAGAAGATGGTGAACTGTATTCTGCGTTGCGCGCCGCAATTCCTCCTGAAGCCGGCTGAGTTCCTGGGGAATTCTGATGCCTGAAGTCGGAACGCTGCCGAAAGGAACGCAGCCTGAAGGGGCGGTGAATGAACAGGACGCTTCGCGGAAAGTGCGCGAGATGTTCACGCGTATCGCGCCGCGGTACGACCTGCTGAACCATCTGCTCTCGGGTCAAATGGACAAGCGCTGGCGGCTGCGAGCGGCGCGGGAACTGCGGCCCTTTCTCGAGCGGGCGGATGCGCGGGTTTTGGATTTATGCTGCGGCACCGGGGATTTGGCGTTTTCGCTGGCAAGAGAGGGCAGGGCGCGGATTATCGGCGCGGATTTTTCTCACACGATGCTGGTCCGCGCAAAGCAGAAAGCTGCGGCGGAGGTGCACGGGTCGGCGGCAGTGCCATTTTTTGAGGCCGACGCTCTATATTTGCCGTTCGCCGACGGATCGTTTGATCTGGTGACGACGGCGTTCGGATTTCGCAATCTGGCGAATTATGAGGCTGGATTGCGCGAGATTGCGCGCGTGCTGAAGCCCGGCGGCGGCGTGGCGATTCTCGAGTTTACCGAGCCGGAGCCGGGTTTGCTGGGGGATGCTTACCGGTTTTATTGCCAATCGGTATTGCCAAAAATTGGCGGGTGGATATCCGGGGACGCCGCGGCGTATGCGTACTTGCCCAAGTCGGTGGCGCGTTTTTTTCGCCCGGTGGAGCTGGCGGGATTGATGGAGAAAGCCGGGTATCGGGACGTGCGGGTGGTGTTGATGATGTTGAAGTCGGTGGCACTGCATGTTGGGATGAAGTCTTCCTAGGCGGCGCGACCTGCGTTTAGGTTCCGAAGCTGCGGTCGGCCTGCGGCAGAACTCCTAAGACTTATTTTTGCGGGTGTAGATGAAGTCGTATTCGTCGGTCCAGGATTTTCCGTGGTCGGTGGATCCTTGGCTGTATTGGCGGACCTGGTCGGGCCCGAGAGGGAAAAAGCGCAGATGGCGCAGCAGGGTGGTGCCGTCGGGCTGCGGGAGGTCGGCAGTATAGAAGTCCATGACGCCATCTTTCAGGCCGCCTGTGAAATGGATCATGCCTGCGCTGTTGTCCACCCAGAATTGTTCCCAACGTTTGTCGGCAGCGTTGTAGACGTTGTAGCTTTTCCCTGCGTAGGTGCTGTTCTTACTGGTCCAGTTTTCGACGATGACGCAATCGCCGAGCGCGACTTCGATGCGGCTGTCTCCGGCGGGAAGACCACCCTTGGCCGTGGTTACACTCCATTCGCCGATCCAGAAATCAAATTGGCGATGTTCCGGAGCGTATTTGCAGGGAGTTTGCGCGCGCGCGGCCTGGTCGAGAATTTTTCGGAAGCGGGTGTCGGTCCGCAGCGCAGCGAGGTCGGGATCCGAAGAGAGCTGATCGGAGTTGGCATAACCTGCGGCGAGTGCTTGGTCAAGAAGGGAGAAGGCGGCCAAGGAGTCGCCTTTGAGCGCTTGTGTCTCGGCTTGCGCGTAGAGGATGAGGTATTTGGGGACGCCGGCGGATTCGGCCTTTACGAAAGAGGCCAGGGCTTGGTCGAATTCGTGGAGATTCTTTTGCGCCACGCCGAGCCGGTACCAGTAACGCGCGTTGGTGGCATCCTTTTGCGTGAGACCAGCGTAAGCTGCTTCGGCGGATCTCCAGTCGTTCGAGACGTAAGCTCGTTCAGCGGCGGAGTCGTCGAGAGAGGCAGGGGGTGTTTGAACCGTGGCGAAGCAGGGAACGAGGGTGAGACACAGCAAGCAGACGAGGGCCACAAGCGGCCGAAGCATACAAGTCTCCTTTCTGTGGGAATGGTAAGGAGGGGTTTGTTTCTGGGTTAAGATGGCGCGATGGAATCCGAATTTCATGTGTTTTCGGGTCGCATCTACAAGGTAGGGTTGATCCGGTATGTAGATGTCCCGGCCGACATCTCGAAGAGATTGGACGGAGGAGCGCACGTTCCGGTAGCGGGCGAAGTTGACGGAGTACCCCTGCGGACGACGATGGTTTCTCGAGGCGGGGGTGCCTACCGGCTGGCGATTCACGGGGATATCCGTAAGAGACTGCGGGTGGACTCGGGCGCGGTTGTGGAGGTGGCCATTGCCCTGGATGAGCAATCCCGGGAGCCGGAGCTGCCTCCTGCACTGGCGCTGGCTTTGCGGAATGCACCGCGGGCGCAGCAGAAGTTTCGCGGGATGACCACGGCGCTGCGGCGGCAGATTGTGCGCTACCTGACCGCGGTAAAAACTCGGGAGACGCTGGAACGGCGGGCGGTGAAGTTTGTGGCTCGGTTGGAGAGAAGAGAAATGCCCCCGAAAAAACCCACGAAAAAAAAGGCGAAACGCCGTAAGTAGCGAAATCTCGTCGCGCTGAATTTGTGTGTATTGGGGTATTGACTGATACGCGTGGTCTATTGTCGCAACACCCGGGAAGCCAGTAGTCTCTCCCAAGTCGAGACCGACAAGGAGAGCTACGCCATGAACCGAGCGCAAACCGAACAAAAAGCGGTGGGAACGAGCGTGGCCGAGGTTGCCTTGCAGGAATTGCAGGACCGCATCGAAGCAAGCGGTCTCGAGAACAAGTATACGGGCTTGGTTTGCGATTTGTGCATCGGCCAGGTGCCGCTCGAAAAGGCCTTTGGCCAGATTCATGAGAAGGCCATGGAGCAAATGTTGGGCTTTTTGGATGCCCGGATCCTCGAAGACGCGGTGGCGCTCGATGCGTGCCTGGACCGGATTGCCGAAGAGGCGGAGCGCGTAGCATGGCTCGCGCTGGAACGCGGGACCGAGGCGTTGCGGGAAGGGATTGCAATGCTCGAAGGACAGCAGGGGTTTTTGGTCGGGGACTACGTGAATTAATTCCTCGGCCTTTGGCGGGACTTCCTTCCGGCGTCCGGCCGGTTTTCCATTGCTCAGCTTAGACGATGCCGACCGCTAGGTCCGTTTGATGACGATGGCGGTGAGATCGTCCATTTGTTTGGTCCCGCCGGAGAAGCGAAGGACGTCCCGATGCAGGCTGCTGATGATTTCGGCCGCGGGCTTTGCCGAGGCGATGCGCACGGATTGCTCCATGCGTTCGGTACCGAAGCGTTCCTCGCTTTTATCCGCCCATTCGAAAAAGCCATCGGTGGCCAGCACGAGCAGATCGCCTGGACCCATTTCCAATATTTTGGGAGGTTCGGAAACGAACGCGTCCGAGATCCCGAGTGGAAGAGCGTGGGCTTCCATTAGGTCAAAGCGGTCATGCTTGAGCCAGTAGATGAACAGCGGGGCGTGTCCAGCCGACAGCAGTTCGATGGTGTTGCTATTAGATCCCAGGATTGCACCAACGAAAGTGATGAAGCGACCTTCCTTGACGTCGGCGGCGACGGCCGTGTTGATCTCTTCCATGGCTTTGAGAAAAGTGCCTTGGCTGCGGAAATTGGCGCGTGCGTAAGCGCGGCATACAGAGGCGAGCAGAGCGGGGCCGATGCCGTGTCCGGTGACGTCGGCGAGGGCCAGGACGAAGTTGCCGTTCGGAAGCGGCTGCCAGTCGTAGTAGTCACCGCCAGTCTGATCGGCGGGCTGGTTCCATGCGGCGATGTCCCAGCCGGAGACCTGCGGCATGGAACGGGGCAGCAGGGACTGCTGAATGGATCGGGCGACGTCCAAATCATGCTGGAGATGTTCGATCTCCCGACGGGTTTCGGCTTCGCGGAGGGCAGCTTCGACCTGTCCGCGCAATTGGCGCGCGACAATGCCAGCAACCGCTCCGGCGACGAGCAGGCTGATGGCGTAGGTGATGACCGTTTTCTCGGGAGAATAGAGTGAGACATCCAGACGAGTGTAAGCAGGGCGCCAACCCGCATGCGCGGCCGCGGCGAGATAACTAACCGAGGCCAAGATGCCGCAGAGGACGCTTAGCATGGGATTCAGGCGCAACATGGAAAGCGTGAGAAGCAGGAAATAGAGGAGGAAGGAGGGATTGGCGAGCGGGCGATACTCCGGAACCATCGCGGAACTGGAGATGGTGGCAATGGCGATCGAAGGAAGGGAAAACTCCACCAGGATATTCAGGAACCAGAAGGCGCCGGCCATGGAACGCTCTTCACGAATAGCGCGGCGCAAGGCGACCACAGTGGCGAGCTCCACGGCGAAAACCGCGCAAACGACCAAAAGATACCCAAGAAAAGTGGAGACATTTTCAGGCGTGGGAGCCAGAAGCGTGCGAATACCGCGCAGAACGACGATAAAAAGGATGCATGCCAGAAAGATGTAGATGCGGAGACGCTCGCTTTGACGTAATGCCTGCCGAAAGGCCGGCGATTTGCTTTGCAGCTCGGTCATGGGGCCTCTGAGGGAAAGTCGGAACGCGAGCGGACGCGGGGCATTCTGGCGAAGAAGTCGGTCAAATACAAGCAGGCCTGTTAGAGAACGCGGCGGGAGAACCGATTAGCGAGCCCAGCCGGGATCGCCGCCGGCCTTGCGGAGTTCGTCTTCAAGATCGCTGAGTTGCTGCTTGAGCGAAGCCACCTCTTGTTTCTTGGCATCGACCCTGCCGGTTTTATCTTTGATGTCGGAACGGTCGTGCTGCTGCATCAGGGCCTTTTGGGGGTCGTTATAATACTGTACTTGATCCTTGTTGAGTTCGCGCTGAAGGACATCAAGCTCCTGCTCGGCGTTGCTGAGCCTGTCGCGGAGCTTTGCGAAGCGCTTACGCCAGTAGCTTTCACTCTTGGGATTGGTTTCGTCTTCCTTGTCGCCAGACTGATCTGCGGAGGCGCCTGGTTGCGCGGTTGATGCGTTGCCGCTCGGTGCCGACGCTGGTGGTGGTTGCGACGGCATATCGTCGTTGGTGAAAACTTTCTTAGGTTTCGGGGCAGTTTTTTGTTCAGCCCGGGCCTTGCGAGCAGCGTCGGCGACAGGGTCGCCGGAGGATTGCGGGCCTGGGTCCTGAGCCGGAGTTGAGAATGCCGCCAAGCCGAGGAAAACCGAAAGCGTGATCATCCGCCAAAATGCCCATGAGTACATGGAATACCTTCCCTCGCTCCCCTGGCCCGGCCAGGGAGCTCCCGGAGCTGAGACTGAGCTTCTACAGGTATTGTAACGCGAGAACTCGGCGGAGGGAGTGTCGAGAGGCGAAAGGATTACCGACCGTTCAGACGAGCGGCGGAAGGTGAGCAAGGAACCACGGCATGGCATAAACGACGGCGAACGCGCCGATGGCGAGGAATGTACCAAGCGGGAGCTGGTATTGGGAGGCGATCGCCCAGCGCAGAGCAGAGGCTGTGCCGAGGCCACGGCGGGAAGCGCGTTCGGCTACGTTGCGCTTCCAGCCGATCAGATAGAGGGTGGAGATCCAGGAAAGGCCGACGATACTGCCTAGCAGCGTGCCGAGAAGGATGGTGAGAAAGGCGTCACGCGGGCCGAGAAAGGCTCCGATCATGGCCATCATTTTGACGTCCCCCATGCCCATGCCTTCGCGCTGGCGAACGAGTTTGTACAGGGCGGCAGCTCCCCAAAGGAGCACGCTGCCGAGTAGCGCGCCGGAGATGGCGCTGAGGAGGCTGAAGACCGCGGCAGGATAGGGCGGGAGTTGGCGGAAGGTGAGGAGGAAAACTGTGCCGGCATTGTTGTCGAAAATGGGGACAAACAGCGCAAGTAGAAAGCCGACGAGCATACCGGGATAGTTGATGGCGTCGGGGAGGATGCGGATACGAAGATCGGTAACGAAGAGAATGATCAGGAGAGAAGAAAAGATCAGCCATTTCAGCGTGAACAGCGTGAGACCAAATTCGTACCAGGTGAGGAGGAAGACGAGTCCCGTGATGAATTCGACGATGGGGTACATCGGAGAGATTGGCAGCTTGCAGTTGCGGCATTTGCCACCGAGGATCAACCAGCCGAGGACCGGGATGTTGTCATAGGGCTTGATGGGCATGAGGCAGCGCGGGCAGCGGGAGGCGGGGGAGACGATCGAGAGTCCCTCCGGAATGCGCGAAATGCAAACGTTCAGGAAGCTGCCGATGACCATGCCGAACACAAAAAAGAAAATGGGGATCACACTTTTGACTGTGCCATAGGCGGCCAGGTCGCTCAACGCGGGGCAGGGCAGGCGTTGTCGGATAACTAAAGAGAAGAGCTAACGCAACAGGCGCGTGGGAAGGGCAGAGCGCTTGTCGGTGTAGCTAGTTTTGGGGCTGGTCTCGGATTCGTTAAACTGAACCTATGGCGATGAGTTGGTATGAGCATTGGATCCGCCGGTATGAGCACCGGCGCTGGACTACCGATGACAACCGCACGGTCCGTCCGTTTGAGTGGGGCGTCGAACATCTGGAAGTGCCGACCGGTGCTTCGAGCTCGCTCGGAGCAGGCGAGTGGCAAGCGGCGAGCAAGATCAAGAGCCAGAATGGAAATAATCCGCGCGGTTTGCTGCGTGAGTACTCCCGGGAGGCGGTCGAACGAAGTGCCGAGTGGTATGCGGACGAGGAGATTCGCGATTACCGGCTCGATGGTGAGGATGTGCTGACGTTTACAAGCGCGATGAGGTCGCCTTGGCCTGAGAACAATACGGTGTACGGGCAGTTTTTCCCGGCCCGGAAGAACGGACCGGCGGTGCTGGTATTGCCGAACTGGAATGCGAAGTGGCACGGGCAGGTGGCCTTGTGCCGTTGGCTCCAGCGCATGGGCATTTCGGCGATGAAGATGAGTTTGCCGTATCACGATCGACGTATGGCCGCAGGGCATGAGCGCGCGGACCAGTTGGTGGGCCCAAACATTGGACTTACGCTGGCAGCGAACCGGCAGGCGGTCAAGGATGCACGGGCGTGCCTTAGCTGGTTGGAGCAGCGAGGGTACACGCGGCTCGGTATTTTGGGGACGAGCATTGGTTCGTCGGTTGGCTATATCACGCTAGTGCACGAGAAACGTGTTCGGGCCGGCGGCTTTTTTCATGTGTCGACATATTTCGCAGACGTGGTAAGCCAGGGGATGACGACAAATCACGTGTGGGAGGGTTTGCGGCACGAGGTAACGGTAGACGAGCTGCGGGAGTTTTGGGCGCCGATCAGTCCAATGCCTTATGTAGAGAAGGGCATGGGCGCTGGGCGGAACACGTTCATGGTTTATGGGAAGTACGACCCGACCTTTTTGCCGGAGTTGACGCATCAGATGCTAGGGGCTCTGCGGAGCCACGGGGCGGAGCCGCGGACACTTGAGTTGCCGGTGGGGCATTATTCCTTGGAGTTGTCGCCCTTCAGCTACATTGCAGGGTGGCGGATGTTTACCTATTTCCTCGAGGCTCTCGGATAAGCGGGTGGCATCTCAGCGGGAAACCGACTTTCACGGGCACGCCTTATTTCGAAACCAAAAATCGGGAGTAGATGGACAGAGAAAACGAGAGGCGCGAAGGCCGCAAAGATTTCACAGAAAAGCAAATCAATGCAGAACTTTGGCGATGGTGCCTTGCGCTAACAGCGCGGACACGGCGTTGATGTCGTGGGCGAGGGGACGGTCGCCGGTGACCTTCGGGGATACAGCCCGGACGGCTTGATAGGCTTTCGTGGCGAGCGTGCCGGTTTTGAGCGGAGCAAGAAGATCGATGCCCTGGCAGGCGCTGAGCAGTTCAATCGCGAGAATGTGGCGTAAGTTGTGGAGCATACGTTCGAGGCGGCGGGCACCACTCATGCCCATGCTGACGTAGTCTTCCTGATTCCCTGAAGTAGAAATGGAATCGACCGAATGAGGAGCGGCTAACGCGCGATTTTCGCTGGTGAGCGCAGCGGCGGTGACTTGGGCGATCATAAAGCCAGAGTTGAGGCCGGGATCGGGCGTGAGAAACGCAGGGAGCATGCTGGTGAGCGGGTTCGTCATTTGCTCGATGCGGCGCTCGGCGATGCCGCCGAGAGTAGCGATGGCCACGGCTACTTGATCGGCGGCCATGGCGAGCGGTTGGCCGTGGAAATTACCGCCACTGATGATGTCGCCGTGACCATTTTCCTTCACAAAGACTAGGGGGTTGTCGGTTGCGCTGTTGAGCTCGACCTGGGCCATTTCGCGCGCTTGGACCAGGGAGTCGCGAACGGCTCCATGGACCTGCGGTGTGCAGCGGAGACTGTAGGCGTCTTGCACGCGGGTGTCTTTCTCCGGTGAGCGGTGGGATTCACGGATCTGGCTACCTTCGTTGAGATGAGCCAGGTTGCGGGCCGTCGTGCCTGCACCGGCGTAGGCACGCGCATGCATGATGCGAGCATCGAAGGCGCCGGGACTGCCGCGAAGGGCGTCAAGAGAAAGCGAAGCGGCGACGTCGGCTGTGTCGGCGAGGATGTCGGCTTCAAGCAGCGCGAGGCTGAGAAGAGCGAGCATGCCTTGCGTGCCGTTGAGGAGAGAGAGGCCTTCTTTGGCATCGAGTGCGACGCGCTCGATTCCGGCTTTGCGCATCGCTTCGCCGCCAGAGAGTTGTTCGTGTTTGAGATGGGCTTCGCCTTCGCCGATAACGACCTGCGCCAGATGTGCCAGTGGAGCGAGATCGCCCGAAGCGCCGACCGAGCCTTGCGAGGGGATGACGGGATGAATTCCCGCGTTGAGCATGGCGCAAAGGGTTTCAACCACGATGGGTCGAACGCCGCTGAGGCCTTTGGCAAGGGCGTTGGCACGGAGGAGCATCATGGCGCGCGTTTCGGGAATGGAAAGAGGGCTGCCGACTCCGCAGGCGTGGGAACGGACGAGGTTAACCTGGAGTTGACGGACCTGTTCAGTGGAGATGCGGACCGATGCTAGTTTGCCAAAACCGGTGTTGATGCCGTAGGCAATTTCGTTTGCGGCGACCAGGCGGTCAACCACGGCACGCGAAGCTTGCATGCGGGCGATGGCTTGCGCAGATAAGGAGACGTCTTTGTGGCGAAGAGAGACTTCATAAAGCTGGTCGAAAGTGAGATCGTTTCCGGTGAGGACGATGCTCATGCCAGACTCCGGGCGATGTTTGGCGCGATTTTGAGAAACAGCTGTTTGTATTTTTCGGGGAAGTGTTTGACTTGGCCGGCGCGGTTGCAGGCAACGTGGATGGTGTGGCCGGTCGCCAAGAGTTTATTGTCCTGCTGACGAAAAAGTTCGTAGCCGAACTTCAGGGTGCGGGTTTTGGCTTCGAGGATGCACGTGCGCACGGTTAGCAGATCATCGTAAAGGGCGGGATGGTGGTAGCGGCAGTGGACGTCGGCGACAACGATGAACGTATCGTCCTCGACTTCCATCCGCTTGTAGTCGAATCCGAGAGAGCGCATGAGTTCAACGCGCCCGACTTCGAACCAGATTAAATAGTTGGAGTGATAGACCACCCCCATCTGATCGGTTTCGGCGTATCGCACGCGTACGGTAAAGTCGTGGTAATCAAGCATCTCGGTTTTCTAGTATGCATGAAATACGAAGGAAGAGGAAAAGGGCCTGCTGCCTACAGCTCACAGCCGAAGGGGCTGAACCGAACCACGCAGCAAGTCAACGTCCGAAGATCAGCCAATCATAGGGCGGCCTGGAGTGAGAGTAAACGATCCAATAGGAACTCTCGATTGCCCACGACGCGACATGTCAGGCGCGCCGACTGTTGACAGTCGACCTGCCGGCCGACAGCTCAGTGTCTGGGCTCGTTGGGTTCTCCTTGCCAGATAGGTTTGCGCTTTTCGAGGAAGCTGGCCAGGCCCTCCTTGAAGTCGGGGGTGCAACGCATGCGGGCGTTTTCGAGAACAGCGCGCTCAAGGTCGGCGTCGAGGGTGGCGGCTGCGGCCGAAACCAAAAGCCGCTTGGCGCGGGTCACACTGGAAGGGCTGGCGGCAATGAGAACCTCGGCAAGCTCTTTCGCGCGGTGCATGAGTTGGTCGTGGGGGACAATTTCGTTGATCATGCCTAGCTCTTTTGCTTCGGCGGCCTCGATGAGGCGGCCGGTGAGGAGCAGGTCGCGGGCACGCTTGTCTCCAATCTGGCGCGTGAGGAAAACCGAAACGATGGCCGGGAGGAAACCGATCTTTACCTCGGTGTAGCCGAATTTCGCTTCCGGGGCAGCAACGGTGAAATCGCAAAGGGTAGCGATACCGCAGCCTCCGGCGAGGGCGTGGCCATTGACCGCTGCGATCAAGGGTTTGGTGTAACTCCAGATGCGGCGAAACATTTTGGCCATGCGACGGGAATCCTCCTGATTTTCCGAGGGGGATTGCGTGGCGATGGCCTGAAGCAGAGAAAGGTCCATCCCTGCGCAAAAGGTACTTCCTGCACCGGTTAGAACGACCACGCGGTCGTGGGTTTTTTCGATCGAGTCGAGTGCGGATTGCAGTTCGGCGATCATTTGCGTGTTGATGGCATTGCGCTTGTCGGGACGATTGAGTGTGATCGTGGAGACCTGGTCCCGCGATTCAATGAGCAGAGTTTCGTAGGCCATTTTTCCCCCTGGCAGCTCTATCGTTTGACAATTTGACGAAAAATGCAACCGGGAGCGGAATGACATAGATCGTAAGTGAAATAGCTAGAACGCTGGGGAAGGGAAAGCGCCTTGAGCATCCGCCGCTTTCCTGGCGCACTCTGTTAAGCTCCTTGATTTTACCGAGAAGAGCTGAGGCGGAGTCTAGTGAAAGAAATGGGGTTCTTGCGGCCGCGCTGCCAAATCCGGAGATTTACGGCTCATGGCGGGCTGCGAACCGGGTGCGGATTTCGTTGGTCAGCGCCAAAGGCTTGGCGAGGGAGGCGGAGGTGAAACGGTGCGTGGCACCGAGCTTGGTCAAGGCAGCGAGAACCGATTCGGTAGGGATGTTGCCGACAAGATCATCTCCGGCAAAGGGGCAGCCGCCAAGGCCGGTCAAGGCGGAATCAAAGCGGCGGCAACCTGCTGCGTAGGCGGCGCTGATTTTTTCTTCGGCGTTGTCGGGGCGGGAGTGAAGGTGAACGCCGAGTTCGATGCCGGCGACATGATCTTTCGTCTGCGAATAGAGGCTGTGCACCAGGCCGGGTGTGGCGGTGCCAACGGTATCGGCCAGAGAAACCGTGGAAACATGGATGTCCTTGAGCCATTCAAGCGTATCCTGCACAATTTCCGGGCCCCAGGGTTCGTCGTAGGGATTACCAAAGGCCATGGAGACGTAAATGACCAGATTCTTGCCGGCCTTTTTTGTTTCACGCTTCAGGGTTTCCACTAGCGCGCGCGATTCGGCGCGGGTCATGTTGGCGTTGGCTCGCCGGAAGTAGGCGGAAATGGAGTAGGGATAACCGATGGTGCACACACCGGGGGTGGCGAGGGCGCGTTCGAGACCTTTTTCGTTGACGACGATGCCGATGATTTCGGGGAGCGTCGTGCCATCTGGAAGGGAGGCGAGCAGCTTGGACATGACTTCCTCGCTGTCGGCCATTTGCTTGACGTGCTTCGGGGAAACGAAACTAACGGCATCAATGTGCTGGAAGCCAGCGCGGACGAGTTCGCAAAGGTAGACGACTTTGATGTCGGCGGGAATTAATTCGGGGAGCCCCTGCCAGGCGTCCCGCGGGCATTCGATGAGTTTTACGGTGTCGGTCATCTAGCGGGGTCGGTCCTGTTTTTTGTCAGCGATGGCCGAGAACAAGAAAGCAAAAAAGAGCGTCATTCCGGAAATTCCCAGTGCACCCAGGATTTTATTGTACGAGATGCTGCGGCCCAGTACGTTCTCCAATTGCGCGTGGCGAATGGCAATCAGATATAGGTCATAGAGCATCCCGATGATCAGACCGACAGCAGCGGCGCCGAAGGCGACTGACATCGCGATTAACAGAAGGCGAGACCGATGACTCATCAGGTTTGCAGAACACCCGTTTTGAATTCAGGAAGAGAAGCGTTGAGGGCGGCGGCATGGAGCGCCCAGATTAGGGCGTCGCGCGTTTGTGCGGGGTCGATGATGGCGTCAAGCCAAAGACGCGCGGCGGCGTAGCGCGGGTCGCTCTGGTGCTCATAGGTGGATTTTACGGATGCAAGGAGTTCCTTCCTCGCTTTTTCATCTAGCTTTTTACCTTCGCGCTCGAGCTGTTTGAGTTTGATTTCGGCGAGGGTATTGGCCGCGGCGTCTCCGCTCATGACAGCGAATTTTGCCGTGGGCCAAGCGAAGAGGAAGCGCGGATCATAGGCTTTGCCGCACATCGCGTAGTTTCCGGCTCCAAAGCTGCCACCTAGGATGACGGAAATTTTAGGGACGACGCTGTTGGCGACGGCGTTGACCATTTTTGCGCCGGCGCGGATGATGCCGCTCCATTCAGCATCCTTGCCGACCATGAAGCCGTTTACGTCATGCAGGAAAATCAGAGGAATACGGTTTTGGTTGCAGTCGAGGATGAAGCGCGCCGCTTTTTCCGCAGACTCGGTATAGATCACGCCGCCAAACTCGATGCGCTTCTGATCGGAGTGCGGTGCGTTTGTGGTGATGTGCTTTTTCTGGTTAACGACGATGCCGACGGCCCAGCCACCAATGCGGGCGTAGCCGCACAGCAG
>Ga0126371_10000801_pt1 | contig 26361 bp, 23 predicted proteins | sample PanSoiMetaPlot_4_FD_110145 | JGI IMG/M metagenome (GOLD analysis project Ga0126371, IMG submission 110145) | Tropical forest soil microbial communities from Panama - MetaG Plot_4 | ecosystem: Environmental > Terrestrial > Soil > Tropical forest > Bulk soil | place: Panama | collected 2016-02-17 | reverse complement strand
GGAGCCGCCGGCCGAGTCGCCCTCGACGATGAACAGTTCGGATTTCGCCGGATCGCGCTCCTGGCAGTCGGCGAGCTTGCCGGGCAGCGATGCGACGCCGAGCGCGCTCTTGCGCGTCATCTCGCGCGCTTTGCGCGCCGCCTCGCGCGCTGCCGCCGCCTGGATCACCTTGCCGACGATGACCTTCGCCTCGCCCGGGTGCTCCTCGAACCAGGCCTTGAGCGCGTCGTTGACCACGCCCTCGACCACCGGGCGCACCTCGGAGGAGACGAGCTTGTCCTTGGTCTGCGACGAGAACTTCGGGTCCGCGACCTTGACGGAGAGGACCGCGGTCAGCCCTTCGCGGCAATCGTCGCCGGTGAGCGCGACCTTTTCCTTTTTGGCGATGCTGCTCGTCTCCGCGTAACCGGTGACCTGGCGCGTCAGTGCGCCGCGGAAGCCGGCCAGATGGGTGCCGCCGTCGCGCTGCGGGATGTTGTTGGTGAAGGTGAGCACCGCCTCGTGGTAGCCGTCGTTCCACCACAGCGCCGCCTCGACGCCGACGCCGTCGCGCTCGGACTTGATGACGATCGGCTTCGGCACCAGCGGCGTCTTGTTGCGGTCGAGATACTTGACGAAGGCCTCGACGCCGCCCTCGTAGACCATCTCCTCGCGCTTCTCGACTGCGTGGCGCTGGTCGGCGAGCACGATGCGCACGCCCGAATTGAGGAAGGCGAGCTCGCGCAGGCGGTGCTCCAGCGTCGCCCAGTCGAACTCGGTCATTGTGAAGGTTTCGCGCGAGGGCAGGAACGTCACCTCGGTGCCGCGCTTGCCGCCGGCGTCGCCGACGACCCCGAGCGGCGCCTTGGCATCGCCGTCGGCGAACTCCATGAAATGCTCCTGGCCGTCCCGCCAGATCGTGAGCTTGAGCCAGCTCGACAGCGCGTTGACGACCGAGACGCCGACCCCATGCAGGCCGCCGGAGACCTTGTAGGAGTTCTGATCGAATTTTCCGCCCGCGTGCAGCTGGGTCATGATGACCTCGGCGGCGGAGACGCCTTCGCCCTTGTGGATGTCGGTCGGAATGCCGCGCCCGTCGTCGCGCACCGTGCACGAGCCGTCCGGGTTGAGCGTGACCGTGACCTCCTTGGCGTAGCCGGCGAGCGCCTCGTCGATTGCGTTATCGACGACCTCGTAGACCATGTGATGCAGGCCGGAGCCGTCGTCGGTGTCGCCGATGTACATGCCGGGACGCTTGCGCACCGCGTCGAGGCCCTTGAGGACCTTGATCGATTCGGCGCCGTAGTCGGACGCGTCGGGACGGGGCTGGCGGGCGGCTTCGGCCATGTGAGCAGACTTCTGGAGCAGACTTGTTGAGCGGACTTGGAAGCAGCTTGAGCAGCTTTCGGGATGGCTGCGGGAGGGCTCGCAACGAGCCGGAATCAGCGTGTTTGGTGTGACACGAATATGGGTGTCTTACAAGGCAAAGTGAAGGCCTGTAAGCGATTGAATCGACGCGCTTTTATCGCATTTATTAACGCCCCGACCGGGAACCTGCAAAACGCCGTTTTGACGCGCCTCAACGCGCCCGCGCGCGCGCCACGGCGGGCGCCTGATCGCTCCGCTGCGCCCGCCCGGGCGCCACCTCGAAGGTCTGCGCGCGGCCGGCAAGCTCGGCAAACGCGGCCGGATCGGCGCCCGTCATCCAGACCTGCGCACCGAGCCGCTCGAGCGCCGCATAGAGCGCGGCACGCCGTCCCGGATCGAGATGGGCGACCACCTCGTCGAGCAGAACGATGGGCGCCATGCCGGTCATGTCGGCGACGAGGCCCGCATGCGCCAGCACGAGTCCGATCAGCAGCGCCTTCTGCTCGCCGGTCGAGGCGTCGCGCGCCGCAATGCCCTTGGGCTCGTATACGACCGCGAGATCGGTGAGGTGCGGCCCGTCAAGCGTGCGCCCGGCGGCGGCGTCGCGGGCGCGGTTCTCCTTCAGCACCGCTCGGTAGCGGTCCTCGACCTCGACCGCCGGATGCGACAGCACCAGAGCCTCCATCCAGCCCTCGAGCGCGATCTCGGCGGACGGAAACGCCCCGCCGGCCGCGCGACTCGCCGTGAGCGCGGCCGCGAGCCGCCGCACCGTCTCGGCGCGTGCCGCCGCGACCGCGACCGCGAGCTCGGCGGTCTCGTGCTCGCTCGCGTCGAGCCAGTGCGGGTCGGGGCTCGGGCTTTCCAGGAGCCGGTTGCGCGAGCGCAGCGAGCGTTCGAGCGCATTGACGCGGCTGCCATGCTCGGCGTCGACCGCGAGCACCAGCCTGTCGATGAAGCGTCGCCGCTCGCCGGCCGGCCCGTTGAACAGCTGGTCCATGGCGGGCACGAGCCAGATCACGCGCAGGTGGTCGGCGAAGGCGGTTGCCGACGCGACCGGCTCGCGGTCGATGCGGCACTTGCGTGCGGACGTCGTATCCTCGTTGGCGGGCGGCTCGATGCCGGTGCCGACGGTGACGAGGCCGAGCGCGCCCTCGACCTCCGCCGACACCGCCCAGCCGCCGTCGCCCTCGCTGAACGCCGCCTCCTCGAGGCTGGCGCGGCGCAGCCCGCGGCCCGGCGTCAGAAACGAGATCGCCTCGAGCAGATTGGTCTTGCCGGCGCCGTTCGGGCCGACCAGCACGACCGGGCCGTCGTCGACCATGAGGCTCGCGGCGTGATAGCTGCGGAAGCTCGTCAGCGTCAGGCGGCGGATGCGGGCGGCGCTTGTCATTTCTGCTTGAGCATGACCCTGTTCCGAAAACCGGTGCCACTTTCCGGGATCATGCTTTAGCTAGTTAGACCGTCGCGCCGCGCGGCGCGAGGGCCGCATCACACCCGCATCGGCATCAGCACGTAGAGCGCGCCCTTGGCGTCCTTGTCCTGCACCAGCGTGGGCGAGCCCGGATCGGCGAGCTTGAGCAGCGCGCTGTCGCCCTCGATCTGCGCCGCAATGTCGAGCAGGTAGCGCGAGTTGAAACCGATATCGATCGGATCGGCCTCGTACACGACTTCCAGTTCCTCCGTGGCGCTGCCCGAGTCCGGGTTGGTGACCGAGAGCACGAGCCGTCCGGCCGTCAGCGACAGCTTGACGGCGCGCCCGCGCTCGCTCGCGATGGTCGAGACGCGGTCGACCGCCTGCTCGAACTCCTTCTTCTCGACCTCGAGCAGCTTGTCGTTGCCGAGCGGAATGACGCGGCCGTAGTCGGGGAAGGTCCCGTCGATCAGCTTGGAGGTGAGCACCACGTTGCCCAGGGTGAAGCGGATCTTGGAGGCCGACAGCTCGACCGCGATCTCGCCGTTCACGTCCTCGATCAGCCGCTGCATCTCGTTGACGGTCTTGCGCGGCACGATGATGCCGGGCATCCCCTCGGCGCCGGCCGGGGCCGGCAGCTCGACCTGGGCGAGGCGATGCCCGTCGGTCGCGACCGCGCGCAGCATGACGTTCGTGCCCGCGCCCGCCGTGTGCAGGTAGATCCCGTTGAGGTAATAGCGCGTCTCCTCGGTCGAGATCGCGAACTGCGTCTTCTCGATCAGGCGCTTGAGGTCGGCGGCCGCGAGCGTGAATTTGTGCGTCATCTCGCCGGCTGCGATGTCGGGAAAATCGCTCTCCGGCAGGGTCTGCAGCGTGAAGCGCGAGCGCCCGGCCCGGATGGTGAGCACCGCGCGGTCGCCCGCCGCGTCGAGCACCACCTGCGTGCCCTCGGGGAGCTTGCGCACGATCTCGTAGAACATGTGCGCCGGCACCGTGGTGACGCCGCCCGGCGAGACCTCGCCGTTGATCGTCTCGATCACCTCGAGGTCGAGGTCGGTCGCCTTGAACGACAGCTTGGCGCGCTCGGCGCGGATCAGGACGTTGGCGAGAATTGGAATCGTGTTGCGCCGCTCGACCACGCGGTGGACGTGGGAGAGCGATCGCAGGAGCTCGGCGCGCTCGACCGTGACCTTCATGCGGGACCCCGTTCGATCGTAAAGGGAAGCCCCGGCGCGTCCACGGATGCGGCATCGCGCCGGGCGAGGCCGGCGCGATCCTGTCGACGCCGGGCGTTGAAATTGACCCGGCGGCGTCGATTATTCAAGGGCGAGGACGGCAAGGCAGAGACGATTTCCCTCGATTTTCTATCGATTTTCTATTCTTGCAGCTGGCGCTTCAGCGACTCGATCTCCTCGGCGAGCGTCGAATCGTTGCCGACCAGGTTCTCGATCTTGCGCACCGCGTGCAGCACGGTGGTGTGATCGCGTCCGCCGAAGCGCCTGCCTATTTCCGGCAGCGAGCGCAGCGTCAGGGTCTTGGCGAGATACATAGCGACCTGCCGCGGCCGCACCACGTTGGCGGTGCGGCGCGACGACAGGAGGTCGCCGCGGCTGACATTGTAGTGGCGCGCCACGATCCGTTGGATGTCCTCGATCTTGACGCGCTTGGGCTCCTGCGGGCGGATGAGGTCGCGGATCTCGCGCTCGGCCAGATCCATGGTCACCGGCTGGCCGGTGAGCTTGCTGTGCGCGAGCAGGCGGTTGAGCGCGCCTTCCAGGTCGCGGCCGTTGTGGGTGACCGACCTCGCGATAAAGGTCAGCACCGGCTCGGGGACGTCGAAGCCCGGATGGTGCGCGCGCGACAGCGCGACGCGCGACTTGAGGATTTCCAGCCGCAGTTCCTCGCCGAGCGAGCCCATCTCGACGACGAGGCCGCCCGCGAGGCGCGAGCGCACCCGCTCGTCGAGGCTTTCCAGATCCATGGGCGGACGGTCCGCCGCGATGACGACCTGGCGGCCGCCGTCGATCAGCGAGTTGAGCGTGTGGGAGAACTCGGCCTGCGTCTGCTTGCCCTGGAGGAACTGCAGGTCGTCGATCACCAGCACGTCGATGCCGCGCAGCGCCTCCTTGAACGCTATGGCGGTTTGATTGCGCAGCGCCGATACGAAGCCGAACATGAATCGTTCCGCCGTGAGATAGAGCACCTTGCGGTCGGGCTGGATGTTGCCCGTCCAGGCGATCGCCTGCAGCAAATGGGTCTTGCCGAGGCCGACGCCCGCATGGATGAACAGCGGGTTGAACATCACGGGATCGTTGCGGCGGGCGACCGCCACCTGCTTCGCGGCGGCATGCGCGAGCGTATTGGAGCGGCCGACCATGAAGCTGTCGAAGGTGAGCCGTGGATCGAGCGGGGAGCCGCCATGCACCTCCTGGCTCGCCGACGGGCTTGCCAGGCCGCGCGCCTCGAAGCCGTCCATCTTGATGTCGCGGACCTCGCGCGTCACCGCCACGGGATCGGGCGGCTTCACGCACGTCGTGGCGTTGCGGATCACGGCCGAGCGCACCACGATGTCGATGCGGCGCACTGCCGGCAGTTCGGCCTGCCAGCATGAGAGGATTTTCTCGCCGTAGTGCGACTGCGTCCAGGTCTTGAGAAACCTGGTCGCCACCGACAGGCGCACGGTCTCGCCCTCGATCTCGTCGAGTTCCATGCGGGCAAACCAGGAGGTGAAGATGTCTTCACCCACCTCGGTCCGCAGGCGGCCTTTCGTGCGCTGCCAGCATTCCTTGTGCGAACGCTCGCGATGCTCGGTGTGGGGACGCTCCTCGTCCAGATGTGCCATGTTCATTTTTCTTTCGTCCGAATTCACTTCTCATGCGTATGTGAGAGGGCGCAGTCAGGAGCACGCGGCCGCGCCGGCACGCGATCGAGCATCCGCTGGCGCCGCGCGACGCTTCGCCGCCCTCCGGCCTGCAACGGCGGGGGAAGGCGGGGAAGGCCGCGACGTCGCGGACGCGCGGAGCCTCTACCCGCCGGGCGGCGACGCCCGTCTGCCAGGCGTGGTCGCGGCGAGTGAGTGGGTGTGAAATCTGGAGAATGCTGGCGCGACATCCTGCAGTCGCTGCCATCCGGTGTGCGGTACATGACTTACGTCGAGACTTTCGTCGAGCAACGTAGTCGCCGTCCACTGACACCAATTCGTCATGTTTTGGCCCCCTCCGGTAGACGCCCTTGCCCTTGGATCCTTTTGTATTTTGATGGGAACTTCAAGTATTCCCAGTCCCTAGCTCCTGATTTCGACTGCGCCGAGCCGCCGGCACGCACTCAGTCGAAGTTAACTGACACCGATGAGCCGGCTGTCGCGCACCGAAGACTTTGGGAAACGAGACAAAATCTTCCCCTTCTCATCCCAGATGAGCGTCAGACTGTACCCTTTTACCTGATGGGACCGCGGGCGGCCCCCGCGGTGACAATGAAAATACATGTTGGCCGGCCGGATGCAACAATTCCTTAACGAGCACCATTTTTACCGGCGGCCAGTCGAACTTGACGTTCGCGTTGCGACTCGGCGACGTCGGAAAAACAACTCATTGAAATATCGCGTCAATTCAGCAAATGCGTGTTGAGCGAGAGGTATTCGCCACTGTCACAAAAGCTCAGGATCGGCGTTCGGCTGATGTCATCGGGCTGGCTCAGATTCCAACCCCTACTGCCATCCTTCTATTCAAGCCATTGTTCTACGGATGGTTTCCATGTTCAAAAATGGTACGTAACCCCGCACCTAAAAAACCGGATTTTGCCCGAATCTGATCAATACGTATTAGCACGTGGACTGGTTTATTTTCCTCAGAACGTGACTTTTCAACAACAGACTACCACGACGCGATAACGTCATTGGGGCGCAACAAACCTGTGCGTGGCACGGCGCCAACGTGCCGCAAAGCGTGCGGCATCGGGGCGCGACACATATTCAGGCAGTCTCGATCTCGAGGTGCGGAATGTCCAGCGGACAGTTCCGCCCGGTGTCGCGAACGCGAAGTTCGCGCAGAACTCGCTGGGAAGTTTGCGAACTGCGGGATCGGGACACGAGTGCCCGTTCCGGCGCAATGGACGCCGGTTCGCCGACCAGGACTCTGCGCCACAGGGGGAAAGCAGAGGGATTTCGATCCCGCAGGAACGAAATACGCTCTAATTGCCGAGCTTTCCGATCTGGTGGGAGAGACGCGAGACCTTGCGACTCGCCGTCCTCTTGTGAATGACGCCGCGCTGAGCGGCTCGCATCAGCTCGGGCTCGGCCGACTGGAGGGCGGCCAGCGCCTTCTGCTTGTCGCCGCCCGCAATCGCCTCCTCGACTCCGCGCACATAGCTGCGCATGCGCGAGCGCCGTGCCTTGTTGACCTCGGTGCGGCGCGCGATCTTGCGGCTCGCCTTCTTGGCGGACTTGGTATTGGCCATCAGGGTTCCGTCGTGTGCAGCGCGCGAGACCCTCGGCGGGCGGTCGCGGCGCGAAAAAGCAATGGCGGCGAGCCGGCGCCCGCCGCCTGACGCGGGCTTATAGTTAGACCGGCCCGGGGCGTCAACGCCCGCCGAGGCCCGTGCCGGCCCCCGCTCAGGCGACCTTGCGGGCGCGCGCCTGGTCGTAGCCGGCCGTCACCGCGGCGGTATCGGCGGCCGAGAAGTCGGCGAGCGGCGGCATGACGCGGGCGAGGGCCGCATCGCCATGGATATGGGCGAGCAGCGCCTTGACGCCCGGCACCAGTGGACGCCCATCAAACAGCTTGCGGATCGCGACCGCCGTGTCGAGCGCCGCCGCATCGCCGCCGCTCCAGGCGCGCTGGCAGAGATCGGCGTTGAGGTTCGCGGTCGCCGAGATGCAGCCCGCAAATGCCCCGCCGCGCGCCTCGAGCAGCACCGCCTCGGTCGAAGGGAAGACCTTGAAGTCCGGCGAGATCGCGGCGGCTTCGCGCGCGTAAGCCATGTCGCCCGAGGAATCCTTGAGGCCGACGATGCGCGCGCGATGTGCCTCCAGCAGCCGGCGGATCAGCTTGGCGTGCCAGTGCAGGCCGGACTGTTGCGGGAAGTGGTAGAGGTAGAGCGGGATCGGCTTGGCGGCGGTCGCGGCAACGATCGTGGCGACATAGGCCGCAAGCCCGTCATCGGGCACGCCCTTGTAGTAGAACGGCGGCAGCACCAGCGCGCCCGCGAAGCCGAGGTCGGCGGCATGGCGCGTGAGCGCGACCGCATCGGCGACCGCGGCGGCGCCGGTGCCGACCATCAGCCGATCGAGCGGCAGGCCGGCGTCGCGGTAGGCGGTCATCACGCGCTGGCGCTGGGCGAGCGAGAACGAGGTCGCCTCGCCGGTGGTGCCAAGCACGTTGAGACCGTTGCAGCCGTTGTCGAGCAGGAAGCGCGCGAGCCTGGTCGCGCGCGCGCAATCCGGCTCGCCGCTCGGCTCGACCGGGGTGGCGATCGCGGCGATCACGCCGGAAAGCGCGGACACGGGCATCGGGAATCTCCTGGGTTTGTTTTGCTCTTGTTGCGAGGTTGCGGTGCGGCCTCAGCCGCCGACATTGAAGGCAGCGAGGCCCGCCATGTTGACGAGCTCGGAGTCGGTCGCGGAGAGGCCGACGATCTGCACCGGCCGGTCGAGACCGACCAGCAGCGGGCCGATCACGGTCGCGCCGCCGAGCTCCTGCAGCATCTTGGTCGAGATCGCGGCCGAATGAAACGCCGGCATGATCAGCACGTTGGCCGGACCGGTGAGGCGGCAGAACGGATAGGCGGCCATCAGTTCCGGATTGAGCGCGACGTCGGCCGCCATCTCGCCGTCGTACTCGAAGTCGACGCGGCGCTGGTCGAGGATGCGCACCGCCTCCTGCACGCGCGTCGAGCGCTCGCCCGGCGGATGGCCGAATGTCGCGAACGCGAGCAGCGCGAGGCGCGGCTCGTAGCCGAACTTGCGCGCCACACCTGCCGCCTCGATGGCGATCTCGGCGAGATCCTGCGCTTCCGGCATCTCGGTCACCGCCGTATCGGCGACCAGCACGGTGCGGCCGCGCGCGATCACGAGGGAGACGCCCATCACGCGATGGCCCGGCTTCGGGTCGATACAATGGGAGATGTCGGCGAGCACGCCGGAGAAATTGCGGGTTACGCCCGTCACCATGGCGTCGGCGTCGTTGAGCGCCACCATGCAGGCGGCGAAATGGTTGCGGTCCTGGTTGACCAGGCGCTGGCAGTCGCGCTGGAGGAAGCCTTTGCGCTGCAGCCGCTCGTAGAGATACGCCGCATAGACCGCGTTGCGCTTGGACAGTCGCGCATTGATGATGTCGATGCCATCGCCGAGCTCGATGCCGGTGCCCTTGGCAGTCTCGCGCACCCGTTCCTCGCGCCCGACCAGTAGCGCGGTCCCGAGACCCTGCTGGACGAAGCTCGCGGCAGCGCGGATCACCTGCTCCTCCTCGCCCTCGGCGAAGACGACGCGCTTGGGCGAGCGGCGCAGGCGCTCGAACACGCGCGCGAGCACGCCGGCGATCGGATCGCGGCGCGAGCGCAATGCCGCACGATAGGCGTCCATGTCGACGATCGGCTTCCTCGCGACGCCCGTGTCCATCGCGGCCTTGGCGACCGCCGGCGGCACGTATGAGATGAGGCGCGGGTCGAACGGCACCGGAATGATGTAGTCGGGGCCGTATTTCGGCCGCGCCCCGTAGGCCGCCGCGACCTCGTCCGGCACGTCCTCGCGCGCGAGCTCGGCGAGCGCGCGGGCGGCGGCGATCTTCATCTCCATGTTGATGGTCGTCGCGCGCACGTCGAGCGCGCCGCGGAAGATGTAGGGGAAGCCGAGCACGTTGTTGATCTGATTCGGATAGTCCGAGCGGCCCGTCGCCATGATGGCGTCGTCGCGGATGGCGTCGACCTCCTCGACCGTGATCTCCGGATCCGGATTGGCCATGGCGAAGATGATCGGCTTCGCCGCCATCGACTTCACCATGTCCTGCGTGACCGCGCCCTTGACCGAGAGGCCGAAGAAGATGTCGGCGCCTTCGAGCGCCTCGGCCAGCGTGCGCGCCTTGGTCTTGACCGCAAAAGCCGACTTCCACTGGTTCATGCCCTCGCGCCGGCCCTCGTAGATCACGCCCTTGGTGTCGGCGAGGACGAGGTTCTCGGGCCGGAAGCCGATCGCGCGCAGCAGCTCGAGGCAGGCGATGCCGGCGGCACCGGCGCCGTTGCAGACGAGCTTCGTCGATGCGATGTCGCGGCCGGTGAGGTCGAGCGCGTTGAAGAGACCGGCCGCCGCGATGATCGCGGTGCCGTGCTGGTCGTCGTGGAAAACCGGTACATCGAGCAGCTCGCGCAGCCTCTGCTCGATGATGAAGCACTCCGGCGCCTTGATGTCCTCGAGGTTGATCCCGCCCCAGCTCTTTCCCAGCACCTTCACGCAATTGATGAACTCGTCCGGATCCTCGGTCGAAACTTCGAGATCGATCGAGTCGATGTCGGCGAAGCGCTTGAACAGGACGGATTTGCCTTCCATCACGGGCTTGGCGGCGAGGGCGCCGCGGTTGCCGAGGCCGAGGATCGCGGTGCCATTGGTGATGACGGCGACAAAGTTGCCCTTGGTCGTGTAGTCGTAGGCGAGGCTCTCGTCCGCCGCGATCGCCAGCACCGGCACGGCGACGCCGGGCGAATAGGCGAGCGAGAGGTCGCGCTGTGTCGCCATCGGCTTGGTCGCCACCACCTCGAGCTTGCCGGGCCGCCCCTGGCTGTGAAACAGCAGGGCCTCCTGGTCCGTGAAGGTGGGACGTTTGCCGCGGCCTTTGGACGACGTGGACATTGCTACTCCTGACGACATTTTCCCGGCGAGTGCCTGTCCCGGACATCGAGCCAGGCTCGATCCAGACCTGGATCGACATGCGATCCCGCAGGGGCGCTCGGCCGCTAGCGCATGTTTCGGCGAAGTGGATGCGGGCCCGCCAATAAGAACATGCGCCAAATAAGGGAAGCTAGAGCGTATTTCGATTCCGCAGGAACGAAATACGCTCTAGCGTGGCGGATGGCGGAAAGTACAGGAAGGGCAGGGGCTTGCTCAAGGCATCGCGCAGCTCCGAGTGCTGCTCGAATGCGCCGGCCGATCGGGCCGCTTGGCCGCAGTTTGCCGCGGTTGAACCGCGGCGGCGTCGGTAGTAAGCCGTGCGCGCCGCCCGTGAGAATTTTCCCGTTCCGGACCCGCGATGATCCGCTTCGTGTTGCGATCCCTCGGCCTGCTGCTCGTTGCGGCCGCCTTCTTCTTCTTCGTCTATGACGGCACGCAGTGGATCGCGAACGCGAAATTCAGCACTACCACGGTGCGCTATATTTGGGAGCAGGTGAACCAGAACAGCCTGTTGCGAGTGCAGCCACTCGTCGAGCAACATGTCCCTGCGTGGCTGTGGCAGGACGTCATTCAGCGGTTCTTCCTGCAGGCGCCAGTCTGGGCCGTATTGACCGTCATCGGCGCCATCCTGATGTTGCTGGGCCGCAAGAAGAAGCCGTTGATCGGCTACGTGCGTTGAGTCGGGTGCCGTACGGCTGCGCCAGTCGCCTGTAGGCGCGGCCCGGTCGATCCGATAAGGTTCCTTCGTCTGAAGTTCCTGTGCCGGAGCCGCTCGAGACGGCACGCCGGCGAAAACACATTCACAGGGAGGAATGAATGCGTCATTTGACGATGATGGCGGGCGTGCTGTGCGCCGCGCTCCTGGTCGGCAGCGGTGTGTTGGCCCAGGTGCCGCCCGATCCGAGCAATCCGAACGAGAACGTTCCCGAAAAGATGAATCCGCCGGCGTATGGCGAGCCGATCAACAATGAGACGGCCAAGAAGGTCGCGGCGGCCGCTGTCGCCGAGCTGAAGAAGCGCGACTGGCACGGCATGTGTATCTCGATCGTCGATCCGCACGGCGAGCTCGTCTATTTCGAGCGCGACGACAACTGCCAGTTCGCGTCGATCGGGATCTCGCAACACAAGGCGCGCGTGGCGGCGCGTTATCGCCGTCCGACCGTCGTGTTCGAGCGGCTGATCGGCAAGGGGCCGTTTTTCAACTATCTGACGACCCTGGATGATATCGTCGCCTCGCGTGGCGGCAATCCGCTCGTGGTCGGCGGCAAGGTGATCGGCGCGATCGGCGTGAGCGGGGGCACCGGCGCGCAGGACGACGTGATCTCGCAAGCGGGCGCCGCGGCTCTCAAGTAGACGCGCGACGGTTTCTTCATCGAGCGGCCGCCGGGACAAGCATCCCGGCGGCCTTTTTTGCACCGACCGCCTGGCCCGTCCGCGCGGGCTGCCGCAGATGTGATCGCCCGTCTTGCTGCGCGGCAGGCCGCCGGTGCCTATATTGCGGCCGCAGAAGCCGAGGGAGATCGCCCGATGTTCATGTTCAAGAAGTCGCTGGAGATGCCGACCGCCGCGCAGGCGCTTCCCGGCCGCGCGCAGCCGATCCCGACCGCGAGCCATCACTTCGTCAACGGTCATGCTCTCAAGGGGCCCTATCCGGCCGGCCTCGAGACCGCGCTTTTCGGGCTGGGCTGCTTCTGGGGCGCGGAGCGCAAGTTCTGGGAGCTGGGCGACGGCGTCTACGTCACGGCCGCCGGATATGCGGCGGGCCTCACGCCCAACCCGACCTATGAGGAAGTGTGCAGTGGGCGTACCGGGCATAACGAGGTCGTGCTCGTCGTCCATGATCCGAAGAAGATCTCCTACGAGCGGCTGCTGAAGACCTTCTGGGAGAGCCACGATCCCACCCAGGGCATGCGCCAGGGCAATGATGTCGGCACCCAGTATCGCTCGGGCATCTACGTCTACACGCCCGAGCAGCGAAAGGCCGCCGAAGCCTCGAAAGCGATGTACGCCGATGCGATCAAGGCGAAAGGCTACGGTGCGGTGACGACCGAGGTCCTCGATGCCATGCCGTTCTATTTCGCCGAGGATTATCATCAGCAGTACCTCGCCAAGAACCCGATGGGCTACTGCGGCCTCGGCGGGACGGGTGTGAGCTGTCCGATCGGCACCGGCGTGACGGCGCATTGATCGGCTTGGGGCGTCGGCAACCATGGAACCGCGCCCCTTCGCCGCCAGGGCGCGCAAGGGCCTTTCGGGCCGTGCGGGTTAGGATTTGTTAACCATATAAGGCGCTAATCCGGCTTGGGTTCTCGAGAACCGGTCCGGATGCGCCTGTATGCGGTCTGTCCGCTTTGTCATCGTGCTTCTGGCTGCCGCGCTGGCGGCGGGCTGCGCGCGCCATTCGCCGCCGCCCCCGACGGCACTTGCCATGCAGCCGGCGTCCGATCTGGATGCATTCGCTTACGGCGGGGCGCGTGGCGTTCCGTCGGCGTCCGCGCCCATCCCCGTCGCGGTCACGCGCGCGGCGCCGCAGAACGCCTATACGCTCGATTCCGGCGACAAGCTGCGCGTCGTGGTGTTCGGCCAGGACGGCCTCACCAACAGCTACAGTGTCGATGCGGGTGGCAGCATCACCATGCCGCTGATCGGCGGCGTCAAGGCGCGCGGGCTCACCACCGGCGAACTCGCGGCCGCGATCACGGCGCGGCTGCGTCAGGGTTACATCCGCGATCCAGCGGTCGCGGTCGAGGTCGAGGCCTATCGGCCCTTCTTCATCCTCGGCGAGGTGACCTATCCGGGCCAGTATCCCTACGTTGCCAACATGACCATCGAGACCGCGGTCGCGATCGCGGGCGGGTTTACGCCGCGTGCCCTCCACGAGCAGGTCGAGCTCACCCGCACCGTGCATGGCGCGACGGTCCGCAGCAAGGTGCCGGTGACGACGTCGGTGCATCCCGGCGACACCATCAGCGTGTCGGAACGCTGGTTCTGAGGTGCTACGCGCTCAGCGAATGGCGAATAGGGGAGAGGCCTCTCCGCTACTCGTTACTCGCCATTCGCCGGCGCGCAGCGCCGTACCTCACCCCAGGTACTTCGTAAACCAGGCCGTGGTGCGGTCCCACGCCTGCTTGCACGCCGCCTCGTTGTAGCTGCCGCGCTCGTCGCAGGCGAAGCCGTGGCCGGCGCCCTGATAGACGTAAATGTCGCAATCGGAGCGCTTCTGCTTGATCAGGTCGACGTCGGACATCGGGATCGATTGGTCCTGGTCGCCGAAATGCAGTTGCGTCGGCACCTTGGGCTTGAGGTCGACATTCTTGGCGATCTGGCCACCGTAGTAGCCGACCGAGGCCGACAGTCCGTCGAGCTTGCCGGCGGAGAGGAACGCGACGGTGCCGCCCATGCAGTAGCCGACGATGCCGACCTTGCCGGCGGACTTGACGTTGTCGATCGCCGCTGCGACGTCGCGCAGCATCGCGGCCCAGTCGATCTTCGGAATGATCTCGCGCGCCTTGGCGATCTCATCGGGCGAATACCCGGATTCGAAATTCGGCTTGACGCGATCGAACACCGCGGGTGCGGTCGACGTGTAGCCGATCGCCGCGAAGCGATCGCACATCGCGCGGATGTGGTGGTTCACGCCGAAGATTTCCTGGATCACCACGAGGCCGCCTTTCGGCTTGCCCTGCGCCTCCGCGCGATATGCGCCGAGCTTGAAACCATCCGACGCCGTGAGTGTGATGTGCGTGCCCAAGGTGCAACTCCATTCGGGTTGGGAAACCGATTGCGATCTCGCCGCAATACGGCCGCGCGAGCGGCGCGGGTTTATATCACGTCGGCACGGCGCGTGAACGGGCATTCAGGATGGCGGGGCAGCCAAGGCCTTGATCTTAACGGCCATTCAGCTTCGAGGAGTTTCGCTCTCGAGGTGAACCGAATCCTCGGACGCTTCGACGAAGAGGTGGACAGAATGCTGCCCGATACCCCAACCCCCGACCCTCGGAGACCTTCATGTTCCGCAAGTCCATCACCCTCGCTCTCGCTGCCGCCGCGACCTTCGGCGTGCTCGCGATCTCGACCACCAGCGCCTCGGCCTTCCACTTCGGTGGCGGCGCGCGCGCCGGCGGCGTGCACGTCAGCGCGGCGCGTGTCGCCGGTCCGCACGTCTCGTTCAACAGAAGCTTTGCGTTCCGTCGTGTCGTGCGCGTGTTTCCCCCGCATCACCACTGGCACTGGCGTTGGCACCACTTCGGCTGGCGTCCGTACTGGGTTGCTCCCGTCGCCGCGGCCGGCATCGCCACCACCTACGCGGCCACCCCGACCTGCAACTGCCTGACCAAGTCGTACACCCAGGACGGTGCGGTGGTCTTCAAGGATCTGTGCACCAAGGAGATGGCGATGAACCCGCCGGCCGAGGCGGCGCCGCAGGCGCCGATCCAGCAGGGCTATCTGCAGCCGCAGATGCAGCCCGCGCAGTAAGGCACGGCACACTGTAGCGGAGCATGATTTCTTCCGAAAACCGGTACCTAGGTTTCGGGATCATGCCCTAACGACGAGAGCCCCGGTCGATCGCCGGGGCTCTTCGCATCTCGGGATTTGATGATCCGCAAAGCCGGCAGGATCATCCGAAATGCACCGCGAGCCACACCGTTGCCTGCGCCGGATCGGTCCAGGCGACGCGATGCCGGCAATGCGCCGGAATGTGCAGGTAGTCGCCGGGCCCCATCCGCGTCGTCGTGCCGTCGCCCTCGAACGCGAGCTCGGCGCAACCCGCGAGAACGACCACCCATTCGTCCTCCGGTTGGTCGTACCAGAAGCCCGGTGGGCTCGCCTGGCCGCGCGACACGATGCGCTCGATGCGCAGCGCGGGCGATCGCAGAAGCAACGTGATCTCCTCCTGCGCAAGCCGCGCCGGAATAGCCGCAAACAGATTGCCGGCCGCGCGCATGCCAGGCCTCAGGCGGTTTCGAGCGCGAACGCCTGCGCCAAGAGCTCGTACGAGTGCCGGCGCGCCGCGTGATCGTAGATCATGGTGGTGACCATCACCTCGTCGGCCTGGGTCGCCTGGATCAGCGGCTCGAGCCGCGCCAGCACGGTTTTCGGCGCGCCCGCGAACACGCGCGCCCGGTTCTGCTGGATGCGTGCGCGGTCGATCGGCGAGTACTCGTAAGCAGCCGCTTCTTCCGGACTCGCGAGCGGCAGGTACTCGCCCCTGGACCGGCGCACGTAATTGAGATCGATGGTCGAGGCGAGACGCTCCGCCTCCGCGTCGCTGTCGGCCGCGACTGCGGCGACGCCCAGGATCGCGTGCGGCCGCGCGAGCGCGGACGACGGCTTGAAATGCGCCCGGTAGCTCGTCATCGCGGCGACCGCGTCGTGGCTCGCGAAATGATGCGCGAAGGCAAAGCCCGCGCCGATCATCGCGCCAAGCTCGGCGCTGTAGCCGCTCGAGCCGAGGAGATAGATCGGTGGCAGCGGCACGTCCACCGGCATGGCGCGCACCTTGCCGAACGGATGGCCCTCGGGAAAGCCGCGCGACTCGAGCAGCATCAGCTCCTGGAAGCGCTCGAGGAAGTCGTCGTCGTCGCGCACGTCCTGGCGCCGCCGCAGCGCCACCGAGGTGATCGGGTCGGTCCCCGGCGCGCGCCCGATGCCGAGATCGATGCGTCCGGGAAACAGCGCCTCCAGCACCTTGAAGCGTTCCGCCACCGTGAGCGGCGCATGGTTCGGCAGCATCACGCCTCCCGAGCCGATGCGCATGCGGCGTGTGACGGCTGCGATCTGGCCGATCATGATGTCGGGCGCCGAGCTCGCGACCGACGGCAGGTTGTGATGTTCGGCGACCCAGTAGCGCGTGTAGCCGAGGCGGTCGGCGAGCTGCGCGAGGTCAAGGCTGTTGCGCAGCGCCTGCGCGCCCGAGTGGCCGGTCGTGATGGGAGAAAGATCGAGAACCGAGAGCAGCGGCATGCGCCCGTATTAGAGCGTATTTCGTTCCTGCGGAATCGAAATACGCCCTACTTTCCTTTGTTTCGCGCATACCCTTGTCGGCGAACCGAAATCCACTTCGCCGGGATATGCGCTGGCGCATGATCCGGCCCGCGCCTATTTGGTCGCGCTTGCCGCTGGAGCCGGCGCCTCGGCCTGAACGGTCGTCACGGTGAAGTCGGTCGCCTCGATAACGAGGTTGCCCAGCAGGCTCGCGATCGACAGGCCGAAGGGGGCGAGGAGGCGCGTGCCGGCGATCGGCGCGAAGGTGAGCTCGATGTCGCGTCCATCGGTGAGATATTTGAACAGCGCGCTGTCGCGGCGATGGCCGGCGATCGGCCGGAGTGCCACCGCGCACACGACCACGGGGCCCGCATAGCCCCTGCCGGCCTTCACCTGCCCGACGCGCTTGAACGACAGCGCGAGATCGAAGCGCCGACGCCCGTCGAAGATCGGCAGCGTGCGCTTGCACGCCTCGGCCGCCACCAAATCTCCGGTGCCGTCCACGCGGATCAGCATCGCGGTGAGCGGATCGACGATGCCCTTGCGGTCGGCCTCGGTGACCGGCACGTGCTCCGCGTCGGGCGCGCTCGTCTGCGCGGTCAGCGCCGTCACGTTGCCGGCGTCGATCGTCATATCGACGGCGTCCTTCTTCTCGTTGCTCGTCGTGCCCAGTGTGAAACCGGTCGGCGTGAGCCTGCCGTCGATCACCGTGCCGGTCGTACGCAGCGCGCCTTCGCCGCTCGCCAGGAAGCGCAGCACGCCGCTCGCCTGTCCGCCCGCCGCAGCCGTGAAGGCGGAGTCGCCGACGGTGACCAGCAACTCGCCCTTGCCCGCCGTGATGTGGGCGACCTTGATGGCATAGTGTGCATCGAGACGGGTCCCGGCGCTCGCGGCACCCGCCAACGGGACCATGAGCGCCGCCAACGCGGCTGCCCGCAGGACGTGCCGGCGTCGGCTGCGCGGTTGGCAGGACGAGACGCAGGCTGTGCTGACCATCGATCGAGACCTTCTGGCGCTTTTCTCGGTTCGGCCCGCTGTTTCAGGTGCGGTTCGGGTCGCGTGGTCGGACCCGGTAACGAAAGTTGCAAGTTGCGTCAATGCGCGCACGCGCGTCAGATCAATCTGCGACCGGGTTCCGGACGCGCGCAAACCGAGGGTCGCTAGAACGGCCAATGCGGCGCGACGTCCCAGTCGCTCTTCCAGCCGGTCAGGCAGCCGCGGCGGAACTGCAGCCAGATGCGGCGGTCGACCCGATAGAAGCCGGGCGTGCGTGCCGGCCGCTCGGCGTAGAACACCTCGTTGCCGCGCCGGCCACGATCGTGGATCAGCGGGGTGCCGAGCGCAGTCGCGGCGTCTTGCGGCGTCATTCCGAAGGCGAGCGGCAAGGTGCTGGGCGGATCGGCATTCGGCACCGTGAGCCAGCCCGCACACGCCAACGCGACCAAGGTTTTCATGACATTCGCCTCGCGCCCCGCATCATGGTGGAGGCGCGGGCGAGCGGCGTCAACCGGGCGACAGCTTCTTCAGTGCGCTGCCGACGCGGTGGCGGGCTGGTCGGCGCCGGGCAACACGATCACGCGGGTGCCAACCTGCACGCGGCTGTAAAGGTCCTCGACGTCCTCGTTGACCAGCCGGATGCAGCCCGACGACACGAAGGTTCCGATGGTCGAGGGCTGATTGGTGCCGTGGATGCGGTAGAGCGTGTGGCCGAGATACATCGCGCGCGCGCCGAGCGGATTCGAGGGGCCGCCCGCCATGAAGCGCGGCAGATAGGGCTGGCGCTCGATCATCTCCTTCGGCGGGTGCCAGTCCGGCCACTCCGACATCTTGCTGATGCGTTCTGTGCCGGTCCAGGTGAAGCCTTCGCGGCCGACGCCGATGCCGTAGCGCATCGCCTGGCCGTGGCCGAGCACCAGATAAAGATAGGTGTGGGGCGTATCGACGATGATGGTGCCGGCCGGCTCGTTGGACGGGAAATTGACGACCTGGCGCTTGAACTGCGGCGCGAGCTCTGTGTGCTCGTCTGGCTGCTCCGGCCGGATATCCGGCGGCAGCGACGCGACCGTGGGGCCCGGGTTGTTGGGGCCGGCATCGACTGCGGCCGGCGGCCGTGGCACATCCGGATTTCCGAATATGTGGCCGGACTGCTGGTAGGGGGCCGGGCCGGCGGTCTGATTGTCATACGGTCCCGGCGCCGGAGCAGTGGCCACCGGGGCGCCCGGATAGGCATTGCGGTCGCGGGTCCAGGGATAATCGGCCGGGGCGGGGAAATTGGTGCCGGGAGCCGGCGTCGGCATGGCCTGCCGCTGCCCGGTGTAGGGCTGCTGCTGGCCGGGGTACATCGGCTGAGCCGACGGCGGCCCATAGTTTCCGGGGGGCGGCGCCGGGGCATACATGTCGGGTTCCTCCGCCCGATCCATCGGCGGCGGGGCCGGGCGGTAAGCCGGGCCGGACGGATAATATTGTGCGGATGCCTCGCCCAGCGCCAAGGCGAGGCTGGTCGCAAGCGCGACCCCGGCGACGACACGTAGCGTTTTCATCTGAGATCCCGATTTCCCCGCAGCTTCTATGCGCGAAACTTGGGGCAGGATGAAGGCGTGTCAGCGCACCAGCGCATTCCGACCGGGTCGTTCCCGCCGCCAGACCGCCGATCGTGGGACGGAAACCGCCGGTATCGGGCGCCGGCGGGCGACGGCGCCCCCGCCGCAGTGTAGAATCGCGATATTCCGCCGAGGGGGCGGGGCACAGGGGACTGGCATCACATGGATTGGACTGACCGGCGCGAGCGCCTGCGCGCCACCGTGGCAAGTGGGCGCTGCATTCATCCGGGCTCGGTGCACGATCCCGTTTCGGCGCGCATCGCCGAGGACCTGGGCTTCGAGGCCGGCATGTTCGCGGGCTCGGTCGCCTCGCTGGCGGTCCTCGGCGCGCCCGACATCGTAGTGCTGACCCTCACGGAGTTCGCCGACCAGGCCTACCGCATCAACCGCGCCGGCAGGCTGCCACTGCTCGTCGACGCCGACCACGGCTACGGCAACGCGCTGAACGTCAAGCGCACCGTCGAGGAGCTGGAGACCGCAGGCGTCGCCGGCCTCACCATCGAGGATACGGCTCTGCCGACGCCCTATGGGGCGACCGAGACCAAGCTCATTCCGATCGCCGAGGGCGTCGGCAAGATGAAGGCGGCGCTGGCCGGGCGCCAGGATCCGCGCCTCATCATCGTCGGTCGCACCAGCGCGCTCACGATCACGGGCGTCGCCGACACCATTGCGCGCCTCAAGGCCTACGAGGAGGCGGGCGTCGACATGCTGTTCATGGTCGGCGTGAAGAGCCGCCAGGAGCTCGACGAGATTTCCTCGGCCGTGAGGAAGCCGCTCTTCCTCGGCAGCGCCGCCAAGGAGCTCTATGACCGCGAGTACCTTGCGGCGCGCAACGTGCGCATCTGCCTGCAGGGGCACGCGCCCTTCAACGCCGCCGTCAACGCGATCCATGCCACTCTCAAGGCTCTGCGCGACGGCACGCCGTCATGGGAGCTGCAGAACATCTCGCCGCCCTCCGACCTCTTGAAGCAGGCGACGCGGGCGGCCGACTACGCGGCCTGGACCAAGGACTTCCTCAACGCGAGCACGAAGGCGTGAGCGGGCAGGGTGCGGCTAGGATGAGCAAGCGACCGTTCGCGTGGCCCGGCGGCAAGCGCATCGCGGTGACGATGACCGCGATGCTGGAGACCTGGTCCGAGGGCAAGCCGCCGCCCTATGGCGTGCAGGCGAGCCCGCTCCGGGCCGGTACCATCGATCACGGCGGGATCGCGTGGGGCAGCTACGGCGGCAAGGTCGGCGTATGGCGCATCATCGAGCTGATGCGCCGCAACGGCATGCGCGGCACTTTCTGCGTCAATGCGCGCTGCGCCGAGCTTTTTCCCGAGGCGGTCGCGCAGATCGTCAAGTCCGGCCACGACGTCGCGGGCCACGGCTATGTGCAAGACCAGCTCCTTGCCTACATGGCCCCCGACGAGGAGCGTGCCACCATCCGCAAGTGCCTCGACACCCTGGCGAAAGTTGCCGGGCAAAGGCCGGTCGGCTGGCTGAGCCCGGTGCTTGCCTATACGGAGCACACCCGCCGGATCCTCATCGAGGAGAAGCTCCTGTGGCACGGCGACGGCCGCGACAGCGACCTGCCGAACGTGATCGAAAGCAGTGGCGGCTCGATCGTTCACATCCCGGCGAGCGACTTCACCGACAATCGGGTGCTGCGCGCCAGCCCCATGGACCTGTGGGACGTCTACAAGGAGACTTTCGATTACCTCTATTGGCGCGAGCCGCCCGCGCTGCTCGCGCTCTCCATGCACTGCCATTTCGGCGGCCGCCCCTTGATCTCGGCAATCATGGAAAAAATACTTAAATACATGGCCCAGTACCCGGACGTATGGTTTGCGTCATATGGCGAGATCGCGCGCTGGGTGTACGACACGCAGCGTGACGCCGATACCCACGCGCGCCGTCTCGTTCAGACCGCCGGATAACCGCGAAGAGGAGTTGCCGCATGGCATCGGTAGGCGACTGGCAGGTGCCGCCATCGGTCCGTCCGAAGCAGGCCGACTACAGCTACGATCTCGACCGCGCACTGTCGGCGGTGGTTGGCGTGCATACCAAGATTCCCGAGGACGCGTTCACCGCCGAGACGCTCGGCACCGAGCGCATGGGCCATGGCGTGCTGATGCGCGATCGCGGCGTCGTGCTCACCATCGGCTATCTGGTGACCGAGGCCGAGGAGGTGTGGCTCACGCCGATCGAGGGGCCGCCGGCACCAGGGCACGTGCTCGCCTATGATCAGGAGACCGGTTTCGGTTTGGTGCAGGCGCTCGCCCGCCTCGATCTACCCTCGCTCACGCTCGGCCGCTCGAGCGACACCCGCGTCGGCGATCCGGTGGTGATCGGCGGCGCCGGCGGACGGGCCCGCTCGGTCGCGGCGCGCATCGTCGCCAAGCAGGAATTCGCCGGCTACTGGGAATACGTGCTCGACGAGGCGATCTTCACGACGCCGGCGCATCCGAACTGGGGCGGCACCGCCATGATCGGCCCGGCCGGGGATTTGCTCGGCATCGGGTCGCTGCAGATGCAGCAGGCGCCCGAGCGCGGCAAGCCGGGCGGCGATCTCAACATGATCGTGCCGATCGACCTGTTGAAGCCGATCCTCGACGACATGCTCAAGAGCGGGCGCGCCAATCGCCCGCCGCGCCCCTGGCTCGGCTTCTACGCGACCGAGATCGAGGATCGCATCGTCGTGGTCGGCCTCGCCAAGGGCGGCCCGGCGCAAAAGGCCGGCCTCAATACCGGCGACGTGCTGCTGTCGGTCGCCGACGCCGAGGTGAGCGACCTCGCCGGCCTCTATCGCCGCATCTGGGCGCGCGGCCCCGCCGGCACCGAGATTCCGCTCACCATCTATCGCGACGGCAAGACGTTCGAACAGAAGGTCGTGTCGTCCGACCGCAACCGCTTCTTCAAGGCGCCAAGTCTGCATTGAGCGCGCTGTTGTAGCCCGGATGAGGCGCGTAGCGCCGACATCCGGGAAAGTCGGATCCCGCAAATCGCATGCGGGCTACTTCCCAGCGCCGATCGCCTCCGCTCCCCCGTGCGAATTGCGCAACACCAGGCAGGCGGTGCCGGCTCGCTCGAGTCGGCGGCAGATGCCCTCGGCGGCGACGCGCGTCTCCGCGCCGATCCGCACTTGGTAAAAGTTGCCGGTGCCGCGGCTGCGGAAGGGACCGTGCAGAATCATGGCGTCGGTGCCGGCGAGCGCGGCGCGCTGGCGCACCTCGAGCGCCGCGTAGGTCTTCAGCACCTGCGCGCGCGAGAAGCCTGCCGCGAGCTCGACACCCCACGGGCGCGCCATTCCGGTGGCGACATGCTGTTCGAGCGACGCGATGAAGGTGTTGGGCGTGCGGCGCAGCTCCACGACGAGCGCCGTGCATCCCTTCGCCGGCGGCGACGGCATGCCCGCATCCTTGACGCGCTTCCAGTCCTCTACCGGCCGTCCGGTGATCGCCGCGACGTAGGCGCGCGTTTCCGCCGGCATGCCGCCCCTGCCGTTGAGCCAGTCGCGCACGCGCCGCGGGCCGGCATCATAGGCCGCGGCCGCAAGCCCGAGATTGCCGAACTCGGCACGCAGGTCGCGCAGGAACTCGGCTGATTTCGGCAACGCCGCGATCGGATCGCGCGGATCGGTGAGCCCGCGCTCTGCCGCGGTGCCCGGCATGAACTGCGCGATCCCGCTCGCGCGCTCGCCGCTGCGTGTCAGCGGCCCGACCGCGTCCGGCTTGAACCGGCTTTCCCGCCAGATCAACCGCACGAAGAAATCGAGCGGCAGCCCGTTTGCGGCCGACGCCGACTCGAACAGCAGGCAGAGCGACTCGGTCGTCAGCGCGCCGCTCGCGGGCGCCGCCCGGGAAGGCGGGTTCGGCCGATCGCCCAGGACGAGCGGCTGCTCCTGCGCGGCCGCGGTGCTCGCGCAGATCAGCAACGGCAACGTGAGCGAGATGAGACGTCGCATGGAAAGCGTCGTGTGGGCCGGGGTTTCCCCGCTAACGCCGCGGCTGCCATCGGGGTTGCAGGCCGCCTCGGCCGAGCCTATTCCGCCGCCTGGATCACCTCCGCGGTCCCGGGATTGTTGCGCAGCACCAGGCACGCAATACCGTTGCGCTTGAGCCGCCGGCAGATGTCCTCGGCGCCCGCGCGGGTGTCGGCACCCACCCGCACCTGATAGAAGTCGCCGGTACCGCGGTTGCGGAACCGCCCGTGCATGATGATCGGGTCGGCGCCGGCGAGCGCCGCGCCGTGACGCGCCTCAAGCATCGCATATGTCTTGAGCACCTGCGCGCGCGAGAAGCCGGCGGCGAGCTCGGCGCCCCACGGCCGCGCCACGCCCGCCGTCACGCGCTCCTCCAGCGCGGCCATGAACGTGCCAGGCACCCCCAGCGTTCCGGCGACGGTGGGACCATGCGGCTTCGGCGCGGGCTCCGCGATGAGCGTCGTCGGCGCGGGTAGCGGGGCCGGCGGGTTGCGCAGATCCGCAACGATCTGCATGCACGCTTTCGACGGCGGCAGCGTCACGCCGGTATCGTTGACGCCTGTCCAGCCCTCGACCGGTCGCCCGGTGATCGTCACGACGTAGGCGCGCGTCTCCGCCGGCATGCCGCCGACGCCATTGAGCCAGTCGTGCACGCGCCGCGGCCCGGCATCGTAGGCCGCGGCCGCAAGCCCGAGATTGCCGAACTGCGCGCGCAGGTCGCGCAGGAATTCCGCCGATTTCGGCAGCGCCGCGATCGGATCGCGCGGGTCGCGCAGCCCGCGCTCGGCCGCGGTGGCCGGCATGAACTGCGCGATCCCGCGCGCCCGCTGGCCGCTGCGCGTGACCGGGCCGATCGCGTTCGGCTTGAATCGGCTTTCCTGCCAGATCAGCCGCACGAAGAAATCGAGCGGCAGCGCGTTCGCCGAAGCCGCGGACTCGAACAGCAGGCAAAGCGACTCGGTCGTCAGCGCCTTCCCGCGTTCCAGCCTGATGGGCGGGTTTGGCCGCTCGCCCAGCACCTTCGGCTGCTCCTGCGCGGCTGCGGACAATGACAATACGAGAGGCACGGTGAGCAGATGGCCGCGCCGCGCGAGAACCGGCATGCATCGGCCTCGGGGCGTCCCGCTTGCGCCGCAGCCGCGATCGGGTTGCATCGCCGGGCCTCGTCGGTCCCGCGCGAGGGCGTGCCGCGAGCGGTGTCACGCCGCTCGTCTGCCGCGGGCATCGACGATTTTTTCGCTCGAATGTGTCAAGAGGTGGATCGCCGCGGCGCGCCGCGCGATCGTGCCTGCAGTTTCTTATCGCGCTACCGCCCGAAGACGAAAATGTGCAGCCCGAGCCGCCGTTTCGTCACCACGAACAGCAGTGTCGACTCCACGACAATCGCGCTCGCCGTGGAGGCGGCGGCGCCGACGAGCCCGAAGTGCGGGATCAGAAGCAGGCACAGCGCGAGGTTGGTCGCGAACGCGCACGCATAGATCGCCGCGCTCGCGATCTGCTGGTCCTGCATGCTGAGCAGCCGCTCGGCCGGCCCGACCGAGGCGCGCGCCATCAGGCCGATCGCCAGCACGAACATCAGCGGATAGCCTTCCGTAAAGCCCGGGCCGAACAGCGACAGGATCGGCTTGCCGAGCGCGAGCATTGCGGTACCGAGCGCGAGCGAGGGCCAGAACGTCCAGCGCACCGCGTCCTTGAGGAAGCCCGCGAGCTTGTCGTGCTCGCCGCTCACGTAATAATGGGCGAAGCGATGCGCCGTGGCGGCCGACACCGCGAAATAGATGAAGTTGAGGATCGCCAGCGTCTTGGTCGCCGCGTAATAGACCGCGATCTCGGCGGGCCCGACGAACATCTGCAGGATGAGCGTGTCCACGTAGGTGAGCAGCAGGAAGAAGCCGTCGACGAAGGCGATCGGCAGCGAGGTGACCATCCAGTAGCGCAGCTCATAGCGGCGCTCGCCGGGCGGGACCGTGCGCTTGAGCCGGCGGCGCAGCAGCGCGGTCTGGATCAGCGTCATGGTCCACATGCCGAGCGACGCCGCGACGAGGCCGTGCACGGCGTTCACGCCGCCGCCGAGGAAATGCATCGCCGCGACCGCCGTGCAGATGATCAGCGGGTGGATGACGTAGTTCGGGATGAGGCCGAGCTCGATCCAGTTGAAGCAGCGCGCGATCGTGTCCTGCACCGAGGAGACCGGGAAGATCGGGATCACGGCGGCGCCGATCAGAAGCGGCAGCCAGTAGTAGGACGGGATATTGTGCGTGAAGAGCAGCACGGTCGCGGCGAGCAGCAGGCCGACGATCGCGCCGTAGCCGAAGCTCACCCAGCGGCTGCCGAGCAGGAACCCGCGCAGTCCGGCCTCGTCGTCGCGCGCGCGGTATTCCGGAATGAAGCGCTGGGCGGCGGGCGCGATGCCGCCGGCCGCCCACATGCCGAGGAAGCCGACCCACGCCCAGACATAGACGTAGACGCCGAACTCGAAGCGCCCCATCCAGCGCGCGAGCAGCACCTGGGTGAGATAGATGATGCCGGCGCTGGCGCTGCGGATGAGGAACGCGGAGCCGGCATTGCGCTGCGCGACCGCGCGGTCGCTGCCGTCGCGGCGCCACGCCTTCACGCGCCCCGCGATCGTGCGAAGCGACATCCGGGCAAGCCCGCGAGTCTCCCCGCCTTCCGTCTCGCTGTCGGCTATCGCCACCTCGTCCTCCTCGCCACGCCTATAGATAAGGACAGCGCGTTAAGGCTTGGTGGGCGCGCCCGCCTCAAGGTGAATCAATCGTTAAGCCGGCAGGTAAGGCTGCGTGCGGACGATGTGCTGGATCAGGCCGGTGAAGCGCACCGGCTGGGTTTTCGGCGCGTCCGCGGGATGCGCGGAGCCGTGCGGAGGCCGCTTGTCGATGGCGCCGGGAGGTATTTTTGCCGGCATGAGCACGCCCTTGAGCCGGAAGGCGCACAGCGCCGCGCCGGTCACGGCGAGCTTCACCAGCGCCTTGGGCGAGCCGTCATGCGTCACCTTGGCGCCGGCGAAGAACGCCTCCCAGACAAGGTTCGCGCTGTCCGGCCGGTTGAGGATGGTGCGCGTGAGGCCGGGTGCGACATCGCCGCGGGTGTCGAGGAGATGGCGCCCGAGGTCGTCGACCTCGATGTAGTTGACGCGCGCCGCGCCGCTCATGCGCGG
>Ga0126371_10000798_pt1 | contig 26375 bp, 23 predicted proteins | sample PanSoiMetaPlot_4_FD_110145 | JGI IMG/M metagenome (GOLD analysis project Ga0126371, IMG submission 110145) | Tropical forest soil microbial communities from Panama - MetaG Plot_4 | ecosystem: Environmental > Terrestrial > Soil > Tropical forest > Bulk soil | place: Panama | collected 2016-02-17 | reverse complement strand
ACCGCTGGTGGTCCTGGTAGCAGGCGTCGGATTGTGGTTCGGTGTCCCCGTGGTGGGGCGCCGGCTGGAGTTTTTCCGGGTGCGGCAGGTGGAGCTGGTTGGCGTTCGGAACCTGGCACCGGAAGCCGTGATCCAGGCACTCGGGATGTCGCCCGAGGCCAGCGTGTTCGACCCGACTGCACCGCTCGAAGCGCGGGTGCGGGCGCTGCCGGGAGTGGCGGACGCACGCATCAAGCGGCACCTCCCGGGCGCACTGGCGGTGATCGTGCGCGAAGTGGATCCGGCGGCGTTCGTGCCGGGCCCCCGTGGGCTGGTGGTGGTCGACGCGGCCGGGCATCCGCTGCCGTTCGACCCGGCGCGGACGGTGCTCGACCTGCCGGTCGCGGGGACGGCGGATTCCGGCCTCGCCTCGGTGCTCGGTCTGGTTCGGGCGGTGGATCCCGTGCTGTTCCAGTCGATCACGTCGGCGCGGCGGATTGGACGGGGCGCGTTCGCGCTGGATGAAGGGACCGCGCACAGGCGCGTGCTCCTGGGGGCCGATCCTCAACCGGAGGTCATTCAGGCGGTGGTGCTGGTGCAGCAGGACCTGGCGGCGAAAGGACGGACGTACGCCGAGCTCGACGCGCGATTTGCCGGACAGATCGTGGTCCGGCGAAAGGCGTCGTCGTGAGCAAGAGCGAACGACGGCTGGTCGCGGGACTGGACCTGGGCAGCACCAAGACCTGTGCGGTGATCGCCGAGATTGCGGGAGATCTGCCCCGCGTCCCGGTGGTGAAGATTCTCGGCGTCGGCGTCGCGAAGAATACCGGCGTCCGGCGCGGCATGGTCCGGGACATCGAAGAGACCGCGCGTTCGGTGACCGCGGCGATGCGGGACGCGTCGCGGATGGCGGGCGCCAACGTCACCGAGGTGACTTGCGGCATCGCCGGCGAGCACGTTTCGGCCCGGACCTCGAACGGCGTGGTCGCGATCCGTGGTGACGAGATCTCCTCCGCCGACGTCGACCGGGCGAACGAGGTGGCGCGGGCGGTCGCACTCGGCCGAGACCTGCAGCTCCTGCACGGGATTCCGCAGGAGTACAAGGTCGACCAGCAGGGCGAAATCTCCGACCCGGTCGGCATGACGGGGACGCGACTGGAAGTCGAGATGTACCTGGTCACGGCGCAGGCCACCGCGTTGCAAAACCTCCGCCGCAGTGTCGAGCGTGCGGGGTTCAAGGTGGCGGACATCGTGCTCGAGCCGCTCGCGGTTTCGCACGCGGTGCTGACCGACGACGAACGCGAGCTGGGGGTCGCGCTCGCCGAGGTCGGTGGACAATCGACCGGCGTCGCGATCTTTCAGAAGGGGAAGATCCGGCACCTGGGGTCGCTGAAGTTCGCGGGTGGCCACGTGACGAGCGACCTGGTCCAGGGGCTGTCGCTCACCCAGGCGGACGCCGAGCGCGTGAAAGAGCGCTTCGGCAGTGCGTACCAGCCACTGGTGAATCCGGACGAGATGGTCGATCTGCCGTCGACGCCCGGACAGGGCGCGCGGCAGGCGTCGCGGGACATGGTGGCGCACATCATCCACCAGCGCGTGGATGAGATCCTGCAGCTCGTGCGTGGCGAGCTCCAGAAGGCCGGCTACGACGACCCGAAGCAGCTGCCGGCTGGCGTGGTGCTCACCGGGGGGACGGCACACTTGCCGGGGATCGTCGAGCTGGGCCGCGAAGTCTTCGCCATGCCGGTGCGGGCCGGAACGCCCGAGCGGGGACTCGGCGGATTGATCGACAGCGTACAGGCGCCGCGTTACGCGGTGCCGGTCGGGCTCGCGATGTACGCCGCCCGGCGCGTGGTGCAGAGTCAGATGAGTGGCGGGCAGGGCGGTGGCAGGGGGGAAGGCTCACTCGTGACCGGTCCGGGGATGGACAAGCTCCTGGGACCCGTCAAGCGATGGCTGCAGGACTTCTTTTGATCAGGGAGCCGGAGCAACCATGATCTTCGAGCTCGAAGAGACGGTGGCGCAGAACGCGCGGATGAAAGTCGTCGGCGTGGGCGGCGGCGGCGGCAACGCCCTCAATCGGATGGTGGACGAGGGTGTGCAGGCCGTCGAGTTCATCTCGGTGAACACGGACGCGCAGGCCCTGCTCAAGAACAAGTCGGACGTGAAGGTCCAGATCGGGAAGAAGCTCACCCGCGGACTCGGCGCGGGGGCGCGTCCCGAAATCGGACGCCAGGCCATCGAAGAGAACCGCGACGAAATCCTCCACGCGCTCCAGGGTGCGGACCTCGTGTTCGTCACCTGCGGCATGGGGGGAGGCACCGGCACCGGATCGGCACCCATCATCTCACAGATCGCCAAGGACCTCGGCGCCCTCACCATCGGCATCGTGACCAAGCCCTTCCTCTTCGAGGGCCGCAAGCGGATGAAGCAGGCCGAGATGGGGATCGCGGAAATGCGGAAGCACGTGGACACGATGATCGTCGTGCCTAACGAGCGGCTGCTCGCCGTGGTCGGGAAGGGGATTCCATTCCAGGACGCCCTCAAGAAGGCGGACGAGGTGCTCCTGCATGCCACGCAGGGCATCAGCTCACTGATCAGCGTGACCGGCATCGTGAACGTGGATTTCGCCGACGTCCGCACCGTCATGCAGAACGGCGGTTCGGCGCTCATGGGTACGGGCGTGGGCCGCGGCGAGAACCGCGCCCTCGAAGCGGCCCAGCAAGCCATCAGCTCGCCGTTGCTCGACAACATCCAGATCTCGGGCGCCACCGGCGTCTTGATCAACATCACCGGCGGCGAAGATCTCACCCTCGGTGAAGTCACCGTGATCAGCGAGGCGATTCACGAGGCGGCCGGGCAGGAAGCGGAGATCATCTTCGGCGCGGTCAACGATCCCGCGATGCAGGGCGAGGTCCGCGTGACCGTGATCGCGACCGGGTTCGACAAGGCCGGCATTGCGGGCGAAGCCGCCGCTGCGGCCGCCACCGGTGCGCGGTCCGGTCCCGGCGTGCTGCCCTTCCGTCCGGCCGCGCGCCCGACACCTCCACCGCCGCCGGGATATGCGAAACCCACCGAGGTGCAGCCGAAGCGGCCCAGTGCGCCGCCGCCGGCCGCGACGGGTGAAGTGAACGAGATGGAAATCCCGACCTTCATTCGCCGCCAGATGGACTGATGACTTCGTCGCGAGTGGTTCGGGGTGCGCTGGCCGGAGCCGGCGCTCTCGTCCTGGTGGGGGGGGGGCTGGCCGTGCGTGCGTGGATGCACAGGCCACTCACGGCGCCGCCGGTGGTGGTCACCGCGGCCTACCAGGAGTACTCCGACACACTCCGGCGTGATGAGACGTTGAGTGATCTGTTGCAGCGCGGTGGAATCACGGGCCGCGCGTACGGTGCCCTGTTGTCGGCGGCGCACGTCCTGGACGCCCGGCGTCTGCGTCCCGGCCTGGTGTTCGCGTTCCGTCGTCCGCTCACCGACTCCGTGGCCGACCGGATCAGCGTCCGGACCGCACCGGAACAGCGGATCTGGCTGACGCGGACCGGCACGATGTGGACTGAGCAGGTCGAGGCGATCGCCTGGACCACGAGCCGGGTCCGCGTGACGGGCACCATCACCGACAACTTGTACGACGGGCTGGATGCCGCGATTCCCGACAGCATCCTGCCGCGGGGCCAGCGCGTCGCGCTCGCGTGGGCCATCGCCGACGTCTACGACTGGGAAGTGGATTTCACGCGCGATGTGCGTGCGGGAGACCGCGTCGACATCCTGTTCGAGCGCCTCGAGTCGCCCACGGGCGAGCGGCGGTTCGGCCGGATTCTCGCGGCCCGGGTGGACGCGGCCAAGTCGCCGAATTACGCGTTCCGGTTCGCGGGCGCCGACTCCGCGCGCGCGGGGTATTACGACGAGACCGGTCGATCGCTCCGGCGTGCCTTCCTGCGCGCTCCGCTCCAGTTCCGGCGGATCTCGAGCGGATTCGGGAACCGGTATCACCCCATCCTGCACCGGTGGCGCAAACACGAAGGCATCGATTTTTCGGCGGCCTACGGCACTCCCGTCCGGGCTACCGCGGATGGCTCGGTCTACCGGCTCGTTTACGAGGCCGATGGCTACGGGCGCATGATCGAGCTGCGTCATGCCAACGGCATCAAGACCATTTACGGCCACCTGTCCGCGTATGCGAAGGGCCTGCACGTCGGGCAGCGGGTGACCCAGTCGGAGACCATCGGCTTCGTCGGGTCGACCGGCTTGTCCACCGGCCCGCACCTGCACTACGAGTTCCTCGTGAATGGCCAGGCGACCAACCCGAACCGCAAGGACATGGGTGCGGGCACGCCGGTGCCGAAGTCCCTCATCGCTTCGTTCAACGCGGTGCGCACCACGCTCCTGTCGTTGCTCGAGCCCGCGGTCAGCGTCGCCTCGACCGGGGATTAGCTTCCAAGCATTCGATGGACCTCTATCCCGCCGTTGACGTCGCCGGTGGGCGGGTGGCGCGCGCTCCAACGGGCGCGAACGATCCGCTCGCGGTGGCGCGCGCCTTCGTGTCGGCGGGCGCTCAGTGGATTCATTACGTCGACATGGATCGGGCCTATGGCCGCGGGGAGAATCATGCGGTCACCAGGCAGATGCTCGGTGCGGGGCTCGCCTGGGTGCAGGTGGGCGGGGGACTCGCCGGCGAGAAAGACGTGCGCGAAGTCCTGACCTGGGGAGCGGCCCGTGTGGTCGTCGGGGCGGCGGCAGCGCTGGACCCCGGCGCAATCGACCGGATCCTGAATGCCCTGGGTGCAAGCACGCTGGGTGTGGCCCTGGACGTCGCCGATGGGCGACTCGCCCCGCGCGGTGGTGCGAAGGTGGATTCCGGTATCACGCCGCTCAGTCTCGCCCGACGGCTCCGCGAGCAGGGGGTGCGTACGGTGGTGTACACGGACGTGCCGAGGGATGGCGCGCTTGCGGGTGCGGACCTGAACGCCGCGGCTGCCGTCGCCGAGCTTGGGCTCGACACCATCGTGTCGGGGGGCATCGCGGCGCTGGATGAACTGGCACGAGCCAAACACCTGGGGCTCGCCGGTGCCGTGATCGGGCGTGCGCTCTACGAAGGCCGTTTTACTCTCGCGGAAGCGCTCCAGTGCGTGGCCTGAATACCTGGGGACCGGTGGCGCTGCGGGTGGTCGGCGCCGCCTGTCTCGTCCTCCTGTTGTGGAATCCCGCGTTCACGCGTCGGTCGGTGGCCGGCGTTCCCCCGGTCGTCCTCCTCGATGCTTCGCTGTCGATGAATGCCCGTCCGGGTCTTTGGGCGCGGGCGCTCGATACGGCCCAGGCGGTAGCGCGTGGCGGCGTGATTCTCCGGTTCGGCGAGACCGTCTCCGCATTTGACACCACGGCGCCACAGGAAGGTGCCTCGCGTCTCGCGCCCGCGCTGACGGCGGCCGCCGCCCGTGGCGGTCCGATCGTGGTGGTGACGGATGGCGGCATCGAAGACCGCAATGCGCTGCCGTCGGATGTGATCGCGCGGTCGCGGGTGATCGTGCTCAGAGACTCCGCCTCACCGCCAGACGCATTCGTGTCATCGGTAGAAGGGCCGCATCAAGTGTCGCCGGGGGATACGGTGAGGCTGCAGGTGACGTACGGGAGTGCCGGGAAATGGGTCACGGGAAGCGGGAAACGGGATGCGTCTCTCACGGTGCGTCTGGACGCTCGAGTCCTGGCAACCCGAAAGGTCTTTCTCCCCGACAGCGGCACCATCAACACTGATCTCACCTTTCCTGTTTCCCGTTTCCCGACCGGATGGAGTTCGCTGGCAGTCGGAATCCAGTGGGCCGGCGATTCTGAACCGCGAGACGATTCCCGGGTTTTTCCGATCAACGTGACCTCTGAACCCGCCGCCGTGGTCCTCGGCGCGCCACCGGACTGGGACGCGACCTTCCTGGCGCGTGCGCTGGGGGATGTCGCACGGGTGCCGGTGAAGTACTTCACGCAGATTACCCCCGGCAAATGGAACGAAGGTGTCACCCTCGCGCCCATCTCGCTCGAGCGCGTGCAGCGAGCCCTTCGGGGCGCCCGCTTGGTGGTCGAAGTCGGGGATCCGGCGCGGTGGCCGAAGGTGGCTGCTCCCGCGCTGCTCACGTGGAACAGTACCGGGGGCGCCGCCGGGGATTGGTATCTCGCGCCCGCGTCGAGCTCGCCGCTCGTCGGGGCCCTCGCGACGGTCCCGTGGGATTCCCTGCCTCCGGTGCTGGCGGCACTCCCGACTGTGCCCGACAACGGCGCCGTCCCGGTACTGGAGGCGACCCGTTCGCGCCGCGGACAGGCACGTCCCGTGGTGATGGTCTCTCAGAGTTCACGCGGCCGCCGGGCTGTCGTGAATCTCGCGGGGCTTTATCGCTGGGACTTTCGTGGCGGTGTGTCACAGCAAGCGTACCGCGCGGCCGTGGCGGGACTGGTCGACTGGCTCTTGGCGGGTGGATCCGCCGCCAGCGACTGGGCGCATCCGGAATCGCTCGACGTGCCCGCCGGATTGCCGGTCACGTGGCGCTGGTCGGGTCCTGGTGCGCCCAAGCCGGTCGGCGTCGCGTTTGCGACGACCACCGGGACCACGACCGACACGCTCCAGTTCGGCGCAGACGGCCACGCGCAGGTGCGTCTCCCGACCGGGGCATATCGCTACACCTTGGCCGATGGTCATGGCCGCGGGCTGATCGTGGTCGATCAGTACTCCGATGAATGGCGGCGTGGAGCGGCCCTCGTCGACCAGGCGGGACGGGCAGCCTCGGACCGCGTCACCCTCGACTGGCGCGAGCACTGGTGGCTCTTTGCGCTGGCCATCGCGGTCCTGGCGGCCGAATGGGCCTGGCGCCGCCGCCTGGGCCTCCCCTGATGGGACTTTGGAGCAAGCTCGGACGCGTACTCGGCCGCCGCGATCCCGCGGCGCGCGCGGACGCGGAACGGATACTTCTCGACGCTGACTTCGGACCCGCGCTCGCGGATGAGCTGCTGGCGCGGTTGGACCAGGTGCCGGATAGGGAGCTTGAGGCGGCCCTCGAACGCGAAGTGCGCGCGCTCAGCGCGAATGGTGGACCGAGAGAAGTGATCCGCGCGGCGACGTCGCCGACCGTGATGCTGCTGTACGGCGTGAACGGCGTGGGAAAGACCACGACCGCCGCGAAGCTCGCCCGGCGTCTGCAGGGGCGCGGGCGGGAGCCTCTGCTCGCGGCGGCAGACACGTTCCGCGCCGGCGCCGTTTCTCAGCTCCGCATCTGGGCCGAGCGACTGGGTGTGCCGTTCGTGGGCCCCAGTGCTGACGGCACCGGCGACTCGGCGGCAGTGGCGTTCGACGCGGTGAAGGCGGGGGCGGCCCGCGGCGTCGACACCGTGATTGTCGACACCGCGGGCCGCCTCCATACCGAAGACCGCCTGCTCGAGGAGCTGAAGAAGGTGGTGCGCGCGGTGGGCAAGGCCCACCCCGCACACGACGCCCCGCACGAGTCGCTGCTCGTGCTCGATGGCACGGTCGGGCAGACCGCGGTCCGGCAGGCGGAGGCCTTCGCGAAGGAGATCCCGCTCACGGGCACCATCATCACCAAGCTGGACGGCACGGCGCGGGGCGGCGCCGTGGTGGCCCTGTCCCGCGCCGTGCCGTCCGCGGTGCCACGGTTCGTCGGCACGGGTGAAACGCTCGAGGACCTCTCGCTCTTCGATGCCGAGGCGTTCGCCAGGCGCCTGGTTCGCGACTGATGCCGCTGGAGCTCAACGCCCCGGTCAAGTTCGTGAAGGGGGTAGGGCCCAAGCGCGCCGAGGCACTGGCGCGGATGGGTGTGCGGACGGTGGGGGATCTCCTCTACCACATCCCGCACCGCTATCTCGACGCGACGACCGTCACTCCCTTCGGCCGCGCGCGCATCAACGAAGAGGTGACCGGTGTGGGCCGGGTGGTGTCGACCGGGATCATTCCGACGCGCCGCGGGTTGCGCGTCTTCCGCGCAGTGCTCAAGGATGACAGCGGTGTCCTGGAGTGCGCGTGGCCCGGCCAGCCGTTCCTCGAGCGCACCATCAAGACGGGCCAGCTCCTGCTCGTCACCGGGCCGGTGCGGTACTATCACGGCAAACAGCTCGCGCCGCGCGAATTCGTGATTCTGGCGGAGGCGGGGGAGGACGGACCCGATACGGGTGTGGTGCTCCCGGTGTACCCGGCCACCGAAGGCCTGACGCACAAGCAGATCCGCGGCCTGATTCACCCCCATCTGGACGCGCTCCTCGAGCTGGTGCGCGATCCTCACCCGCAGGCCCTGCGCGCGAAGGTGGGCATCCCCGAGCTGCGGCTCGCCCTCGCGGCGGTGCATCGCCCGGGCACCCCGGCGGACGCCGAGAATGGACGGCGTCGCCTCGCGTTCGACGAGTTTTTCGATCAGCAGCTGGTGCAGGCGCGGGCGCGCTTTCTGGCCAAGCGCGCCCGCACCGGGATCGCGTTTCAGCTGCGCCGCGAACTCACGACCGCCCTGAAGGAGCATCTCCCCTTCGAGCTGACCGGCGATCAGCGCCACGCCATCCGGGAAATCACCGATGACATGACGGCGCCGCAGCGCATGCACCGGCTCCTCATGGGGGACGTGGGCACGGGCAAGACGGTGGTCGCGCTCTTCGCCATGCTGCTGGCGGTCGAGAACGAATTCCAGGCGGCCATCATGGCGCCGACGGAGCTGCTGGCGGAGCAGCACCATGCGACGCTCACCCGGTTGCTCGCCCCGCTCGATGTTCGCCCCGACCTCCTGATCGGCCGTCTGACCGCGGCGGAAAAAGACGCTGCGCGGGAGCGGATTGCCCGCGGGTCGTCGCGCGTCATCGTCGGCACGCACGCATTGATTCAGGAATCCGTGTCGTTCCGGAAGCTCGGTTTGGCCGTGGTGGATGAGCAGCACCGGTTCGGTGTGGAGCAGCGCGCCGCACTGGTCGAGAAGGGGGACGCGCCGGATGTCCTGCTCCTTACGGCGACGCCGATTCCGCGCTCACTGGCGCTCACGCTCTACGGAGACCTGGACGTGACCCGGCTCCGGGAACGGCCGCCGGGCCGGGGGTCGATCAAGACGGCTCTCCGGACCGATGCGTCGCGTGCCAAGATCTACGCCTTCTTGCAAGGCGAAATCGACGCGGGCCGTCAGGCGTACGTCGTCTATCCCGTCATCGAAGAATCCGAGAAAGCTGATCTCCGGGCCGCGGCGACGATGGCCGACACGCTCAAGAAGACGTTCGGAGAGTCTCGGGTGGGCCTCGTGCACGGCCGGATGAAGCCGGAAGAGCGGGATAGCGTGATGCGAGCGTTCCGTGACAACCGGGTGCCGCTCCTCGTCGCCACGACGGTGATCGAAGTGGGTATCGACGTGCCCAATGCCACCGTGATGGTGATCGAGCACGCCGACCGGTTCGGTCTGGCCCAGCTGCATCAGCTGCGTGGGAGGGTGGGACGAGGGGCGGCGGCGAGCCACTGCATTCTCATCTCCGACGTCCCGGAGGCCGCGGAGAGACTCAAGGCTTTCACCGAGACGACCGACGGCTTTGCGATCGCCGAGCTCGACCTCAAAGAGCGGGGCATGGGAGAGCTCGCGGGCGCGAAGCAATCCGGCGGGCAGGCACTCCGCTACGTCCACTGGGATACCGACCTGCCGCTGCTCGAGGCTGCCCGCGTCGCAGCGGGCGCGATCATTGGATCTGATCCCGCACTCACCCGTCCGGAGCATGCCGCCTACCGTGCGCGGATTCTCCAGCGGTATGAACGGGGCTTCGAGCTGTTCCGGGTCGGTTAAAACGCGAGGCGGAGAGCCACAGTGGCGCCATCCGGCGTGGGCGTCACGGCGAGCTTCAGCGGGTGCACCGGTTGGTTCCGGGTGGTCGTGGACCGGCCCTTCACGTCGGCGACGAAGAGCCCCACCGCGCCGAGCAGAGAAACCTGGCCGGCGATGAGGCGCCAGCGGGCCCGGTGGTCATAATAGAGGGCCAGCTGGTAGTAGTACTCGGACTGATAGTTGCGATACCGCCCGTCCGGTCCGACGGCGCAGTTCTGGCTGTTGGTGTTGCAGATCGCGAGCAGGGAATTCCACGCGTTATTCGAGTGGGTGTGCTGCTCGATGGCGAGCGCGGTGAATGCCACGGCCCCGGCCGCGGCGACCCACTTCCCGTAGTGCACCGCAGCATGTGCCCACGCCGACCGCGGCGTCGAGTCGACGAGGTGCGACTGGGCGGAAACGCCCTGCGCCGTGAGACCGAGCGCGAGCGCGACGATCGTCGCTTTCACTTGTATGACACCACCTGCCCACCGCCCGCGATGAGAATGAGCCGGCCGTCCCACACGAGCGCTGGTTGCTCGACTGGCCCGGAGACGGTGACCCGCCAGCGCTCGGCGCCAGTCCCGGGATCGACACAACGGATCACGCCACCAACATCCGCCACGACCACGCCGTTGGCGAGGGGCGTCGGTCCGGCGACCGACACCAGATCGAGCTCCACACCGCGTGCTGAGGCAGGAGCGGCGAGGGGAACCCGCACCAGACGCCCCGTGCGGGTGAGCACGAAAAGGGTGTCCCGCGCGATCGCCGGCGCGCCGTACACGCCCCCGCCGACGTTCCGGGTCCACACGGTATCGAGGGTCGCAGCGTCGAGACTCTCGAGCGTGCCCGTGACGGTGGCGAGGAAGACGTGCGCGCCGTCGGTCGCGGGGGTGCCAAGCACGGTCCCCGGCGTTGGGGCGCGGCGCTTGATCGCACCGGTGGCGGGATCGACCAGGTACACCGAGTCGGCCGTCGTGGCGATGACCAGTCCGGCCGCCGTCGGGACGGGTGCGGCGTGCACCGACCCACTCAGCCGGCGCCGCCACCGGATGCCCCCGGTGTCCGGATCGAGCGCCATCAGCACCCCAAACTCCGAGCCCGCGAACAGACCGTCCTGGGTCAGCACCATCGCCGCCGCCACACCGCCGGTCTTCGTATCCCAAACGGTCTTGCCGTTCCGCAGTTCGAGCGCATAGACGCGGCCCGACGGCGACTCCTCCGTTGCGACGTAGACACGCTTGTCCGTGAGCAGGGGACTGCTGCGGATCGTCCCGCTGACCCGGCGGTCCCACAGCACCTGTCCCGAGTCGGTGCCCAGGAGGGCGACGATCTTGTCGGTGGTGCCGACGGCGAGCACGCCCTTGCCGGCCGCCGCCGCCCCGCGGATTTCGCGTCCCGGGTTGGCGCGCCAGCCGAATTGCGGGGTCCCGTCCAGGCGGGTCGCGGCGTCGATGTCATGGGCGGGGGATCCGAGGTAGACGGGCCAGGTCACGGGCTGGCTCTCGGGTCCATGCCGGATGACCGGTGCGCACGCGATCGCGTTGACAGTGCACAGCACCGTCACTAGTATGCCGCGCCTATGCCGGAACAAACGCGTATCGACGCGCTGGCCGACCGCGTCGGTCAGACGGTCACCGTTCGCGGATGGGTGATGACCACCCGTTCGAGCGGCAAGATCGCGTTCGTCACGTTGCGGGACGGCACCGGATACCTGCAAGCAGTGGTCTCCAAGAAGGATGTGCCCGTGGCCGCGTGGGAGGCGAGCGGGCGGCTGACCCAAGAGACTTCCATCGCGGTCACCGGCGTGGTCCGCGCCGATGCGCGCGCCCCGGGAGGAGTCGAATTGACGGTGCAGGACCTCGCGATCCTGGGCGGGTCGGTCGACTTCCCGATCACTCCGAAGGAGCACGGCACCGCATTTCTGTTTGAGCACCGCCACTTGTGGCTGCGCTCCCGACGCCAGGTCGCCATCGCCCGCGTCCGGACCGAAGTGATTCAGGCGATCCGCGACTTCTTCTACGAACGCGGTTTCACGCTGGTCGACACCCCGATCCTGACGGGATCGATCGGCGAACATGCCGGCACGCTCTTCGCGACCGAATACTTCGACCTCGGCAAGGCATTCCTGGCGCAGACGGGGCAGCTCTACGTCGAAGCCGCCGCCGCGGCCCTGGGCAAGGTGTACTGCTTCGGCCCCACCTTCCGCGCCGAGAAATCCAAGACTCGCCGGCATCTGACCGAATTCTGGATGGTGGAGCCCGAGGTCGCCTGGAACGACTCGAACGACAATATGCAGCTCCAGGAAGACTTCGTCTGCTACATCGTCAAGCGCTGTCTCGAACGTCGGAAGCCCGAGCTGCTCGAGCTGGAGCGGAATCTCGCGCCCCTCGAAGCGGTGCGTCCGCCGTTCCCCCGTGTTTCCTACACCGAGGCCGTAGAAAAGCTCAAGGGTCTCGGCGCCGAAATGACGTGGGGCGAGGACCTGGGTGGGGAGTTCGAGACACTCCTGGCCAAGCAGTACGACCGGCCGGTGATGGTTTGCAACTATCCCCGGGAGGTGAAGGCCTTCTATATGAAGGAGAATCCCGCCGACCCGCGGACGGTGCTGAACAACGACTGCCTGGCACCCGAGGGGTACGGGGAGATCATCGGCGGGAGCCAGCGCGAAGACGACTACGACAAGCTGCTGGCCCGCATCCGGCACGAAGGCCTGCCCGAAGAGGCGTACGGCTGGTATCTGGATCTGCGGAAGTATGGGACCTTCGTGCACGCCGGATTCGGCCTCGGCGTGGAGCGCACCGTCGCGTGGATCTGTGGGATTCCGCACATCCGCGAGGCGATCGCCTTCCCGCGAACGCTCTACAAGCTCTGGCCCTGACCTTTCACCTCGTCCCACAGCCGGTCGAGCACGTCGAGCCCGGCCTGGGATAAATCGACGCCGCGCTCCTGTGCCAGCTTTTCGACCGCCGCAAACCGGGTTCTGAATTTCCCATTCGCCTTCTCGAGCGCTCCGCGGGGATCCACGCCGAGCTTCCGGGAAAGGTTGACTACGGCGAAGAGCAGGTCGCCGATCTCGGCTTCCAGCGCTTCCCGATTCCCGCTCACCGTCTCCCGTTCTACCTCTCCCAACTCTTCTCGCACCTTCTCCGCCGGTCCTTTCGCGTCGGGCCAATCGAATCCCACGCCCGCCGCGCGCTCCTGAAGTCGATAGGCCATCAGCAGCCGGGGCAGGGTGGCCGGGAGGCCTGAAAGGGTCCCACGCCTTCCACCTCCCTCGTCCCGCTTCCCGGCTTCCCAGGACTTGGGTTTCTCGCCCAATCCGAAGAGGTGCGGATGCCGCCGCCACATCTTTTCTTCGAGTCCCCGGGTCACCTCCTCGGCCGTGAACAGCCCGCGTTCGTCCGCGATGACAATCTGGAACGCGACGTTCAGCAGGAGATCACCGAGCTCGGCCTTGATCTGCGCCGCGTCGCCGGCGCCGATGGCCTGATCGAGCTCGAGAGCTTCCTCGACGAGGTACGGCCGCAGGGTATCCGGTGTCTGCGCCTGGTCCCAGGGGCAGCGGGCCCTGAGATCGCGCACGAGCGCGAGCGCGCGGCCGATTGACGCATCACGATCCATGGACCCAAAGGTAGCACGCGTCTTGACGCGTGCGGAAATCGCGGGCAGACTGACGCTCCCGCGTACCGGAGGGCACGATGCGAATCGCCTGGCCGGCCCTGATGATGGCCGTGCTGCTGGGGGGCTGCAGCAGCGAGCGGATCATGATGGGCGACACCTTTTCCGTTCATGGCGTCGTGCTCGCGCATGTGAATGCGAGCAACTCGTCGTACTGTGATGTGCAATGGACGACGCAAGTGAACGACAACGGCCGCACGTACTCGTACAGCGTGACATTCACGCCTTCAGGGGTTGGCCCCTCGACCTACACGGGGACGACCACCGGGGCGGCAGGCGCGTCGATGACATTCCCGGGGCTATCGGGGACCGTCGCGTGGGCTTTCACCTGGGACACACTCCAGGGAGGGGGGCAAGCCACAGTGTCGTCCTGCGCGGTGAGCTGACTCGTCCAACCCCTTCTCATCCTTGAATTTGAGTAGAGCGCGCCATATGATTCGCGCGCCCGTGAACCCCCACAGCCACCTCCATTCCAGCGATCGCCTCCATCAGCACCGCGCCTGGGTGGAGGTGGATTTCCACGCATTGGTCGAGAACGCTCGCGCGGTGGCGAAGGCCTCTGGCGCTCCGCTGATCCCGGTCATCAAGGCGGACGCGTACGGGCTCGGTGCCGTGGGCGCGGCGAAGGCGCTCGAAGTCCTCGAACCCTGGGGCTACGCCGTCGCGACCGTCGAGGAGGGGGTCGAGCTTCGCGGCGCCGGCATTGACCGGCGCTTGCTCGTCTTTGCACCCGTCGAGCCGTCGCGATTCGCGGAATTCGAGTGGTATCAGCTCACCCCCGTGTTCGACCATCTGCCGGCGCTCCGCGAATGGCGGCTCCGCGGGACCAGAGCCTTCCATGTGGAGATCGACACCGGGATGTCCCGGACCGGGGTGCGCCCGGAACAGCTGGGCGAGTGGCGCGAAGCGCTCGACACGCCTGCGTTCGAAGGGTGCTTCACGCAATTCCATTCCGCGCACAGGGACGTGGAAGCGACGGTGGCACAGTGGGAGAAGCTGACGCAGGCTGTTGGCGCGATGCCGCATCGGCCGACCGTCGTGCACGCGGCGAACAGTGCCGCTGCGCTGCGCGGAGCGGCATTCGCCGGTGACGCGGTCAGGCCCGGGATCTTCATGTACGGCGGCGATCCGGGGAAGGGACTGCCGGAGGGGAAACCGGTCGCCCGCGTGCTGGCGCGCGTCCTGAGCGTGCGTCGCATTCAGGCGGGCGACAGCGTCGGGTACGGCGCGACCTGGCACGCACCAAAGGCGACAACGATCGCGACCCTCGGCATCGGGTACGCCGATGGCGTGCGCCGCTCCGTGGTGAAGTCGAGTGACGCGCACGTCTTATGGAAGGGCGCGCGCTATCCCTACGCCGGTGTTATCACGATGGACCTGACGATGATCGACGTCGGCGACGCGAGGGTCGAGCGCGCCGACATCGTGACTCTGCTGGGAGCGGATGGAGGGGAGCTCATCAGCTTGGCCCAGCTCGCGTCCTGGTCCGCCGAAAGCCAGTACGTGATCCTCACGGGACTGGGACCGCGGCTGCCTCGGGTACCCGTCCCGTGACCGGACGCCGCGCCGGGATCATCGTCCTCGACGGCGTAGGAATCGGGGCCGCACCCACGACCGCAGCATATGGGGACGCGGGCAGCGACACGCTCGGAAACGTCGCCCGGGCCGTGGGAGGACTCTCGCTCCCGAACCTCGAGCGACTGGGGCTCGGACTCTGCCGGCCCCTCGCGGGGGTGGGACGCCCCAAGGCTCCAGCGGCTGCCTACGGCGTCGCACTGCCGGCTTCGGCCGGCAAGGACAGCACGACGGGACACTGGGAGATCTGCGGTGTCCTTCTTGAGCGGCCCTTCCGGACGTACCCGAAGGGTTTTCCCGCGGCATTGCTGAATGAGTTCAGCCGGCGGACGGGGCGGGGGTGGCTGGGGAACAAGGCGGCGTCGGGCACGGCCGTCATCGCCGAGCTGGGGGCCGAGCACCAACGGACGGGTGGCTGGATCATCTATACGTCGGCTGATTCGGTTTTTCAGGTCGCGGCGCACGAAGAAACGGTCCCTTTGGAGGAGCTCTACCGGGCCTGCCGAATCGCCCGGGAGCTCCTGGTGGGGGAGGAGGCCGTCAGCCGGGTGATCGCCCGTCCCTTCAGGGGGACGGCCCCGGCCTACCAACGGACGGCCAACCGGCGGGACTTCTCCATTGAGCCTCCCCAAGCGACCTTGCTTGACCGCTTGGCCGACCGGGGGATCCCCCGGGTGGGAGTGGGGAAGGTCGATGACCTGTTCGCCGGCCGGAATATCACGAGCGAGCACACACCGACCAACCCGGATGCGTACCGGTTGGTGGAGCGGGCCCTCGAGACGATGGATTCGGGGCTCCTCTTCGTGAATGTGATCGAGTTCGATCAAAGCTGGGGGCACCGAAACGACGTGGCGGGGTTTCATCATGGGCTTTCCGCACTGGACGCCTGGATCCCACGGTTCCTGGAGCGGCTCCGGCCCGACGACCTGATGATATTGACGGCGGATCACGGCAATGATCCGACGACGGCATCCACCGACCACTCCCGTGAAGCGGTGCCGGTGCTCGTGTGTGGGCCGAAGATCAAACCGGTCGCACTCGGCGAGCGCGCCACCTTCGCGGACCTCGGCGCCACGGCGGCGGAGCACCTGGGGCTGGCCGGGATCGGCGCCGGGACGTCGTTCCACCGGCAGGTGTGGGCATGACGGACGGCCGTGACGCTTTGGTCCGCCGGGCCCGCGAAGTGATGAGGAATGCGCACGCGCCCTACAGTAAATTTCACGTGGGTGCCGCGATCGAGGCTGGTGACGGCACGATCTACACCGGCTGCAACGTCGAAAGTGCCTCGTACGGGTTGACGATCTGCGCCGAGCGGATGGCGCTGGGCGCCGCAGTGGCGGGGGGCGCGACGCGCATCTCGCGCGTGGTCGTGACCACTGAGGTGGACCCGCCCGCGGCGCCGTGCGGCGCGTGCCGGCAGCTGTTGGCGGAATTCGGACTGACGATGGAGATCCGGGCGGTTGGCCCCACCAGCGAGCGGCGCTGGACCCTGGGGGAGCTGCTGCCCGACGCATTCACACGGGAGACGCTGGAGCAATGATTTGAGGATCGGACGCCCGACTCGGCTTGCCCTCGGGCTCGTCGCCGCCATGCTGGCGTGCACCGAGGACGCCACCGCGCCTGGGAAGTGTCCCGCGTACTGTCCGGGCGGGCAGATCCAGGTCGTGGACACGATTCTCCGCATCATTTCGCGGGACTCGAGCTACCTCGGCTACGTCGTGCCCGAGAGCGCGCAGGTCATGCCCGCGGTGAACGCATTCGGGATCGATGCCCGTCCCATCTTCTCGATGGGTCCGGTGGGCAATCGCGTGCTGCTGAATCCGTCGAACACATCCGACACCACCACCGTGGGCGCAGCGTCGGTGGACTCCGCGACTTTGATTTTCAAGATCGACCGCCGCGATACCCTCGCGAGCAATCTGCGGATCAGTCTCTACCGGATGCCCCTGACCATCGACCGGAATTCGACGCTCGCGGGTTTGGCGGGTCCGTTTACCGATTCGCTCATCCGCACGATGAACGTCGACAGCGTCTTCAAATTGCCCGGCGGCGTAGATTCGACGGCCGGTGATTCGGTCGCGGCGATCGACTCCCTGCGCATCCAGATCTTCGTCAAAATCAAGCTCGATTCCGCGCAGGCCCGGTACCTCGCGGCCGACTCCGGCCGCTCCGCGTTTGGCATCCGCGTCACCGCAGACTCGCTGGCGAGTGTGACCATCGAGACGCTCAATGGCGGTCGCGGACCGACGCTCACCTGGTTCGCCACGTTCGACTCTGCCGGGACGCCATCGCATCGGCTCATGGCGATCTCGAATACGACGTTCAGCTCGTTCGTGGGGAACGCCGCCTCACCGACGCTCGACTCGAATCTGGTGGTCGGAGGGCTGCCGTCCGCGCGATCCATTCTGCGATTCTCCATTCCCCGGGGGATCCGGGACTCCGCACAGGTGGTGCGCGCGACGCTGTACCTGGTTCCGGTGGCCGCGCCCCAGGGAATTCCGTCCGACTCCGTGGTGATCGCCTTCGAGCGAGTCAGCACCGACATCGGCGCGAAGTCTCCGTGCGTGCCCGTTTCCGGACTGACCACGTGCTTCACGTCCGGCCCGGGTGATTCGGCGTTCGTGGTGCCAGCGACCGTTTCGATGGGGAAGACCGATACGATCGCTACCGACATCACGGACATCGTGCGCGGCTGGGCCACCGATACCATCGCGCCGCAGACCCTGATGGTGAGCCAGATTCCCGATGGCGGGAACCTGGTCTTCCTGCGGCTCTACTCGACGCGGTCGCCGGCCTTCCGGCCGGCATTGCACATCACCTACGTGCCTCGCTACTCGTTCGGGAATCCCTGATGCGCCGCGCGACGATCTGGTCCGTGCTGATGCTCGCGGGTCTCCACCCCCTCGCGGCCCAGGATTCTCAGTTTGGCATCCGCGGTCTCGGGGCGCCCGGCACGTTCGCGAGCGTACGCGCGTGGACCACGGGCGGCGCCTTCGCCCCGTTCGACGGGATGTCGGCGCTGACCGACGCGGCGCTGTCGGACGTCACCCGTCTCACTGCCTCCGCGACGGGGGCCAGTGTGTACCGCACCGTCGACGACGGGACCAACTCCAGCGCGCTCCGGAGCTCCCGGTTTCCGATGATGCAGGTCGCCGGTCAGGTGCTGGATAAGCTGGTCGTCGGTGGCGGATTCTCGACGTACCTCTACCGGTCGTATTCGGTGCAGGTCCCGGGAACAATCTCGATTCGCGGCGTGCCCGAGACCTATCTCGACGAGCTGGGCAGCGACGGCGCGGTGACCGATCTCCGCGTGGCGGCGGCCTGGAAGTTCAGCTCGCGGCTTTCCATCGGTGGCGGGCTCCACATTCTGACCGGATCGAGCAACCTGACGGCGACCCGCCTGTTCACCGATTCGGCGGTCTACAAAAACGCCACCCAGACCGATCAGGAGAGTTACGGCGGCTTCGGGGTCTCCCTCAGCGTGCTCGCCACGCCCGTGTCCGGCCTCCGCGTCTCCGGGTTCCTGCAGTCGTACAACCACCTGCGGGCGGAGATCAGCGGGTTCCAGAGCGCGGAGAACGAGCTTCCGACCGCACTTGGCGGCGGCGTCCAGTGGACCGTGACGCCGGAAGTACGGCTCGCGGGCACCGTCTCCCACGCGAACTGGTCGGTCTCGAGCGCCGCGGGCACGGCGTTCAACACGACCAACTGGTCGGTGGGTGGAGAGTTCGGACGGGCCGCCCTCCCCCTCCGCGTGGGCGTACGGGGAGGCCAGATGCCCTTCGGCCCCGGGCCGACCGCACCGACCCAGCTCGGCATCTCCGCCGGCACCGGCTTCACCTTCTCGCAGGGGCGAGGGATCCTCGATTTCGGGGTCGAACACGTGCGCCGGACCGGAGGCGGGCTGACCGAGAGCGGCTGGACGCTCCTGGCCGGGCTGACCGTTCGCCCCTGAGGGCGATTCTTCCCCTATCTTACCCGCTGTGAAAACCCGCGGCGTCTACATCGAGACCTACGGTTGCCAGATGAACGTGTCGGATTCCGAGTTGATGCTCGGTCTCCTGGCACGGGAGGGGTACGCTCTGGTCGAGACCCCCACGGAAGCCGACGTCCTGCTCGTCAACACCTGCGCCGTTCGGGATCACGCCGAGCAGCGGGTGCTGTCGCGGATGGGCGAGCTGAAGACGTTCAAGCGTCCCGGCGGTGTGCTGGGCGTGGTCGGCTGCATGGCCCAGCGACTGGGACCGCGTCTGCTCGAGCGCGTTCCGCAGGTCGATCTGGTGGTGGGTCCCGACGGGTACCGAAACCTGCCCGAGCTGATCGCCCGTGCTTCCGCGGGCACGCGTGCCGCTGACGTCGAATTTCGAGGATGGGAGCACTACGAGGACGTGCCCGCGCAACGCGTCGATGCCGTTTCGGCGTATGTGACGGTGCAACGCGGCTGCGATTACCGGTGCACGTTCTGCATTGTTCCGATGACGCGCGGCCCGGAGCGCAGTCGTAAGTTGGCCGACGTGGTGGACGAGGTCCGCCGGCTGGCGGCGGGTGGCACCACCGAGGTCACGCTCCTTGGGCAGACGGTCAACAGTTACACCGACGGCACGGCGGATTTCGCGGATCTCCTCCGCGCGGTCGGCGCCGTTTCCGGAATCCGGCGGGTGCGTTTCACGTCGCCGTATCCGACGGACTTCACGGACCGCGTTTTCGCGAGCATGGCGGAAACGCCGGCTGTCTGCGAGCACGTGCACCTGCCGGTGCAGAGCGGATCGAACGCCGTGCTCAAGCGGATGCTCCGCCGGTACACCCGCGAGCGCTACTTCGAGGTCGTCGAGGGATTGCGGCGCGCGGTGCCGGGGCTCGGGCTCACCACGGATATCATCGTCGGGTTCCCGGGTGAGACGGAAGCCGACTTCCGCGAAACGCTCGATCTGGTCGAGACCGTCGGCTTCGACGATGCCTACACCTTCAAGTACTCGCCGCGCGAAGGAACACCGGCGGTCAAGATCCGGGATGCGGTGCCCGACGACGTCGCCGGGGAGCGTCTCGAGCGTCTGGTGGCGGTGGTGCGGCGGATCGCCCGCACCCGAAACGTGGGACTCGTCGGCACCGTGCACGAGGTGCTGGTCGAGGGATTCGCGAAGCGCGGCGGTCTGCTGCAGACCCGCACTCGCGCGAACAAGGTCGTGCTCGTCGAGGGTCCTGAGTCGTGGATCGGGACCTACAACAGGGTGCGTCTCACCGGGACCACCGGCTCGACGTTCACCGGCTGGCCGGTGGAACGGGAGTTGGCCGTCGTGGGGTAACGAACGTGATGTGGGAAATGGCGCAGCGGGAATACGACCTGCTGCGTCCTCAGCTCCCCCAATTCTGCGGGTGCGACACCTGCCGGGGGGACGTGCTGGTGTTCGCCCTCAACCGCCTCGATCCCCATTACGTCTCGACCCGGCAGGGCGAAGTGCTCACGGGTCTCTCGCTCTCGACCGACCAGGCGCGGGCCAAGACCGACGTGGTCCTGATGGAGGGATTCCGGAAAGTCGCGATCGCCCCCCGCTGCGGTGCGACACCAGTGCAGCTCCCCTAGCGCCCACCGCCTGCTAGGGCGCCATGCGCGCGCCCATCGTGCTCTTCACGTTGGCCTTCGGGGCCGGCCTCACTGCCGGCCTCGTTCCGTTTCTCGATCCTCGAAGCATTCCGCTCGCCCTCGGCGTGTCGGCCGTGATCGCCGGCGTCTCGTGGCGCTCGTACGCCCGCGCGCCGCGGCTCGCGCTGGTGATCGTCGTGATCTCGGCGGGTGCGCTCTGGGGGGCCGCCGCGCAGCGCGAGCAGCAATGGACCTGCGTGGGACAATGGACTACCGCGGGCAAAGCCACTCACGCGCTGACGGTGCGGCTGATCGACCCCGTCTCACCCGGCGGGGAAGTGGTTGGCGCGGATCCTCTCGACGCGGAATGCGAGGGGGAGGTTCCCCTGCGCTGGCCGGCGGACAGCACCGCGCAGGGCGGGACCACCTGGCTGGTGTCGGGGCGGTGGCTGAGTGAAGGGGATGGGACCCGTGGAGTTCTGAGGGTCAGCCATGCCCGGGTCCTCGGGGCGCGGCCGAGGGGGCGTGGGGGAGTCCGGAACGCGATCTCGGTCCGGGTGCGAGCGCTGTTCGGGAGCCGGGCGCCACTGGTGGACGCACTGGTGATCGCGCGGCGGAACGCCCTCGATCCTGAGGTACGCGAGCGCTTTGCGCAGGCGGGACTCGCGCATCTCTTGTGCGTCGCCGGGTTGCACGTGGGGTTCCTGGCGGGATGGCTCTCGGTTCTGCTGCGTCGTCTGCCGCTCTCGCCGACGGCGCGGTACATCACCGGAGCCCTGCTCATCCTTTCTTATGTCTGGCTGCTTGGCTTCCCGCCACCGGCCACGCGCGCCGGGGTGGGGCTCGCGGTGCTGGGGTACGCCCGGCTGCGACAGCGATTGGTCCCGCCGCTCGCCGTGCTGTCATTGACCGCCCTGATCCTGCTGCTCTTCGATCCGTTCTCGGCGCACTCGGTGGGGGCGTGGCTCTCGTTCGCCGCCGTCGGTGCCGTCTTCGCCGCCGTACGGGCGACTGCGGGGGCACCCTGGTACGTGCGGGTGACCGCTCCGGGAGTCGCTGCGACGCTTGTGACCGCTCCGATCACCGCCTTCGCCTTCGGGACCGTCGCACCCATCGGCGTGCTGGTGAATCTCATCGCCATCCCCCTCGCCGGCATCGCTATCCCCGGAGCGATGCTGGCGATCATGGTGACCGCGGTCGCGCCACCTCTCGGCGCGCTGCTCGCGCGGGGCGCCGGGTTGGGGCTCGCGCTCCTCGACGGAATCGCCGGGGCTGGGGACCGCGTGCCCCTGGGGCACGTCGTGATGACCGCCGGACCGGCAGCGGCGCTGACGTGGCTCCTCGTGCTGGCGGTCGCATGGTGGCTCTGGCGGGCCCCGCGGCGTCGATGGATCATCGCCGCACGCGCGCTCTTCGTGGCCACGATCATCGCATGGAGCGCGGCATTTCGGGCGCCGTCACTCGACGATTGTCGATGCCTCGCCATATCTTTCCTGGACGTCGGACAGGGTGACGCCGCCGCGTTGCGGACACCCGGGGGCCAGTGGATCGTCATCGACGGCGGTCCGCGGATTCCGGGAAACGATGCGGGGCGCCGGGTGGTGGTCCCGTACTTGCGTCGGCACGGTGCGCACAGGCTGGCACTGATGATCTCCACGCATTCGGACGCCGATCATCTGGGGGGACTGCCGGCGGTGGTGGCGGCATTTCCACCGCACCTGGTGATCGAGCCCGGCGAGCCGCTGGCCCGGCCGCTGTATTTCGAATTCCTGGCCGCGGTGGAAGGGGCTGGGTCCCGGTGGCGGGCCGCCCGGGCAGGGGACCGGATCACGCTGGACAGCGTGGTGATTCAGGTCCTGAGTCCTGACGAGGACTGGATGGGCGTGCCGGTGGACGTCAACGACCACGGTGTGGTCGTGCTGGTAACGTATGGAACGACCCGCGTCCTGTTTCAGGCGGATGCGGGTGTGCCCGTGGAGCAACGGCTCGCCGGAACCGTCGGACATGTGGACCTGCTCAAGGTGGGGCACCACGGGTCCCGCAGTGCGAGCTCAGAAGAATGGCTGGCGGAGCTTTCACCGCCGGTGGCGGTGATCAGTGTGGGGGCGCGGAACCGCTATGGTCACCCCGCACCAGAAGTGCTCGAGCGCCTCGCGGGGCGGGGAATCCGGATTCTCCGGACCGACCAGCGCGGTACCATCACCTTCACGAGTGACGGTCACAATGCACCACGGGACATCGGTCATCACGATTGAGCGGTTCATTGTGGACCAGGAGCGCCTGCACCCCGAGGCGACCGGTGAGCTGTCGAACCTCCTGTATGATCTCGCGCTCGCGGGGAAGATCATTTCGCGGCAGGTCCGCCGCGCCGGGCTGACGGACATCTTCGGATCGGCCGAGTCCGTCAACGTGCAGGGTGAGATCCAGCAGAAGCTCGATCTCTTCGCCAACGAGACGGTCCGCCACAGCGTGCAGCACACCGGCCGGACGTGCGTGCTCGCGTCCGAAGAAGACGAGTTGCCCGTACCGGTGCCCGAAGGCAAACCGCTCGGCAAGTACGTTCTCCTCTACGATCCCCTCGACGGCTCGAGCAACATCGATGTCAACGTGCCTATCGGGACCATTTTCTCGATTCACCGGCGCCGCACGCGCGCGGGAACGCCCGGGACACTGGACGATTGTCTCCAGCCGGGGTACTCGCAGATTGCCGCCGGGTACATCGTGTATGGATCGAGCACCATGCTGGTCTATACGACGGGCCAGGGCGTGCACGGCTTCACCCTCGACCCGACCATCGGTGAGTTCCTGCTATCGCATCCCGATATCCGCTGCCCGCGGATCGGCAAGTATTACAGCGTGAACGAGAGCAACTGGAACCGGTGGCCTGACCCCGTGCATCGCGTCGTAGCGGCATTCAAGACGGGCGAAGGACCGATCCAGGCGCGCAACGCGCGCTACGTCGGCTCCCTCGTGGCCGATTTCCACCGGAACCTGCTGTCGGGCGGCATCTTCCTGTATCCTGCGGACGCCAAGAGTCCCCAGGGCAAACTCCGGCTCCTCTACGAAGCCTGCCCGCTCGCGATGGTCGTCGAGCAGGCGGGGGGCGCCGCAACCGACGGGCGACGCCGCATTCTCGAAGTGGAGCCGCGCGAGCTGCACCAGCGCACGCCCCTCATCATCGGATCGAAGGAAGACGTCGAGTACGCCACGCAGGTGCTCGTGACCGAAGGAGCCGGAGTCCGGGCGTGACCTGGAACGGTGATCCTGCGAAGGACCTGGGGGCTCCCGGAGCGTTTCCGTTCACCCGCGGGATCCACGCCTCGATGTATCGGGGCCGCCGCTGGACCATGCGGCAGTACGCCGGGTTCGGGACGGCGGAGGAGACGAACGGGCGCTTCCGGCACCTGCTGGCGGCGGGGCAGACGGGGCTCTCGGTGGCGTTCGATCTTCCCACGCAGATGGGGTACGACTCCGACCATCCGATGGCGGAGGGGGAAGTGGGCCGCGCCGGCGTCGCGATCGATTCGGTCGATGACCTGGAGCGGCTCTTTCACGAGATCCCGCTGGACAAGGTCTCGACCTCGATGACCATCAATGCCACCGCGGCGATTCTCCTCGCGATGTACGTGGTGGTCGGCGAAGAGCAGGGCGTGACGCAGGAGCAGCTGCAGGGCACGATTCAGAACGATATCCTGAAGGAATTCATCGCCCGCGGGACGTACATCTACCCGCCCGAGCCGTCTCTTCGCCTCATCGTCGACATTCTCCGGTTCACCAGTGACGCCGGGATGAAGTTCAATCCCATCTCCATATCGGGATATCACATCCGCGAAGCGGGGGCGACGGCAGCGCAGGAGGTGGCGTTCACCTTCGCCAACGGTCTCGAGTATGTCCGGCGGGCCGTCGCGGCCGGGCTCGATGTGAACAAGTTCGCGCCGCGGCTGTCGTTCTTCTTTGCCGGGTATACCGACCTCTTCGAGGAGGTCGCCAAGTTCCGGGCGGCCCGGCGTCTCTGGGCCCGGCTGCTGCGGGAGCGCTACCAGGCATCGGACGACGCCTGCCGTCTCCGGTTCCACACGCAGACCGGCGGCGCGACTCTGACCGCGCAGCAGCCGCTCAACAACGTTGTCCGCGTCGCACTCCAGGCCATGGCTGCGGTGCTGGGCGGCACGCAGTCCCTGCACACCAACTCGTATGATGAAGCGTTGGCCCTGCCCACCACCCAGAGTGCCACGCTGGCCCTGCGCACGCAGCAGGTGCTGGCGAATGAGACCGGCGTGCCCGACGTCGTGGACCCCTTCGGGGGGAGCTACTACGTCGAGGCGCTCACCGACCGTCTCGAGAACGAGGCACGCGCGCTGCTGGACCAGGTGGAGGTTATGGGTGGCTCCGCGCGGGCCATCGAGCGGGGGTTTTTTCAGGACGCCATCGCCCGGAGCGCCTATGCATTTCAGCAGGCGGTGGAGGCGGGGGAACAGGTGGTCGTCGGGGTAAACAAGTTCGAGGAAGACGGCGCACCACCATCGATCGCGGCACCGGATTATTCGGCCCTGGCGGCTGCTCAGCGCGAGCGCCTGAAGACGGCACGGAGCAGGCGGCGGGCGGACGAAGCCACAAGAACGCTTCAGGCGGTGGTGTCGGGTGCGAGAGACCCCGGTACGAATCTGATGCCGGTCATCATCGAGGCGGTGCGCGCGCGGTGCACTGTCGGCGAAATCAGCGACGCCCTGCGCGGCGTGTGGGGCGTGTACCAACCAGGGTGAGGCCAGCCATGAGTGAACGGCGGCGGCAGACGTTTGAGGGCAACGGAGTCGAGGTGACCTTCGATCCCGACGTGTGCCGGCATACCGGCGTGTGTGTGCGCGGTCTGCCATTCGTATTCGATGTTCAGCGCAAGCACTGGATCAGACCCGAGAATGCGAGTGCGGACGAGGTGATCGCCCAAGTCGCCCGGTGTCCGAGTGGTGCCCTTCAGGCCCGCAAAGTGGAGCCGAAGAAATGAACCTGCGCCGCGCATTCGAGACGGCCCGCTGGGCCGTCCGGGCCTACCCGGGATCCACGGCGCTTCTCGCCGGCGCAGCCGCGATTACCGTCGGCGTCACGCTGCCGAGCCTCGTGCTGGGTGGTGGACGACTTGCCCTTCCCCCGGCAACGGATCCCGGTCTTCCGCTCGGCCTCTCGTCGTTCGCGGGAACCCCGGCCACGATGCAGGCGCAGGGGATCGACGCGATCGCCGGGCTGCTCATCGCCCTCGGCGTTGCCGCATTGGCGGTCGGCATCGTGACAGCGGGCTCATTGGCGGTAGGGCGCGCCGCTGGCCGCAAGCCTGAGATCAGTGTGCGTCGCGCCGTCGGCGCAGCGCGGTCGAGCCTCCGGTTCAGTGGGCTGGTCGAGGGCATCCTGTTGATCCTGGGTGCTCTTGGCATCGGACTCGTCCCCGCTGTGGCCGCGGCGCGTTGGGCGATGGCGGCGTGGCCCGGCACCCTCGTACCGGCGCTCGCCGGCGCGCTCGGGGGAGTCGCCGCGGTGAGTCTCGTGCTCGTCCTCGGTGCGCTCCTCGGCGTGCGCGCGCCCGGCGGTACTCGTGTTCCGCATCCCGGCGCATCCAGCCACGGTCTCGTGATTCCCGCCGCACAATTCGCCATCTCGCTGGCCATTCTGACGGGAGCGGCGCGGACGGGAGTGCGTGCCACCCAGCTCCTGCAAAGCGCGGACCCGAGCGTTGCGTCGGTCCAAGCCGCCTCCGTGGT